>Ga0209542_10003477_pt1 | contig 33683 bp, 34 predicted proteins | sample RifCSPhighO2_01_FD_184028 | JGI IMG/M metagenome (GOLD analysis project Ga0209542, IMG submission 184028) | Soil microbial communities from Rifle, Colorado - Rifle CSP2_plank highO2_0.1 (SPAdes) (version 2) | ecosystem: Environmental > Terrestrial > Deep subsurface > Rock core/Sediment ... | reverse complement strand
ACAGAATTATTAATTCTGTACCTGATAGTCAGTCCCCCAACTACTAAATTTATTAAAGGATACAAAAGTGCAAAGACAATAAATAATGTAACTACCAAAAACTTAAATCTTTCTTTCCCGCCTCCTTTCTTTTCAGTCTTTTCCTCATCATCTTCTGTCCCGCCTCCCATTTCTTCTTTCGCACTTCGCACTTCCCACTTCCCACCTCTACCCTCTGATCCCTCTTCACTATCCCCTATATTCTTAAAAGACCACCTCTTTCCTAAATCCTTGTAGTCCTCTACTTCCTTTTTTGGCACCTCAACCTCATTCTCCTTAAAATATGCAATAGTTTTTTTTAAACCACTTATTAAACCATGTCTTGGTTTCCAGTGAAGCTCCCTCATTGTTTTTGATAAGTTTGGTGAGGGCCAGGAAGGAAGCTCAGTCGCTTTAAAATCCCTAGACTCATACCACAGTGGATCAAGTAAAATCTGCTTAATTTCTGAAACCTTAACAGGGTACAAAAGTGCTCCATCATAAATTTTATTGGAAGTAGACCCGGATAAAACTGATTTAACTATTAATGAAACAGCATCCTCAACATAAAGGCTTCTGGTAATAAAATCCCTACTCTCATCATGTTCATGAAGCTTCCCGTTCAAAGTTGCTTGTAATAATGCAATTGTTGGATCACCTAATTCAAAGTTCATCCTCGGTCCATAAACGCAGGATAGTCTTATCACTCTTCCGTTAAGTCCATTTGTCTTTATATAATTGGCAAAGTCTTTTTCAGCCCCTTTTAATAATTTATGCTGCAGATCAGGTTTGCCGGAATAAAGCTCAATAGAAGAAATAAGTACTATTCTTGTTTTTTTTTCAATTTTCTCATTTAAACTTTTAGCAACCCTTAATATATTTTCTATTCCGCTTTTAAACTTATCCGGATTATCATCATCGAGTATTAAAAACATATAATCTAGCCTGGGCAAGCTTTTAAGAGTTGCATTCTCTAAAATAGAAGGGCTTATTATTGACTCTGCAATTAAGTGGAATCTATTGTTTTTAACTGACTCCTCTAAATTTATTTTTTTTCCGGCAGAAAAATCATCTATTCCAATAACCTGAACCCCTCGTTCTAGCAAATAGTCACTTACGTGGGAACCCAAGAAGCCTGCAGCTTCCACAACTAAAGCAATGGGAGAATTGCGAGAAACCATAATACAGGATTTATCATTTAGTGAATTGGCAGTTTCCATTACATGTAAATGGTACCCCGTGGGAGAGACTGTTTCAAGAGAGGCAAACGGTATCGCAGTAGTTTATCGGGAATCCAGGGCCTTGTTGGCTAAAGAGTCTGCCCTTTTATTTTGTTCGCGGGGAATACTTTTGTAGGTTATATTCCCAAGATCTATCTCTAAATTTTTAATTTTATTAAAAATTTCTTTGAGTCTTAAGTTTTTAATTTTGTATACACCAGCAAGTTGTCTGATTATTAGTTGCGAATCAGCAATCAATTGAATATTAAGTGGCTCACCTTTATAAACATTTTTCTTAAGATATGCAAAAGCTTCTAAAACTGCTGTATATTCTGCCACATTATTAGTATTCACCCCAATCTTTCCTCCATGCTCATGCAAGACTTCTCCATCCTTCTTTATTGAATATCCAAAAGCAGCGGGTCCAGGATTCCCTCTTGATGCCCCATCTGTAAAAACTGTAATCATCTTTTTGTTTGAAAAAGGAAAGATAAAAATACCATCTGCATTACTAAAATTAAATACTCAGATAAAACAGTCACTACAGAAGCTCCATAAAAAGAGTAAACAGGAATCAGTTTTAAATTTAGAACTAAGTTAAAAATAAAACCTATTATGTAAATTATCATCATCACCTTATATCTTTTTAAAGTCATAAACACCCAGATATATAAAGCTGATAAAAAAAATGCCGGCATAGATACTGATAAAATTCTCAAGACCTCTTTTGACCCCAAAAAACCCTCACCACCTATTACTGAAATTATCAGTGGAGTACTTATCCATAAACTAACTGTCACCAAAACTCCCAGAATAAACATTAAGACTGTTGCCATATAAATATGTGTAGTAAACTTTTTAAAATTCTCCTCATAAGTTTTAAGCATCTTTGGATAAAATGCATTCATTATAAAAGTAGGGATTACCAAAATTGTTTGAAACACACTGTAAGCCAGATTATAAATCCCAACATCTGCTAATGGTTTTAAGGAAGATAAGATAAAAGTATCAATTCTAAAATAAACTGTATTAATAAGAAGCGTTGCAGATACAGCCCAGGCATTTTTTAAAGTAGCAAATGGATATTTAAAATCAAGTTTAGAAACCCTAAATTTATAAAACTTCTCAACTAAAATATCTGCCACCATCACATTAATAATCCATCCCACAGCAGGTCCAATCAGCAAAAAAGGGACAGGGGCTTTAATGTTTATTAAAAGTAGGGTAGTTAAAGTAAGTGCCAAAATCCCAAGAGATGAAGAAATAATTGACCTCTCGTAATTTAAATGCTTTTGAAAAATCAAATTGAAGCTGTTAAGAAGCCCGAAACAAACTACAGAGGTAGCTCCAATTAATATAGCCTGGGAAAAATCAAAACTATTAAATGGAAAAAAGGGGAGTATCAATATTGAAGTTAGTCCAAGGATTAACCCCCAGGCCAGTCTGAAATTAAATAGTTTGTTTGCCTCTTCATGATGTTCTGAAAGCCTTGATAAAACATAACCATTAAGACCTAAATCTGCAAACAGATAAAAAAAGTTAAGATAAGTTAAAGCCAGGGTATAAAGCCCAACCCCTTCTTTGCCATAATTTCTGGAGAGTAACCCCAAGATTAAAATTGTAGACAGGGAACTTAAAGCTTTCCCAAAAACCTGCCAGCTAGTCTGTTTAATAACTTTTCTTATAACTTCCATTAAAATATTCTAGCATGGATAATCCCCAGATTAAAAATAGCAGTCTTTGTCCAGTAGGCAGGGTTAAAAAGTAATGGTCAAACATCCCTAAAAAAAATATACTTCCAAAACAAAACAACAATACTTTAGAAAACTCCTCATCTTTCTTTTTCCAAAGCCTAAACATTGGATACCCCAACAACCCCAATATCCCCAATAACCCCAAAAGCCCGCTCTCAGCCAGCACAAGAAGCCCAATATTATGCACAGGCTGCAAAAATCTACTTGGCCCTGAAATAAAACTTTCTGTAATTTCATTAATAAAATTGTTTATTCCCACCCCAAACAAAGGATTTTGCCAAAAAAGTTTTATAGAAACCTCATTAAGCTCTTCTCTTCTTAAAATAGATAAGCTGTCAAAATTAAATACACTTTCAAACCTGACATACAAAAAGGGGAGGGGAATAAGAAGCAGTAATATAAGTAATTTAATTTTCTTTCTAAAATATAAAAAAGCCTCAGCCAGTAAAACTAAAATTCCAGCTCTTGAAAAAGAAAGAAGAGTAGCTATAACTCCCAATCCCAACACTAAAACCCTAATCCTTCTGTTCCCTCTTATCCCCCTAATCCCCCAACTTATTAAAGCCAGGCTTAACACCAAAAATCCTGCTAAAACATTTGGGTGGGGTAAAGTTGAATAAGGCCTTAGATAAACATTCCCATAAAAATTAAATGTAGCAATTGAAGGGGTAGATAAACTAAAACTTCTCTCACCCAATATCCAAAGCCCCAAAGACCCTCCCTTTAAAAACTGGAAGATTGCAATCACTGAAACTAAACTTAAAGACAAACCCAACCCCCAAACTAACTCTTTTTTTATCTCAACCAGCTTCTTGGAGCTAATATATAACCCAAAAAACCCTGTTAAAAATAACTGTTCCAATCGTACTAAACCACCCAAAACATTAGAAGCCCCAAGCAAAGATAACCCCTGAGTCAGTAAAAATAAAAGCAGTAGACTTAAAGCTTTTGTATTTAATTTAGGTTTACTTAATATCCAGACAATAACAAGTCCTATTAAACATAAATCCCACAAATATAAAGTAGGGGACAGGTAATCAATTTTTAAAGAATAAATAAAACTAAACTGTGGCCAAAAATGTTTACCAATTTGTGTAGGAAGAAAAAAAATAATCAGGAAAAATAAAGCTTGCTCTATTTTTTTTTGGGTTTGTAGTACGCTTCGCTTGTAGTTCATTGTCCGTTGAAAGTTACTGTGAACTATGAACTAATAACTAACAACTATTCTGGGCTAATAACCAAATGTCTCTCTGCCCCTTCACCAACACTCTCAGATTTAACCCCACTAGTACCCTCAATAGTCATATGTATAATTCTTCTCTGCCATGCAGGCATTGGCAAAAGTTCCATTGGCTCTTTAGTATCTAGAACTTTCTGCGCCCAACCCCTGGCTTTATGTGCCAGCTCTTCCTCTTTGCTTCTTCTCCAGCCGGAAACATCAATTATTACCCTTTGTGACTGATCACCCATCTGTCTGGAAACAATTAAATTTATAATAAGCTGCAAGGCAGATAGAGTTTCTCCGCCTCTGCCAATTAATAACCCGCTCTCTGCCAAATCAATTGAAACAAATACCCCCTCAGATTTTTCTTCCACCTCAAAGGATCCCTCAAGGGAAAGTAAGCTTAAAATATTTTCTAAAATCTCTGAAGTTTTCTCTTCCATGGTTTGATACTATAACACAAAAATTTAAAATTTGAAATTTACAATTTGAATTCAAATTTAAAATTAAAAATTGAAAATTCTATTTACCTAGAGGTCTTAATCTACTTACAAATTCTTTCATCCCTCCCCATCCCCCTACCCTATACTGATGATAAATCCCAAGTAAAGTAAATGTATTCCAGTAAATTGACAACCCAATTGGGAAAGAAAATGCAAAATATCCAATCATCACAGGCATCAGATAAACCATCTGTGACTGCACAGCAGCTGCAGCATCTGAAGCTTCATCTTTTTCTTTTTTCTCTTTAGGGCTATCCTTGGGATAAACTTTTACAGGAGTAGGTACCATCATCTTAGACTGAAAAAACTGTAAAAGCCCGGTAATTATAGGTATTAAAAGCACAAATACCCCAACTGCTGCAAAATCAGAAGGCTTACTGCCTAAATTAAACCCTAAAAAGTGAGGGTCAGGCGGTGAACTTAAATGCCAGGAACTATTATATAAAACCTTATTAATCCTCTCCAGTCCATTAGCCCCGTCAAACATTGCTAAAATTACCTGATAGAGTGCAATTAAAATAGGCAGCTGAATTAGCGCAGGTACACACCCTCCTGCAGGGTTTACTCCATGCTCTTTATATAAATCCATCTGGGCTTTAGCCAAAGCCTGTTTATCATCCTTGTGTTTATTTTTTAACTGATCCAGGTGAGGCTTCATATCTGCCATCTTTTTAGCAGACTTAAGCTGGGAGCTCATAAAAGGCCATATCAAAAGCCTAATCCCAATAGTCATTATAATGATTGCAAACCCTAAAGCCCCTGCAACCCCCAAAGACTCCAGTGCCCTAATTATTAAAACTAAAAGGTTAACTAAAGGTGCAAAAAAAAGTGTATTAAAAAGATCAAATATTATCTGCAAGAAATTATCCTCCTAATTCCCAAAAAGCTTCCCCTAATCACCCCAAACTCCCTAATTGCCCTCTTGGTGTATTCAGAGCAGCTCACAGGATACCTGCAGGCACCACCAGGTGCAAGAAACATTAAAATTCCTCTGTCAAAGGATAAATACTTTTGATAAAACTCAATCAGTCTTATGGATATCATTAATTTTTCCAAGCTCTAAACTTAAATCATCTGTGCTGCCCTGTAAAATTTGGGCTCTAGGCATGATAACTAAATTAAGACCTCTTTTCAAGGACGGATATATCTTTTTCAAAACTTCAAAGCAAAGTCTCTTAGCTCGATTTCTATCAACTGCTTTTTTGAAATTTTGTTTTGAGATTGCTACTCCAACTAAAGGTTCCTCCTCACCCTTAAACTTATACATTACTTTAAAATTATGGGTATTAATTTTTACACCACTTGCTACAAATTTAAAATCTTTAGAAAGGTTAAGTCTTTTTGCCTTTGGAAGCATTATATAGAAAGCCTAATTCTACCCTTTAAAATCCTTCTTTTTAAAACCTTAATTCCTCCGGCAGTAGCCCTCCTGGACATAAATCCATGCTTCTTAGCTCTCTTTAGTTTTTTAGGCTGATATGTTCTTTTAGTCGACATGGCAAGTAGTATACAAAATTAAATATCAAATAGCAAAAATCAAATATTTTTTATCTTTAATATGTATCTTTAATAATTACTTTTTAATTTTTGATCTAGTTGTTAATAGTTTCGCCATCTTTCATGTGGATAACTTCTCCACTAAAATCTTACACACTTATGGATACTCAAAAAAATTGGAATAAAATCCTGGATATCATTAAAAACCAGGTCAGCGCTGTTAATTTCAAAGGTTGGTTTTCTAAGACTGAGGCAGCAGAAATCTCTGACACTCAAATTACCATAAAAGTTCCTTCAGCATTTTTTAAAGATCAGCTAATTCTAAAATACAATTCTATCATTAGGTCTTCTGTTAATGAGGCTTTGGGCAAGGACTTAAAACTAAACTTTATTATTGATTCAACCATTTCTGAAAAAATAAATTCACAAAAAAAGGGGAGGGAGGAAGAAAATGAAGACAGTTTTTTTTCTCTTCCCCAATCCCAACCTCAACCAGTCTCAAACTTAAACTCTAAATTTACATTGGAAAATTTTGTTGTCGGATTAACCAATAACCTGGCTTATGCAGCAGCCCAGGCAGTAATTCAAAACCCTGGTATCTCTTACAACCCTCTTTTTATTTACGGACCCTCAGGAGTGGGCAAAACCCACTTAATGCAGGCTATCGGTAATGCTCTTCTTAAAAAAAATCCTTATTTAAAAATAATCATTGCTCCCTCAGAAAAATTTATGAACGATTTTGTCCAGTCTATTCAAACGAAAAAAATGGGTGATTTCCGGTCAAAATACCGTAATTGCGGCCTTTTTTTAATAGACGACGTCCAGTTTATCTCCGGCAAAGATTCAACACAGGAAGAATTTTTTCATACTTTCAATGAAATTCATTCTAAAAACCTCCAGATTGTCTTAACCTCTGATAAACCACCCAATGAAATTCAAAAATTAGAGCCAAGGCTTTTATCCCGTTTTCAGGGCGGGCTGATGGTCGATATCCAACTCCCGGATTTTGATACCAGGATGGCTATCCTAAAAGCTAAGTTAACAGAAAGGGGAGAAAGCCTCCCTGAAGACATATTAAACTTAATTGCAGAAAACATAGTTTCTAATACCAGAGAACTTGAGGGCAAACTTATCCAGATTCTTCAAATGAGCAGGTTAAAAGGAGAGACCCCAACCTTAGACTCGCTCAAAAATATCTTAGGAAAGCCTCAAAACACAAATAGCAAACTAGACCACAGGAGAGTTTTATCAACAGTTAATAACTATTTTAATTTAAAACTTGCAGATCTTACTGGACCAAGACGCCAAAAGGAATTAGTCCTGCCCCGTCAGCTTGCTATGTACATACTTCAAAAGGAGTGTGGGTTACCCCTGGAAAGGATAGGGGAAATCCTTGGAGGAAGGGATCACACTACCATAATGCACGGAGTGAGCAAAATTGATAAAGCAGCTCAAAGGGATAGGGAAATCCAGCGCCTTTTAATAGAATTAAAACACCAGCTGACAAACTAGTTTTCCACTACTTATCCCCAACTTATCCACAAACTTTTCCACTAAAAAAGTCGCTTTTTCAACACGAAACTAAAACGAATCTAAAGCGCTTTTTCTTCACTTTCCCACCTATACACATTATCTAATTCTATGACTACTATATTAAATAATATAAAGAATTAATCTAATCTTTTGGTGGATATCTAAAATATATGTTAAAATCATTCCTTACCTAATGCCCGATTCAAATACTCTTCTAATAGGAACAATTCTTTTAGTAATTATCACTGCATATCTTTTAGGAAGATCTCATTCAAAAAAATCCTCAAAGGATATTCCACAAGACTTAATTGATCTATATAGACAAGTAGAAGGATTACCTCTAAAGGTGTTGCAAACTATCCAGGGTTCAATAAACCCAAACAAAGGAAAAATGGCAGAGCTTTTAACCTATGCAGAACTCCGCTACGACTATGATAGAATCATACCCTTAGGCTGGCCAATTGATTTTATCGGAATTAAAAATAATGAGCGCATAGACTTTATAGAAATAAAGTCAGGTACAGCCTACATCTTGACAAAAGAAGAAATTCATATTAGAAACCTTATTACACAAGGTAAAGTCTCATTTAGGTTAATTAAAGTTACAGAAGAAGAGATAAACCAATTTGTAAACTCTGCCCGGAGAAAGGATGAGTAATAGTTTTGAGAGTTAAAATTCAACAATCTGATCTGCTACCTGTTTTACAATCTGTTTCCCGGTCTGTTGGGGTTAAATCTACCCTGCCTGTATTAGCCAATATCTTAATCCAAACCCAGTCTGGCAAACTAAAACTTTCTGCCACAAATTTAGAGATAGGGGTTGTTGAAAGAGTAAATTGTGAGATTTTAGAAGAAGGGGAGATAACTATACCCGCCAGGACTTTTTTAGAGATTATCCAGGCACTGCCATCCGAAGAAATAGATATAGAAGCCACCCCTGAGATATTAAAAATCACAGCCAAAAATTTTTCAGCAAATCTTAATGGTATACAAGCCTCAGAGTTTCCCACCATCCCTTTGTCTTCTGAAAAATCAGTCGATATTAAAGCAGATATTCTTAAAACCTCCATTCCTCAATTAAGTTTTGCAGCAGCCTCTGATGAAGGCAGGCCAGTCCTGACAGGCATCTTAACTGAATTAAAAAAAGACAGCTTAGAGCTTGTAGCCACTGATGGTTTCAGGCTTGCCAGAAAAACTGTTAAACTGGAAGGATCCCAGGACTTAAGCCTCAGGGTTTTAATCCCAAGAAGAACTTTTGAAGAGGTTGTAAGACTTATCAGTGAGCAGCAATCGAATGGGGAAGATGAAACAATCAAGATATCCACATCTGAAAATCAGAACCAAATAATCTTCAAAATAGGCCTCACAGAGGTATCCTCGCGTCTTATTGAGGGAAACTTCCCCAGCTGGGAAAAAATTATTCCCGTAAATATTGAAAATAGAACTATTATAGACAGGGATGCGCTTCTAAAAGCAGTCAAATTAGCCTCAGTCTTTGCCCGTTCTGAATCAAATATTATAAAAATTCAAACCCAAAAGAATGCTCTAAAACTATCCTCAGAAGCCAAAGAACTGGGTGCCCAGGAGTCAAGTGTAGAAGCAGATTCAGAAGGTACAGAAATAACCATTGCTTTTAACTCCAGGTTTTTAATAGAAGCGCTCTCTGCCACTACCTCTGCTCAGATAAGTATAGAATTTTCAGGATCTCTCTCCCCAGCCCTTATGAAGCCTGTAGGTGAAGAAGGCCTTCAGTATGTTGTTATGCCTATTAGATTGAGTTAGAAGCAAATTTATAATTTGAAATTCGAAATTTATAGTGAAATATTAATTTTTAATCATTTAAACTTTAAAATTCAATAAAAATTAAAAATTGTAAATTAAAAATTCCTACACCCCTCTGTACTCAATGGTCTTAAAATGGTATGTAAAGGATTCTTTTAAAACCTTTTTTCCATCAAATTTAGATTCAGGCAAAATAGCAAAAGTATAAGTTGTTCCAAGTGTAAAAGGCTTGATTGGAATAACCCTTACAGTCTTTCTATCCTCTGATAATTTAACTTCATAATCTTTAAACTCAGGTTCAAATTTATGTTTAAATTCACCTTTATTTTCTACAGGGTAGTTAAAAGTAAACTCTAAAGTTTGGGTAGGTAAAATTGTAGCCTCATCTAAAGGACTAGGAGTTGTAGAAACCACTCTGATATTCTCACTTTGTGTTTCATCCCCAACAGGAGGAGCAGGGTTAAAAGGATAAAACCCTCTTTGAAAAATAACTATCAAAGCAGCCCCAAGCGCTAAGATTGATATAATTATTTTTTGTTTCAAAGAAAGGCTATTCATTATTCAGGTGTGCTTATGTAATCAATTGTATACTGAGTATAAGGTATTTCTAAAGCCCCAAGTTTATCTAAAACCTCTTTTTTAAACTGTTCATTTTGCGCCTCAATAGATGTTGATGAATTTGTTTGCGGGTAAAGCTTAGCTGTAAACTTTTTTGTATTTGTATCAAACGATACAAAGTAATTTGTAGCTTGTATGGGCAGTTTATTTAGCCAGGGATAAGTTGCATCAATTTCTTTAATCCCTTCAGCATAATTTCTATCAGCAGCCGCCTGTTCTTTTATTTGATCTTCTGTTGATATTATCTGCTGGCTGGATGTACTAAATGAAAATTCATGAGTTTTCCCCAAATGACTTATACTTATTTGATACTTTTGGTTGGCTTTGAGAGGGAAAGAGGGAGTAAGAGTAAAAATTCTGCCATCATTAGACCATCTGGATACTCCGCTAAATTCTGGGTTTGAACTAAGCTTCACAAACCCTTGATCCCTCTGATTTAACGGAGTTGAAAATGAAACTGAAATATCAGAAAAAATCCCTACTTGCTGCTGGTTATCAGAAGGAATAGTTGAGGTTATATTTACTTCTCCAGGCTGGGTAATTTCAGGTGGTGTCTGAATTTGTCCTGTTCCTCTCCTGAAAAAAAGAACTACCCCAAACACAATTATAATTAAGACTAATCCAATTAAAATATATCTTGGCATAATTTTATTATATCCCACCAAATCCTCTAACAGGATAAAGTGTACTATCAATATTCCAACCAGTTATCGTATGTTCTCTTGTGATATTGCTTGAATTCGAGTCAAGCGTTACTAATCTGCCATTGCCTCTCTGGTCTACAGAAATTTCTTTAATTAAATTCACGTGTTCAAAATTTGTATGGACTCCATCTGTTTTTTCCATAAACATAGCATATCCGGGCTGAACCTGAGCCAAATCCTGCTTGTTATTTTGGTAATCGATATACTTATAGCCTAAAGATAACCCAGTGCTTTTCCACCACTTTCTCATTTGGACTACAGCAGCATGATCTTCTCTATCTAAGCCCTCATACCCTGCTAAGTGGTAAGCATCTACTATTAAATGAGTGCACCAATAAATTCCTTGGACACAATTAGGAGGACAGGGTCCTGCGGAGTAAGATCCATTAGATATAATTATCGGCAGCTTATTTAGCAGGTTTTCCCAGGCTCTTTGTAAGCCATTAGTAATCTGTGAGGCCCAATCAATAATTGAACTCAAATTTCCCACACTAAAACTACACTGGCTTGGTTTTTTCTCCTCATCTGCCTCCCCAACTTTTGTACAAAAAACATTACTCTTAATATTAGTCTGCACAGGGGTATCTGGTGTTGTAACTGTTTCTGTGGTCTCAACGGACTCATCCTCTTGAGCATAGATTTGGACAGGGAATAAAGTAAGAATTAAAAAAAACAATAAAAAAATAAATTTTTTCATTAATTTCCACACCCCACTGGAATAGGATTAAATTCAACTCCTTCATTTCTTAGTTGCTCATTTAGTTCAGTGCTTAAGTAGAACACCACAGGTAAATTACAAAAACCCTCTGTATCTAGCCCCTGACTTATAAACCAATTTAAAACCTCCTGTTTAATAGCCTCTATTTCTCTTTTTTTAATCTCAACCATAAAGTAATCTGGAGTTTTAAGATACTCAATCATATAATTTTCATTATTTTGTAAAACTCCGCTTTTATCACCTAAAGATTGTATTAAAGTTCTCCTTACTCTTATATTTGCTTGAGACAAACTATCTCTTTGGGTGATTCTCTCGTAATCATTTTGAAAATTATCAATTTGCGCAGAACTAAAAGGCCTTGGAGAAATAGATACCTGGGGTATAAACGGTGACGGGGAAGGAACGATAGCTTCTTTAAAAAACACAGACCTTATAAATAAAATCACGACAACTAGAATCAGTATTACTAATGCTATTAAAGGTAGCTTCATATTATTTGGCATTAATTTATCTACACTTCCCCCATCTTTCATGAGCAGCTTCCCAGTAACACCATTTTAAGCCCAAACCAGCTATCAATTTATTGTAATTAACTGCATTTGTTGTCTGCAATTGCCACTCCACATCCCCTCTGTCATATTGACCATTTCCTCGGCCCGATGGATTCATTTGGAATAGTCCATACGCCCCCTGACCACTGGTTGAACTTCCGTTAAATGCATTTGGATTATAAGTACTCTCAAGCCTTACCACAGTCAAAAACCAAAAGTCAGCATCTACAGGGTCACTTTGTTTTAGTAAAGCATATAAGTTGTCTTTATCAAAGTTACAAGCTGGATCTCCAAAATTACCCAAAGGATTTCCTAGACGATAGGTTCCACTACAGTTATCCTGAGTAGGTGGAATATTACCTGGCTCTGGAACCGATCCCCCAGTAGTTGTTCCCTCTGCCTGATTTACCACCCAAACATCTTCTGCAGTAGGAGTAACGATTAAATTTAAAAGCTTTTTTGCCCCAGAGGCCAATCCTGAAACAGTCCAGCTGACCTGATTTTGCGCTTCATTAAACTCCCCATCAGAGCTTTTATAGGAGGTATTCTCAGGAATTTTATCTTTAACCGAAACATTAGCAACGCCACTACCTCTATTTGTGACTAAAAGTGTATATATTATATCCTCTCCATTTGGTACTTCTTTTGGCCCATCTTTTAAAATATCTATAGTTGCACTTCCTGTTACATCCTGATCTTCACCTCCACAACCCTGCAAAAATGGTGGAAATGGAGGACAAAGTGCTGTCCCTCTCTGTAGCATCGGAAATATCAACACCAAAAATAAAAGTATAATCACTACTGCAATAGTTCCCCAGACCCAGGGATTTGCCAAAAATGCCACAGTCCTAATTCTGGCTAAACTTCCTGCCCTCCCTGCCAACCTGTTCCGGATTAAATTTCCGGGTATATTTGCTCCCCCTCTTCTGCCACCAAAGCTGGGAAAACTGCTTCTATCTTCTGAACCTGCTCTTCTATTGAAAACCTCATTTGCTCCAGCAGGAGCCAGCGCCCCTGCCACAGCAGCTAAAGTTGCGTACTGCAGGTTACCCCCGCTTGCAAAATAGACTATCCCGCCTGTTATTGCCCCGCTGATTACAGGAACTGATACAGCCGGGTTTTGCAGGATCTTTCTTCCTTGGATTTTAGCTTTTGACAATGCATCCAAGACTACTGGCTTAAAAAAGTTACTTACTTCTCTTAAAACTACAGGATAATTTACCTTAGATGCACTTTTAGGTTCAACCATAACTGCTGGTGCTGCTGGTACAAATCTGGCTCTGGACTGAGGTTTTAATGATGGAGAGGCAACTTTTCTTAATGGCCTTTTAACCCCGGAAGATCCCTGAAAGGTTGTTAAAAACCTTTCCCTAAAAGTTTGAGGTGTTTGAGGGATAGGGGATGGAGGGGTGGAAACTCTTACCACCACCCCCTCTTCTGGTTTTTTTACTATTTCAGGTTTTTTCTCTGATACCCTTTTCTCAACCCCTCCAGTCCTCTTTTCCTGGCTCTTTTCTTTTTCGGCCTCCGACTCCTCAGTCTCTTTCGACTCCTCCGACTCTTTAGTTTCTTCAGCCTCTTCTGGCTGTTCTAAGGGCCTGTCATTTAATAAATCCAGGCTCTCATTGTGAGAAAAAATATCATTGCAAAGCCTTATTAAAGGGTCTCTTGTATACAAAAGCTCTGAATCTGCTGATTGGGAAATTAAGTTAATTTGGTCTTGGTAATATGGGAAAGTTTTAACTAAAGAAGATAGATATTCCTTAAAAGTATGACTGTCATCTTTTTTATCTCTTAAAATCCTGGCCCTAAATTGTCCATTTGTGGCATAATTCCAGAGAAAATATTTAAGTTCAGTCTTACTAGGGGCAGCCATTATTGTTATTGGTTATGGGTTCATGGTTCATTGTATCACTGGGTCTGTCAACTATGAACTACCAGCGAGCGAAGCGAGCGTACCGATAACTATTTACTGACTCTTCATATTCTCAGCAGGATTGGTAGTAATTAAAAGATGCTCATCAGGAGATGCCACAACACTCATAGCAACATGGGTAGGTCCTGCAAAAAATAACCCCTGTCCTACTCCTGCAGATAAAAGTAAAAGCTTCTCCCCCTCTGATAAATTAAACACCTGACCTACTTTTTCTATAGATGCTGGAGCCTGTTTTAGCAAAACCTGAATTGAAGAATTAGAAATAATGGCTTTTCCTCTCTCCTCAGCTAAAAAATCCTCCACATCCTGGGTTATAGTAGTCACTCCTAAATAATATTTTCTGGCTCTTTTGGCAATTCCTGTTAAAAACTCAGCAGAATCTTCATTCTGCATCATATACCAGGCCTCATCCACCACTAAAAGCCTTTTAGCTAAAGTCCTTCTCACCTTAGTCCAGATATAGTCCAAAATAAGATACATTGCCAGAGGTCTAAGCTGGTCAGCTAAATCCCTGACAGAAAACACAGTTAACTGGTTTTCTAAATTTATATTAGAAGGAGCAGAAAAGATCCCGGACAAAGATCCCTTAATAAATCTCTCCAGCCTGTATGCCAGGTCCTGGGCTTCCTTATCCTCCATCCCCACTAAAACTTTATAAAGGTCCTCCATCAAAGGGGGAGGCAGATGCTGGGTTTTAGGGTCCTGGGTAATCCCTTTTAACCTGTAAGTTGTAATTAAAGCCCTATCCAAAATTGCTGATTGGGCAGCATCCAAAGTCCCTAAAACCAGTTTTAAAAATCCTGTTAAAGACAAAATTTTTCTTCCCAGCTCATTTTCTTCATCATCTGCCACAGTTGACAGGTCAAATGGGTTTATCTTAACAGGACTCTCAGAAGAAAAGTTAATATATTCCCCCCCGGCAGCCTGACAGAGCTTTAAATACTCCTGCTCAGGATCAATTACAATCACCTGTGTCCCAAACATCATTGACCTCAAAGCCTCAAGTTTCACAAAATAGCTCTTTCCTGAACCGGACTTGGCAAAAACCACCATATTAGAATTCTCTAAAGTAAACCTGTCAAATATGATTAATGATCCATTATGCTCATTGATTCCATAAATTATCCCTTCATTTGCAGTCAGTTCAGAAGTAGTAAAAGGAAAGGTTGTAGCCAAAGATGTGGTATCCATGTTGTGGTTTAGCTGTAGAAAATCCGCTCCTATAGGCAGGGTTGAGTTAAAAGCATCCACCATCTGCAGGCTTGCCTCTCTTGCAGTAATAGACAAAGAACCCAAAGTTGAATCCACAAGTTTGGAATAATTTTCTAAATCCTCTGAGTTTTTGGCAGGTACAGTTACATAAAGCCCTAATCTAAAAAACCTCTCAGCCCCTTTGACCAGCTGCTCCTGTAGAGATTTTGCATCATCTAAAGCCACCTGGACAGCAGGGTCAATTGCCCGTCCCCGCTCCATATCAGTCTGGATTGTCGCCTCCATCTCAGCAATCTTTCTTTTTAAATCATCCAGGATATTTTTAGAAGTGGAAGGATAGATAAACATTGAAACCTCCAGAGAATGTTCAAAAGAGATCAGGGGAGACAGCCAGTTAGGGTCTACATATCTGGGATAGCCTGACACAAAAAACGATCTATAGTATCTGTCATTTATCTTAATATTGGAAAAATCTACCTCTACAGAAGAAGGAGCAATAATATCCACTACCTTAAACTCTGGTTTTTTTACTATTTCAGCCTTTTTATGCTCATCAGTTACCGAAGCTGCACCATTATCCTTGCCTGTTCCTGCGATCAGACCTTCAGAAGGCTTCTTTTTTATAAATGGTAATTCACTAAAAAGTGGTGTACTCATCTGGTAGCTCCTCAACTACAAAAGGCACATTCCTGGAAGGTCTTTGCTGGTAAATTTGAGGTTGAGCAGGAGTCTTGTGGGCAGGGGTTGGAGCCTGGATTGTATTTGAGGTGGGAGGTGTGATATTAGAAATCTCACTTCCAACTTCCAACTTCTCTTTCTCAGTCTGTTTTTGTGCAGCAGTAGCGCTTTTTAGTTCACCTGAGATTTTCTCTCCTTCAAGTATCTCAAAATTAATCTTGACTGATTCATTATACATATCATAATAAAGGCTGATTAGCTTTTCTGTTGTTAACTGATTTGACTTTAGCCCAATTCTGGCAAGCTGTCTTAAGATGTGATCTCTCCTTGGGATTAAAATAGTAATAGCTTTTTGCAGGTTCTGTCCGGTTTTTTTAACCAGTCCAAGTTCTAATGAAGAAACTGAAATCACCACATAAAACTGTTTATCTAAAACCTCATTTTCCCTGATAATAGATGAGACAAAGTTTCTGTATTTAATCATCATCATCTGAAGGAGCGGATTTTTTTGTGTTCCCTCAGCCTTTTTTAATATCTCTAAGTAGTTTGATATATCAAGCCTTTTAGAACGGATCAGGATCTGAATTGAAAATGATAAAGAATTTAAAAGTGCGGCAAAGCTGCCAATTATAGCCAGCTGCTCGTTTTGCGACAAAAGGTCAAAATTGACAGCAGAGGTTTGGATTACCATACCCACACTACCATCTTTCAGGATTACTAAGTCATCCCTAATATCTTCTATTGGTAAAAATTCTTGTGTAGTCATATTAACTTAGTGCAACTGATCTTTTGGCTGATATCATAACTGGTTTTAAAACATCCCCTTTAAGTTCAACTTCCACCACATCAAACATCATCCCTTCTTTTTCCACTACTATGGTATAGATCCCATTTGGTAAAGGTGTAGCTGCAATAAATTGTCCCAATTTATTAGACTTAAGGGCTCTCACAGGCAAACCCTGCTTGTCATGGGCCACAATAATTGCATTCTCTAAATAGTTACCCTCCCAGTCAGTCACAATTCCATTGATCACATTATCAAAAGTAGTAAGCGTTAAAGTTGGAATATTTCTTGCCTTAACTGCAGGTGCAGAAGCAGGGCGGGTAGCTGTTTGGGTAATCTGGGCCATCTGTTTGGCCAAACTCCCTGCTTCAATATTCAATTTTTGAAGCTCATTTAATAAGCCTTCAAACTTTTCAATATATTCTCTTGGATCCTCACCAGCGCTGGCAGCTTTCTTTTTAATCTCCTCTAAAGATACTTCTATTTCTTTAATCTTAGATTGAGTGTCTTGTGCGTCTCTTGCTAGCTCCACAGTTTTTTTGAGTGCATTCCCCTCAGACACAGGAGGAAGAGGTGTATCATTAACTCCAATTGACTCAGACGATACGGAACGAAGGCTTGGCAGAGGTAAAGGGGTAGTTGCCCCGTCCTGAGTAGAAGTTGAAGCAGGCATGCTTACTGCAATCTTCTCATTTAAAATTGGATTTATAAACCCGCTGTTCCCAAACGCGTAAGAACTCACGCTCTTAAATGATTTTAAATAAATATTGAGCCTGTTTTTAAATAATGGATCCTCTTTGGTTAAAACCGCGGACTTATATTCCATCTTTGTGGGTTTAAATATTGCACTAAAAAATGCAGCTACCCAATGGTCCAGCGGCCGCTCCTGAATTGGCAAAAAGGCAAATGCAATCCCAGTCAAAGAGGAAAGCAGTATTACTGGCCAGGCTATAAAAGGAAATGTTCCAGCCAGCAAAACAAAAACTAAATAAGCAAAACCCAAACCAGCTGCCAAATAGCCAAACTGTTTTAGGGTCATATCCCCAATTAAATGAAATTCAAAATTGGTTACATTTTGAGGTACTGGATGTGTTTGAAAAGCGCCTTCCAAGTCTTAAACCCTCCTTAAGAGTATCTTCCATGCTACTGCGTGAAAAATCTGCTATCAAGGAGCTCAAAATAGATCAAAGATAGGCTAATAGTAACTTATATAGGTATTTTTGCAGTCTTGACTAAATACTTTTGACAAGTTATGTTAATAGTCCGAAAAGTTTTAAGGGATAAACTGGATCAGACCAGTTTAAAACCAAGGGAAGGTAGTGTAAATCTACCACTGTGCCGCAACCGTTATAGTCGGGCTGCTTGGATCCTTTCTTCTTCCTCGAGCTAAGGAAAAACTTTATGTCAAAAGTTGAAACTAAAAATTTTGCAGTCAGTCCAATGTTTGATGCCGGAAAATCCCAATCCTGGTATAGATCTCTAAATAGTGATTATGGTCCTGATCGTGCTTACCAAATAGCTCTCCCAGTCCTTTCTGAAGACCTCTACTCCCAGGCCTGGGAATTAATAGATACTCAAAAACCCTATAAAACCAGATATTTTGCAAAAGTTATAAATGGTGAGAAAAAACTAGTTCATGAAAGTGATCTTTATTCTGGCAAAGACATTTTAGAAGGAATTGACCCCGCTGAGAGAAGGGGATTTGTCTATGCTCAAATCTCAAATGCTAAAAATAGGATTTTAAACTCAGAAGTTGGTGATACTTTTTTCTGGATCAGCCCAAAACAGGACAAAGCTCATGAGCCTGAAGCTGAATGCAATTATACAGACACCTTTACCAATAAAGCTGAAGTTGGAACAAATGGAGTAATTTATCTAAGCCAGCACAAATCTTCTAAACTAGATACTAAAAAGTCTGTTGAACTAATGAAAACATTTGATCCCAACTTAGATATTGCCGAAAATGATTTAGATGGACTGCTTTCATCAATTGGTTCCTCAAAAACCCCCTATTCAGACTCAATGATTAATAGAACCATCTGTGAGTTAACAAACACTCCTATTCTTTCACCTGATGTAGATATGGATGCTGTCAAGAAAAGGGCAGACTATAAAGCTATTAAATACTTAAGAGCAATAGAGACCATAACTGACCCTAATGAGTTAACTAGGACTCATGCCCAAATTCTTCTGGAAGTAGTTGATGATAGCCCATCCTCAAGGATTATAAGGGATGAATATGGAGTAAGAATTATGGCAGCCTGCACTAACCTTTTATTGCGCTCAAACTCTGTTAGGGGATTATCCTCTTCTTATGCCTCATCAGAAGAAAAAGTTGAATACCACAAAGGGGACTGTGAGAAGTGCAACCAAAAAAATATAGAAATAGGCCCATGCAATATTTGCAAAAGCTGTGAGTAAAGCTTACCATTATGACTAGAGAAAGATTTATTATGCCCGGAGAAGGTGAACCAGGAGGTCCAATCCCTCCGCCAGCTGATAATAATGAAGGACCCAGGCCAACTCCAGGTCCAGAGACTCCAAATATTCCGCGTAATCCCTTTGAAGGGATGACCCCAGAACAAGCAGCAGATTACTTGGAAGCGCAGGCTGAAAGGATTAGACAGCAGGCACAAGCTGCAAGAGAAGCTGAGGGTGGAGGTCAGCCACCTCAAGGTCCCCCCACTGAAAGCAGGCCTCCTTCCCTAGAGGGTGAGCCTGAAAACCCAGAAGATATCTGGAGTAGGGTTGCAGATCAGCAAAGACGCCAACAAGGCCAACCTACAGTTCCACCCTCTGATGAGGTAAGACAAGAAGCGCTAATGAGGTCACGTATGTATGGGGATGCTCTTTCCAGTCAATTAATGGAGGCATTAGTTAATAAGGATTTCGATCAGGCAGACGCAGTTATTGAAGGTAGGTTAAGGGCTGTTGAAGAAGACGAACAGGATGTAGCAGGCCAGCAGCAAAATGTTCAGCAGCTTATGCATATCGTAGACTCTGTCTTTGCTACCAAAGATGAATGGCGACTTGAACTTGCTGAAAAACTCCATGCCAGGCTGCAGCTTCATTTAGGAAACTTTACTTCAAGGTACATTGGTGGAGAAGCTTTATCAGGTGTTATAACAAACTTCCAGCAGCGCCACTGGCAAAGCATTTTAAGAACAGCTGGGGTAAGGAGAATGATCCAATTTTTAGAGGAGAAAGATGAAACAGGAGCTGTTGGCGCGTATTACCGCAATACAGAAGCAGATCCAGAATCCCCAAGGTATAGTAAATACAAAAAATTCTTTAATTATGATTCTCTTGATTCTGATAAGCAAAAATCAGCCAGACAAAAGATGTGGATTATGGATAGGCAGATTCAGCTTATCAAAGAAGCCAGAGGCTCAGCAGACCACCTTGGTTTTAAATACATCAAAGACTATACAGAAAACAGTGAATTAATACAGTATGCCCTCACTAAACTGGAAGAGACGGACCTCAGAACCAGCCGCTCTAAAAATTCCTTTACTGTTATCCAGGAGATGATTAGTGAAGCTAAGGATCAGGATTCAAGACTGCACCAAATCCTGCCCCAGGAAGATATTCAAAAACTTCTAAGCTTTATCTATATTCAGAAAACTAATCCCAGAACAGGTCAGCCCTTATTAGATGAACAGGGAAACCCTGTATTTGAACTAGATGCTAAAGGAAATCCAATTCCCTCACCCCAAACAGACCAGGGCAGTTTTGAATTGAATAAATTTGGACAGGATTTTGATTGGCTAATGTATGAACTTCAAAGGTCTTTAAGACTTGCAAGCAGGGCTCACTTAACCACAACCCAGGCCAACAGTTATGATGGCCCTCACTGGAAAAAAGGAACGCAAGCCCCCAAACAATTTAAAGCAGGAAATATTGAAGTCGAGGTTTTAAACCCGGATGCTGCTCAAAGCAAAGCTGCCTTAATTCAGCTAAATCCAAAATTAGTTTTTGACTTTAAAAATTGGAAAGATGGATGGAATGTGGACCCAAGAATTTTAGCCCGGGACAACGGAATAGCTGTAATTGAGCTTGGTAAAGATCCGCATCTTCTTAATTTGTCAGAAGAAGAAATAATACTAAGGTACGGAGATCCTGAAAATCCAAGTGAACCCACTCAAGCCCAATTAGCTCAAAAAGAAGATGATGATATTAAAATTGCTGCAATGAAATGGTTAAGAAGCAACAAAATGCATCTGATTATGATTACCTGGGAAAAAACCTGGAGGCATGTCTATAAAGAATACTGGGATGATTTGGACTTTTCCAAAGCCCAAAGCGGTATTTCTGGGAGGGAATCCAGAAAAACAACCCACTTCCCCATAACCCTGGAAAAACCAGGAGAAGATAAGCCAGGTATTGTTAAAGAATTGAGAAAATATACTCACACAGGGGCAATGAGTTTGGATCAGCTATTTGCATATGAATCTGCCATCAACATTTTTGCGGAATGGGACTCCAATTTTGCTAAAGTTAAAGGTTATGCTGCAAGGCTAAAAGGAGGGGATCAGCTAAGGGCAAAATTAACAGGCGGCCAAAAACCAGACCTGTTAAACAATCCTCAATCTTTAGCAAATCCAACAGAGGCTATCTCAGAGATTAGAAATCATCTGAAAACTTATATGTCTGATAGCCCGGAAGACCAGCAGGAGGTAAACAGCATAACTAGGGATTGGGTAGAAGCGGTTGCAGGATTTAATAAAGATCTAATTCACTCCTATTTTCCTGAATATAAAAACGCTGATAGCTTAACTTTAGATAATATTATATATGGAGCCCGAGGTGCTGGACTTATAGATCACCATGCAACAGAAGAATTAGCGAATAAATTAATTGGTCCGCTGCCTTGGCGTGCTATATTAGTTAACAAAAAACTTTTAAGTTTTTCAGGAGGTTTGTTTGAGATGCTTAAAAAAATGGCTCAAGCTATAGCTACAGGCAAGTAACTTCCTTATACTCTCGATAACCATTTTACTAATCGATTAGGTTCAGTGGGCTGAGGACCTCGCGTTGCAGGATCGGCATATCTCCATCTATAGTAGGATTCTCTATAAGCATTAGCTCTGTTTTGCAGTGGTTTAATTGTTCCCTGTACTCCAGCTCCAATGACTCCAGCTCCAGCCTGGGCTCCCTGGACTGCAGCTTGTGGAATTCCCTGGATATCCTTAACTCCCATTGCATTTTTAACCATATCAGGTATAGCTGGAATTCCAAGCAATATCCCATAAGCTATTAAAATCCTGATAAAACCTATATTTAACCCTCCAAACAGAGGTGGTGTTGCGCTCCAGATTGCAGGGTCTGTCCCCAAAATCATCCCTGCAAACAAAAAACCTCCAAACACCGCAGGAAAAACCAGTGAATTTGCAAGGATTGATTTCCACCATAAACCCAAAGCCCCTCCTCTGCCTGGTACAGCAGAAAACATAATTATCAGTGGCCCGACTACAGTAAAAACAAGTAAGGATATATAAGCCTTTAAAAGCTGAAAAGCCAGCCTAATAAACTGGACAAATAAAGCAATAATTAAAATAAGCGGCACTATCAACCCCACAACATTAAAGTTAGTTAAAGAAGAAGAACCTAAAGCTAAAGCTCCAATTCCAAGCCCGATTCCAAACGGGATCATCCCAACAGCCAAAAGCACAACAGAAACTATTCCTCCTAAAACTGCAGCCCCCAGTCCTAAACCAGGAGGGAGTATTGAGTTTGTAGCATCTTTAGTAACCTGGCCAACATCTGCAAAATTATCCCATCTTAATGCAGATGTAGAAAAAAGCTGCATCAGGTTAGATTCCTGGGCCAGCCTTGTTAAATCACCTGCATTTTTCCCAAAAGCATTTATAACCTCACCTTTTTCATTAACAGCACCTGCAAATATCTGTGCCACAAGTTGCACACCTACAAAAGACATATCTACTAAAAGAGCTGCTATAAAATAGCTAAAAGTTACTAAAACAAGCCCGATCACCAGTCCCGGCAGGGCATTTTGGACAGTCAGTACAGTCTGGGGATTTAATTTTTGTCTGAACATTATCATCAGTCCTACAGCTAAAAAAACAACAATAAACATAAGATAAGACAGATTTCTGACAACCTCCCAGAGTTTAGCCACAGGCCCGATTATTCCGGACCCTGAACCTCCAACTTGGGCATAAGCCGGCTTAACAATCCCAAAATCCCGCTTGACCATTGCTAAATATTCTCCTGCAGCTATCGGAGGGGCAGAATACATCGCCATCATTACAGAGGTAACACCCCCGATTGCCCCGCCCCCTGGTAAACGGTCATATAAATATAAAGAACTTGTTCCGTCTGAGCCCAGCTTTATACCAGGCGACTGGCTTACAGGACAAAACCCGCCCACAGTCATCATTAACCCGCAGGGAATTGTGTAGCCTAGATTTACCCCCCCGTTAACTAGGTAATTAAAGTTTGAACCGTCTAGTTTTGTTTCACCTGAAGATACACCAAGAGAGGGAGGTGCCTGGGCAAAAGCAGGAGAAGAGAAAGTAACAAGTAACAGATAACTTGTAACAATGATAAAAAACAGTAAGAAAATTTTAAATACTCTGAACTCTGACCTCTGAACTCTGACCTCTGAATTGGCAGGCATATTTTAAGCTTAAAACAATTAGGACACTTATTGCAAATGTAGTTTATTTATCCCCAAATGGGTTAATCCCTTCAGGAAAAAGTGATTTAGCCTCTAACTGCTCAATTCCCTTAACATCTTTGGTCTCTTTTTGTACTTCACTAGGTAAATCAGCATTATAATCTCCAGGACAATCCCTTTTTCCCAAATCCTCGGCAGCTTGTTGAACTAAATCAGCTTCTTTAGATGCCTCATCCCCGCAGTTAATAGTGGGTAAGTCTGATTTGCTTTGAACCTCAGCTCTAGGAGAGAAAACTTCAAAATGTTTAATGGCAAATCCAAATAAGCTCCCTAAACTATCTAAAAATTTTTCAAACAAATTCTTCTCAACAGGTTTAACTGCAGCAATTTCTGATGGCAGCAAACCCTGGTTTAAATTACACAAAGCCTGCTCATGGCTGCTCAATGTATTTAAATCACACCTAGTATCCTGTGCATAAACTACAGGAGTGAATAGTGAATAGTGAATAATGAATAATGAAATCAAAAGACAAAAAATTATTTTGAAAATTGGTTTTTCTTTTAGAAAATTTGCTTTGCAAACAAATTGAAAATTGGTAATTCTTCTCATGTTTAAAATTTGCATGTACCAGAAGGGAAGAAAGTGCAGAAAGTAAACTTTGTAATTGGTACTCCTGTAAATGCTTCTAAAAGCTGCAGTATTACCCAGGCTAAGACTAAAAAGACTATTCCTAGTAAAGCCCAGGTCACAATCTGCCAGGTGGAAGCCAAGTCTTTAGCATCACCCCCTGAGGTAATAAACTTAACCCCTGCCCAAACCAAAGCTGCAGTTAAAAGCACAAAAGCCACCCCAACAGAAATATTAATAACTCTTTGTACCATCTCCTGGAGTTGTAAAATCCCGGCAGCGCCAACAGGTGAAGGATTCATATATTTAAAGTAGCACGAGTAAGGTCAAAAGATCAAATACAGATTAAAGGGGAGTATCTTCACCCTGAAGATTTTTAATACTGAAGTTTTTGGTAATATCTATATTTAATATTCTTCCTACAACTACCACAATTACTACAGATAAAGCAAGTATTGCCAGTCCAATTAATGCGTTAACAATAGTTTTTCTGGCATTTGCAATTGCATCTTTATCTCCGCCAGAAGTAATCCACCTGAATGCTCCAAGCACCATAAAAAATAAAACTACAACTGCAGCAACAATAAAAGCAATGTTTAAAGCAGAAGATAAAATAGTAGTGGGAGCTGTTGATCCTCTGATTCCAAATCCTTCTGGAGGAGCAACAGTTAATGCCAATGCAGGAAGTGCACTTGCTAAAAATCCTGCTGAAGTAATTATTAAAGATGTAAACTTCTTCATAATTCTATGATAGGAATAAAGTAAACTACTTGTCAAGTCTTTGGCTTAATTTGAGCCTAAACTAGATTGTCTCTGCGCCCAAATACTCTGTGCAGTTTCTAAGTTTGTAACTTTTCTCAGCCTTTTTGAAAAAGGGATCATATAAGAAAACAAAAGCCCAACTGCAGGAATACCTGTTCTTTGACTATTACTTTGACCATTATCACTCTGGTTTGAGAAAATAGCAGGATCTTGTCTTCCACCACCACTGTTACTTCCATTGCCACCAGTTATGGGTAAGTCCTGATTAGAAAAACTGCTATTCTGATTTATAAACACAGCTGGGTCTTGGGTTCCAGGAGTTATATTTTGGTTTGTAAATATAGGAGGATCTTGTCTACCTGGAGGGGTATTTTGAGTTGCAAATATCGGCGGATCTTGAGATCCGGGTGTAGTGTTTTGTGTAGCAAATATAGCCGGGTCCTGTCTTCCGGGTCCTGCGTTTTGCGATGCAAAAACAGGGGAATCCTGTAGGCCTGGACTGCTGCTCTGACTTGCAAAGATAGCCGGGTCCTGTGAACCAGGGGTTGTATTTTGTACAGCAAAAACAGGAGAGTCTTGAGGACCGGGTCCGCTGTTCTGAGATGCAAATATAGCAGGGTCTTGTCTTCCCGGCAGTGCGCTTTGTGAAATAAACACAGGTGGATCCTGAGGCCCTGGGGTTAAATCTTGGCTTGCAAACACAGGGTCATCCTGTCTTCCAGGTGTTAAGTCTTGTCTTGCAAAGATAGGGTCATCTTGAGGCCCTGGTCTTGTATCCTGCCGCGCAAATATAGGATCATCCTGTCTTGCGCGTCTTGTTTTTTGTTTTGCAAAAATTGGATCATCCTGTGGGCCTGGACTTAGGTCCTGACTTGCAAAGATAGGGGGGTCTTGTGGACCAGGAGAAAGATTTTGGCTTGTAAACACAGGTGGATCCTGAGGCCCTGAGGGGAGATTCTGTTCAGCAAAGATAGGGGGGTCCTGAGGCCCTGGAGTTAGGTCTTGTCCGGCAAAGATTGGTGGATCCTGAGGTGTTGAAGCTGCAGCCAAAACTGCCAAATTACCTTGAGGTACAACCAGAGAATATATAATCAAAGCTACTAAAATTAGCCTTAATTTATTTAAACTTAACTTTAACATCTTAGACTCATAGTATATAACAATTAGCCTCAAAAGTCAATTTAAAAAAAGGGATTTATTTATGGTGTGAAGCCTGTATATAACGGAATTTTGGTAATTCTGGCTATAATGGTAAAGATCACAAATGCTAAAGCTAAGATAGCTAATCCTATTATTGCACTCATAATAGTTTTTCTGGCAGAAGCAAGTGTATCTTTGTCTCCTGCAGAAGTAATCCACCTGAATGCACCCCAGACAAACATAAAAATAACAGCCACAACTGAGACTGCATATAATACCCTCAAAATTGAACTCAAAGCATTGCCTAATTTCTCTTCACCAGAAGCCCCTGGAATTTGAGATACTGCCGGAGGAGGGGAAACAGTCCCAATTATATCTTCAACAGAACCCGCAAAAACAGGGAAAGGAGTATATAGTATATAGTAGATTGTATATAGGAAAACAAGAAACAAAACAAACCAAAGAAACTTAATTCTTGAACCATTAACCATTAACCATAAACCATTAACAATTCTCATTTAATTAATTTGTATCCTTTAAGTCCTAAAAATTCTGGGACAAACTGTAAAAGTAGAAACATAAATATAAGCAGTATAAATCCAATGATAACATGGGTTATAGTCCTTCTTTCTTTAGCCAGTGTCTCCTTATCCCCTCCGGATGTGATAATCCTAAACACAGCCCAGATAAAATAAAAAACAAGCAAAACTGCTGCAATCTGGAAAATAGGATTAATCAAAAACTGTGTAGCTTCACCCAGAGACTTAATACCTCCAAAGGCATATTGACCACCTATATCAACTGATTGAGCATGTACCTCTTTAATCATATTTAAGGATCTACACAAACAGGACTATTATTTACAACTCTACACACCTTCCCGCTCTCATCACAATCAGCTTTTTGACCTACAGTGCATATTTCAGAAGGACCAAACTCTTCTGGCCCCACACAGACAGGATTACCATTTACCAGCCTACATTCCTTATCCACCTCTCTACAATCTCTGATTATACTGGCTGAACAGCCTTCAGATGGTCTTACACTACCTTTTCCTCCTGAAGGGTCAGTTACAGTTGTTACACTAGGCTGGACTGGTTTAAATATACCTGAGAAATACTGGCTTAAGAAAAAAGATACTATTAAAAACATAAACCCAATTATAGCCCAGGTCATCCTGGAGCGCGCCTTAGCAAGCTTTTCCTTATCCCCCTGGGCAATAATATATTGGAATACTCCCCAGGAAAACCAGTAAAATGTTAAAAACCCGGCTATTAAAAAAGTTAAATTAGCAAATCCTGTAACCACAGCTCCCAGTGTATTAGTCCCTCCTGAAAACTTACTTTCTGCAGGGTTGGTAATGCCTGAAAACCCAGGCACCCCAAGTAAGTACCTGGTAATTTTCAATTTACAATCAAAGTTCATTTTATTAATTTTCAATCCTGGTTTTAGCTGATTTAGTAATTGCGGAAAATATTAGCAGCAGTTCTTGAGTCTCTTTCCAAAGCCGTCTAATTTCATCCACAAACTCAGGATCTGTACGAGCAAGGAGTCTTAACCAATGCTTTGTTTCTTTAATCTCTTTTTTACAAATACCAATATTATGGATAAAATCTCTTTTACTCTCAGCTTCATTTGCTTCACAATAATTTGCACCCATTGATCCTCCAGATCCAACCACCTGTTCAATAACCCGCCCATTAACTGGATTTAATGGTATACTTTTAACTAAATCAATTATATCCTCAGCAAGTTTTGCACACCTTTCTTCCAGGTCGTACTTTCTATTATGAACTGTACTTTTATTTGGAGTTTGAAAATTTTCTAATTGGTTATTCATTGCTAAATTGGTCCTTGAAAATTGATCATTACCTTGTAAACCCTGGTATCCCCAGTATATCAACCCCTATAAACTGCAGCAACAAAACTGAGAAAATAATAAATAAAAGTCCATAAATTGCAGAAATAAACTGGTCCCTCCCAGCTTTAATACTGTCAGGGTTGCCAACTGCAGTAATCATCCTGAATGCCCCAAAAATCATTATTAAAAGCGCAATCCCTCCTGATGCTAAACTCACAAACCTGACAATTCCCTCCACTAATGCCTTAGGTTCTGTAGGAATACACCCAATAGCAGTCATAATCCCTGTGGGTTTCCCTGTCGAGATCCTTCCCTCTTTGATATTTGCCAGTCCTCTTCCTTCACTGATAGCCTGGCCTTCAATGTCACCGCAAGGCTGTCCCATCGCCTTAGAGCAAGCGTTTGGACTACCAGCTGCAGCATTTAAATCACAAGTCTGAGCAGTCAGTAGCTGGTTGCCTGATACTTCAAAACTGTCTCCGCTACTCATGCAGGCTTTGTCACACTCAGCTTGATCAGGGTTTGCAGCCACCATATTAGGCGCACCTGTGTAATCTGTTGCTTCAACACAAGCCTGGCCTTTTGCTGGACACCTGTAAAATTTTTGGTCTTTAGGTAAATCTTCTAACTTCTCACTGATTAAAATTTGGGCAGAACAAACAAAATCAGTCCCTCCAAATCTAACTTTAGACAGCAATACATATCCAGATTCCAGGGCTAAGTTTATAGCTTTTGGGTTTAGAGCCGTCCTTATTTTCCCTTGAGCACCAGAATTAATTCGTACTAATTCTGGTGTAGTCCTCTCTTGGGTGTTAATCACCAATCTATATAAGGTATTTTTATCTAAACCAGAGGCATTAAAAACAGTTGTACCATTAATACTTATTATTGACGGGCTTAATGAGCAAGTAACGCCTTCTTTATTTGCCCGAGGGTAAGGTGGAAGAGGGGTTGGTTGTGGTTTTAGGTCAGTACTTTCTTTACTATCCGAATCTGGAGTGGGTGCTGAAACTTCTTTTTGAGCATAACAAAGGATATTAGGCGAAGGGGCTCCGGCAATTTCTTCATAGCAAAAAGTTTCTGGCGGACAAGCCCTTAAACCTATATTAGAGTCATCCACTTCATGGGCGTCGTTGATAAAACTGCCCTTAGTTGTATCTGTGCAAACAGGCAGATGGCTTGCGAATGCTGGTTTGATTTGGGAAATCACAACGATCAATAGAAAAAATATAAAACTAATTACTCTGGGCATTAACCTCAGCTTATCCTAAAACTTGACTCATTTTCAACCCAAGGTGGTAATTAGTTCATTGTCCATAGTTCATGGTATAATATCAGCATGTCCAAAAGAAAAACTAAAATACTAGAATACAATGTTATTTTTACTGCTGAAAGTGAAGGAGGATATTCTGCTTATGCTCCTGATCTGCCAGGATGCAATTCTCAGGGTGAAACTTTTGAAGAAGCCAAAATTAATATCAAAGAAGCAATTGAGCTATATTTAGAAACTGTGGATGATGATTTATATGAAATGACACCAGAGCAGTCAAGGAAACAATTTACCGCGCCTATTCAAGTGAATGCCTAAACTCCCTCAAATATCAGGCGAAAAATTAGTAAAAATATTTATAAAAGAAGGTTGGACGCTGGTAAGTCAAAAAGGAAGTCATATAAAGCTTACTAAGAAGCGTGAACCAATTGGGAAATCAACAATTATCATACCAAATCATAAAGTTATCAAAAAAGGAACCTTGCTGCGGATTATAAAAGATTCAGGTATTTCAACAGATAAACTATAGTATCGTTCATAATATTAATATACTATTTTGACCCACTGGAAAAATAGCACATAGTAGTGCATAATAAAAATGTCTACGGACTTCCGACTACCGACTACTGCTTCTTGCGGTAGACTGTAGACGGTAGACTGTAAGCTAATTAACTGCCATGTCAAATCTATTTGGTGGACTTTTTGAGAGTCCAACCAACCAATCAACCCAAACTGATCTGCAAGAACCAACCTCAGCTGCCCCAGCTGTTAATCAGGCAGGCCAGGATGCAAATTTAGTCTCTTCTTCAGTCAACCCTGTTAAAGAACAGGGCATTGCAGCCCTTTCTCATTTAGACCCCCGCTCTTCTCAGGTTTTACTTCATGCAACAGAAGAAGCTAAAAGGATAAAACAAACATTTATTGAACCAGAGCAGCTCTTTTTAGCATTACTATCAGACAGGGATATCTTTAAGCTTCTCCAGGACTTCTCAGTTGATGTAGCCAAATTAACAAGAGAACTCCAGTCAAAAGAACAGCAAGGCTCCTTTGCAGGTGAACCAACTTTAGGTGAGGGCACAAAACAAATTTTAGAAGCCTCATACTCTAATGCTAAAAAAAGGGAAGTAGACTTTATCTCACCAGAAGATATTTTACTAACTTTTTTCTCAACTAACCAGGATTTGGCTAAACCCCTAAAAGAGCAGGGAGTTGAAGGGTCTAAAATTGAAGAAAAACTCTCTAAAAATACAGAATTTAAAACAGGCAAGAAATCAGTCTTAGCCCAATATGGTATAGACCTAACCCAAAAAGCCAGGGATGGAAAGTTAGACCCAGTCACTGGCAGGGATAAAGAATCAGAAAGGCTGGTTCATATCTTGTTAAGGAGGACAAAAAATAACCCCGTTATTATTGGAGAAGCAGGGGTTGGTAAAACAGCTATAGTAGAAGGCTTGGCCCAAATGATGGTCTCAGGCAAAGTGGCAGCAGATTTAGCCAAAAAAACCATTATCCAGCTTGAGATCTCCTCTTTAGTTGCAGGAGCATCCCACAGGGGGGAGTTTGAAGAAAGATTACAAGATGTTATTAAAGAAGCAGAAGCCTCAAATGGCCAGATTATTCTATTTATAGATGAAATCCACACCCTTTTGGGAGCAGGAGCAGAAGGTGGAGCACTGGATGCCTCAAACATCATCAAACCCCATATCACAAGGGGCCAGATCCAAATAATTGGGGCTACCACCACTTCTGAGTACAGGAAATATTTTGAAAAAGACCGAGCTTTTGAAAGAAGGTTCCAGCCAGTTATGTGTGATGAACCATCAGAGGATGCAGCCATTGAAATGGTTACAGTACTTAAACCAAAATATGAACAGTTCCACAATGTAAAAATTACAGAAGAAGCCATTAAATCTGCAGTCCATCTCTCCAAAAGATATGTAGGTGAACGATTCCTGCCTGATAAAGCCATAGATTTAATAGATGAGGCCTCAGCAGAGGTTAAACTCTCTCAAAATGCCGGCAAACGCCCTGACAATGAGATAAAAACCACAGATATAGAAAATGTTGTCTCCCGCTGGACAGGAATTCCTATTTCAAAATTAACTGAAAAAGAATCAGAAAAGCTTCTGCACTTAGAAGAGCTTATTCATAAAAGTTTCATCAACCATGACAGGGCAGTAGTGGCAGTTTCAGAAGCAGTCAGAAGGGGCAGGATTGGCCTGGCCAATGCTAACAGGCCCATAGCCTCCTTTATCTTTTTAGGTCCAACTGGAACTGGAAAAACAGAACTGGCCAAAGTCTTAGCAGAAATTATGTTTGGCAGAAAAGACGCCATGATCCGCCTTGACATGTCTGAATACATGGAAAAACATGAAGTAGCAAAGCTTGTTGGTGCACCTCCTGGCTATGTAGGTTATGAAGAGGGCGGGCAGTTAACAGAAGCAGTAAGAAGCAAACCCTACTCTATTGTTTTATTGGATGAAATAGAAAAAGCCCACCCGGATGTTTTTAACATCCTGCTCCAGCTTTTGGAAGATGGCCGCTTAACTGACAATAAAGGCAACACTGTCTCATTTAAAAATACTGTTATAGTTGCCACCTCCAACATCGGCAGTGAATTGATAAGGCAAAAGCTCTCAGATGCTAGTCAGGAACAAATTGGAGATTCCCATATAGTTTCTTCTGCTCCGCAAACACCAGGCCTTGATCCAAATGCTGTAGCAACAGAACCACCACCTGCTACTCCTTCCTCTGTCATTCCCGCCTCCTCTTCTGTCATTCCCGCGCAGGCGGGAATCCAAACAAATAATCAGAGCAATGACAGTAGGGGAGTTCCTCAAAGCGAGGAAGAAAAGAGGGTCAAAGTATACAAAGAGATGTCCAAAATTGTTATGGATGAACTTACAAAACACTTCAGGCCGGAGCTTATTAACAGGTTTGATGAGGTGGTAGTCTTTGAGCCGTTAACCAGGGAAAATATGTTAGAAATTACAAAACTTGCTATAGAATCAACAAGAAAAATGCTTAAAGATCAAAATATTGGATTAGAGCTTTCCCAAAAAGCCATTGAACAGCTTGCCAAAGAAGGCTATGACCCAAGCTACGGTGCCCGTCCGCTGAGGAGGTTAATCCAGCGCTCAATTGAAAATCCAATTGCCATCTACCTTATTAAAAAAGCAGCAGCTGCAGGTGAAACTATCTTAGTGGATTATGATCCCGCAAAAGACACTTATGTCTTCTCCAAGATGGCAACCCCTGCTCCTGTTCAACCAGAGCCATCAAATAGTCATCCTGACCTGCCTGCCCCTGACGGCACTACCCAGCCACAGCCAGCACCAACATCCCAAAACCCAACATGAAACTCTCTCAAGGCTTTACTATCCCTGGACCACAAGGTATCCCTGAAACAGTTGCTCCTCCATCAAGCATCCCTACTGCTCTACAGGGTGGAGCCAGTACTGGCATGAAACTCCTCTCTCTTGGAATAACCTATTTTACAATTGCTGGTGTAATGATTGCTTTAATTGTGGTGGTGATCTCTGGTATCCAGATGATCACCTCTCAGGGTGACAGTTTTAAGCTTGCTTCTGCAAAAAAAAGGTTAATGTTTGGGATTTTAGGCTTAGTTTTAGTTGTAGGAGCATTCTTTATAGTTAGAATTGTATTTACTATATTAAGACTTCCCCAAGATTATCTGTTTAACCCTTCTGCACTACTCAATTAGAACAAGTGTTGGGTCCAAAGGTGTAGGGTTTGAAGAAAAATCAAAAAAATCAAGCTGGATTTGGTTTCCATCTGGACTGCCCTCATAGCTCCTAAGGGTTGGTGTAGGAGGTGAAGTTGTAGGATTATCAGGACAGAAAAAAATCTCATCAGGCACAGGGCTTGGGTTAAACATACTCAAATCTTGATAAACATCTGTTTTCCAAAATTCAGTCCCACCTACACTTATTGTTTTTGGTTGCAGACTAGTGACATCTTTATGAACTAAAAAAATAAGACCATTATCAATTAAGTAGAATTTATTTGTCACTTGGCCTTCTGTTTGACTCAGACGTGGATTTATAAGTCTATTTGCAGTCTTTCCTATTGAAGTGGGGAAGTAAACATCAAAAATTCTTTGTGACTTAGGAAAATTTGGCTCAAACAAACTGGAATACCTTCTATCTTTAAAAAGCTTTGCCTCAATTTGGACCTGAGCTCTTATCTGTTTATAACTTGCTCCATTGTATGGAATCACTTCACCAGCTGGACCAGGTGGAACGCACTTATCTATAACTTGTGACTCCTCAACCTTTGCTCCCTTAGGAGCCAGTATATAAAAAGCCCCAACCAGAAAAATAAATACAGCTATTACTGCAGTAATATGCCCGCCGCTTCTCATATATCCATTCTAACATCTTATTTTTCATTGCCACCTCCTCTGTCATTCCCGCGGAAGCGGGAATCTATACTATAAACGTCATCCTGAACTTGTTTCAGGATCCTGGATCCCCGATCAGGTCGGGGATGACAACTGCGTGTTACTTGACAAAACTCCAAAATTATATAAAACTGAGTATAATGTCCAGTTTTAAAAGACCATTTAGTTTTATTGCATCAGGCCTGACTTACCTAATAGTAGCCTCATCAGTTTATGCTCAGACAAATAT
>Ga0209542_10003475_pt1 | contig 33704 bp, 32 predicted proteins | sample RifCSPhighO2_01_FD_184028 | JGI IMG/M metagenome (GOLD analysis project Ga0209542, IMG submission 184028) | Soil microbial communities from Rifle, Colorado - Rifle CSP2_plank highO2_0.1 (SPAdes) (version 2) | ecosystem: Environmental > Terrestrial > Deep subsurface > Rock core/Sediment ... | reverse complement strand
CTACGGCCACGCTCTCGTGCAGCACGAGAAGGTGCGCGTGGTTCTGCCACCTCAGCGGCAGACACAGCCCGCGCAGTCGGCGCGTCGCCTCGTGGCTCCCAAGCCGCAAGTGACAGCCCCCGCCATCCCCCACGCGCCGTCAGTAGCAACTCCCGTGACGTCATCGGCGAGTGTCGACATCAACGTCAATATCAACGTCCGCACACCGCAGCAGTCTGTGCAGCCTGTCGCAACGCTCTGCCCGAAAGTCGGCTACTACGTGCTCTCGCATGAGCCAACCACCGATCATCGGCAGTTCGATGACCGGGGGAATTGGATCTCCGGCCACATGGAGCTCATCAGAGAGTGCCGCAATGGCGCTCTCCACGAGTTCCCGAGGTGGGTGGGTCACCACCTGCCGTCGGCTCCGGCGCCATTTCCGTACTACATTCCACCGCAAGCGCCTTAAGCGCCCAAGGAGAAAGCGATGAAGAAGATACTGCTCCTTGCGTTCGTGTTGATAGCCGCGGCGGGATGTGGCGCCACCATCACCTTCCAGCCCGTCGTGTCGAACAGCGGTTACTACCCGCCGTATTATCACCGTTACTACGGATGGACTCCGGGCCATGTGGCTCGAGTGTGCGAGTGGCGACATGGTCGGAAGATCTGTTTCGACCGATGGATCGCTCACCCGCATCCATGGTGGTAGTTCTCCATCCGTTCTCGGTCGCTTTCGGCGACCAACCCCCGCGCAACGCGGGGGTGTTTCTTTTTAAAGTTTTTAATTTACAATAAAATATAAAAAATAAAATTTAAAAATCGCTTAGCCCCATTCGCCTTCGGCGAACGACTCGCCCCCGCCTACGATTTTAAAATTTCATTTTTTATATTTTTAACATCACCAAAGTTCCTCTCCTTCCCGGTACCGCGCCCCTTAAAGCAATTAAATTATTTTCAATATCAACTTCAACCACTTCCAAATTTTTCACGGTTACTCTGTCGCCGCCCATCCGCCCAGCCATTCTCTTTCCTTTAAAAACATGTTCCGGAAAAGAAGAACCGATAGAACCGGGAGCCCGATGGCGGTCTTTCTGACCATGGCTTTTCGGACCGCCATGGAATCCATGTCTTTTTACCACACCCTGAAATCCTTTGCCTTTGGAAATAGCGACAATATTTACTTTGTCGCCGGGCGCAAAAACAGAAACATCAATTTTATCGCCAGTTTTTATTTCCGGATTTTCAATTCTAAACTCTCTTAGCCATCTTAAATTTCCTAAGTTTTTTAAATGACTTTTCTGCGGTTTTTTAATATTTTTTTCTTTCTTTTTATCGAATCCAACTTGAATCGCCAAATAGCCATCTTTTTCTTTATTTTTAATTTGAGTAACAAAATTTGGCCCGCTTTCTATTAAAGTTACCGGAATTACTTTATCTTCCTTAAATATTTGAGTCATTCCTAATTTTTTTCCTAGAATAAACTTCATATTTTTTAAACTAAACGCCCCGCAGCTGCGGGGCGTTTAGTTTTTATCCCCTATTTTACATCTTTATTTCAATATCAACCCCGGCCGGTAAATTAAGATTCATCAAAGCGTCAATGGTTTTGGCGCTAGGACTGATAATATCAATCAAGCGCTTGTGAACCCTCATTTCATATTGGTCGCGGCTGTTTTTGTGGACAAAAGTGGAAGAATTAACCGTGTATTTTTTAATTTCGGTCGGCATTGGAATGGGACCTATCACTTCGGCTCCCTGCCGCTCGGCCGTATCCACAATTTGCCGAGCCGAAGAATCAATGATTTTGTTATCATAAGCCCTAATCCTTATCCTGATTCTTTGTTTTATTTCCTCTTTTTCTTTTTTCTTAACTTCTTTTTTCTTAACCATTTCCTTTTTAAAAAGAACAACTTTATTTTCTACTACTTGCTGTCCGCGAATTACTATTTATTTATTTTAGTAACCACTCCGGCTCCGACCGTTTTGCCGCCTTCTCGTATAGCAAATCTTTGCTGTTCTTCCAAGGCCACCGGCGCAATCAGCTTAACGCCGAATTTAATGGTGTCTCCAGGCATTACCATTTCAACGCCGGCCGGTAAAACTACTTCGCCGGTAACATCGGTAGTGCGGATGTAAAATTGCGGCTTGTAGTTGGAAAAGAACGGAGTGTGCCGCCCGCCTTCTTCTTTCGTTAAAATATAAACCTCGGAATCAAACTCAGTGTGAGGAGTTACCGAACCGGGCTTGGCAATAACCTGCCCGCGCTCAACATCTTCTTTTTTAAGGCCTCTTAAGAGAATCCCAGCGTTATCGCCAGCTCGGCCTTCGTCGAGCGACTTATTAAACATTTCAATTCCGGTAACCACCGTTTTTTGATTCGGTTTAAGACCTATAACGTCCACTTCTTCATTTACTTTTACCACCCCTCTTTCAATTCTGCCGGTTACCACCGTGCCGCGGCCTTCAATTGAAAAAATATCTTCAATCGGCATCAAAAAAGGCTTATCAACTTCGCGAACCGGTTCGGGAATGCTTTCGTCAAGCGCTTTAACAAGTTCTAAAATCGGCTTAGCCGCTTCGTCATCGGGAGAATTGGCCTCCAAGGCCTTTAAAGCCGAACCGCGGATTACTGGAATTTTATCGCCGGGGAATTTATATTTTGTCAAAAGTTCGCGGATTTCGGCTTCAACCAAATCAACAAGTTCCGGATCGGAAACCATATCTACTTTATTCAAAAATACCACGATTGCCGGAACGCCGACTTGGCGCGCCAAAAGAATATGCTCTCTGGTTTGAGGCATCGGGCCGTCGGTTGCCGCCACCACTAAAACGGCGCCATCCATTTGAGCCGCGCCGGTAATCATGTTTTTGATGTAATCTTGGTGGCCCGGCGCGTCAATGTGGGCGTAATGTCGCTTTTCCGACTCATATTCGGAGTGGTGCAATTGAATCGTAATGCCGCGCGCTTTTTCTTCCGGCGCTTTGTCAATATCGCCGACTGTTTCGGCTTTTTTTGCCAAGCCCTTCATGTGAAGGATTTTGGTAATTGCCGCGGTTAGCGTGGTTTTCCCATGATCAACATGGCCGATGGTGCCAACGTTAACATGGGGTTTTGTTCGTTCAAATTTTTCTGCCATATTTTTCTTTGATTATTTAATTAAATAAGATTTTTATAATTTAACACGCAAAGTTCATTTTAGTCAATATATAAAAATCTGTCAACAACATAAAAAGGCCCGATTAATTTAGGCCCTTTTGATTGGGATGAGTAAAAAAGCGTTACTTTTTCAACTTTTAATGCGTAATCTTAATACTCTAAGACTTAAATATTTAAACAAAAAAATTAACGCGCTTTCAGTCGATCGGCACAGAATGCGTTAATTTTTTACCGCATAAAATCTCTCGAGATGGTTTATGCAGCTATTATTTTTATTCTTTTGGAGATGATATCTCTTGTGTTTTGTGAGCTCTACGCGCCTCTTTTTGGCGTTTTTTCTTGTTAAGCAATTCTTCCATATCGCTTTTAAGAAGCGTATCGTTTTTCGTTCTCAGAAAAGATCTTAGCTCAAATGAAAAATCCCTATCCGCGTCACCGGAAAATTGTTCAAGTTGTTCTTCTTTTTCAGAAATAAATCCGGCATATCCTTCGTATAGTTTAGCTACGGCTTTCTTTTGTTCTGCCGCATCAAGCTCTTCAAAATCCGGCATTACGATTTTTAGGTTCTCAACGACTTTCGCCCTCTGTTCCTTGAGCGAGTTAAGAGCGCGGCTCTTTGCGCCGTTTGATTCCCATTGCTTGGTTATAATTTCAGCAAGCATATCTTCGTATTCAAGCACGGGTTCTGTAAAATTGTCCCAAGATTTTTTAAAAAAAAATTCCATATTTTGAAAAGGCGATTTTTCTTTTTCGAGATTCTGTTTTCGCGCTTCATCATAATTTCTTAATGTCTCTTCCATTAAGCCAAAGAAAAATTCAGCTCTGGCGCGTCCTGAAACTTCTACCGAATATTTAGGGCGCCGCTCACCCGAAATATCTTTATGTTCTAATGGCGTCTTTTGTGGTGGTTGTTCAAATTTCATTATGGTAATTCGTCAAGGCCGAGATCTTCAAGAGTAACATCGCCGGCGTCGGCGAGATTAATTTCGGCAAGATCAGCTGATGCTTCTCGGAAATTAATTTCTTCAACCATTGCTGCGCCTATAGGATTATTTTCGGTTGATTCTGGATTTTTTTTGGTTTTCACTTCCGGTTCAACTGTTTCTGATTTCTGGTTTTGAGCTTCTGAATTATTTTTTAATTTTTCATATTCTTCCATCGTCAAAACAACGCCGACCGGTTTCCCATTTTCAATCAAAAGGCATTTTCCGCCTTCAGCTAAAAATTTTTTTATTGTTTCAAATGTATCCATAATTTGTTGATGAGAAAATAATTTATTATTTTAAACTACTTTTTCCCAGCAATTATTAATTCCGCGACATTATTTGGCACTTCTTCATAGCGATCAAACTCCATCGTATAGCTGGCGCGACCCTGGCTCATAGAACGCAGTTTTGTGGCGTATCCGAACATTTCCGATAGCGGCACCTTGGCGTCAATCACTTTCATCATCACCCTCTCCGACATTTTTTCAATCTTACCACGCTTACTATTTAGATCGCCGGTAATATCGCCAAAAAACTGCTCCGGCGCGACCACCTCAATTTTCATTATTGGTTCAAGCAATACCACATTAGCTCGTTTGGCCGCTTCCTGCAAGGCAATGGAGCCGGCGATTTTAAAAGCCGCTTCCGAAGAATCTACTTCATGATAAGAACCGTCGTAAAGCGCCGCTTTCATGTCAATTAACGGAAAACCGGCTTTAACACCTTTTTCCATCGCCTCTCTTACGCCTTTTAGAGCAGCCGGAATAAATTCCTGCGGAATAATGCCACCCTTAATTTCATTTATAAATTCAAAACCGCTGCCCCGCTCGCCGGGCTCAACTCGAAGCCAAACGTGGCCATACTGTCCCCGGCCGCCCGATTGGCGAATATATTTTCCTTCCGCTTCGGCAATTTTTTTAATTGTTTCTTTATAAGCCACTTGAGGCCGGCCGACATTAACTGAAACTTTAAATTCTCTAAGCATCCGGTCAACAAGAATTTCGAGATGCAATTCTCCCATTCCGGAAATAATGGTTTCACCGGTTTCAGAGTCGGTTTTAATCCTGAAAGTCGGATCTTCTTCCGACAATCGTTTTAAAGCAATTCCCATTTTTTCCTGATCGGCTCTGGTCTTTGGCTCAATTTTTTGTGAAATAACTGGTTCCGGAAAAGTAATTTGCTCCAACACTATCGGTTGATTTTCATCACAAAGTGTGTCACCAGTAGTGGTGCTTTTTAAACCGACGGCGGCGCCGATTTCGCCGGCTTTAATTTCGTCAATTTCTTCCCTTTCGTTGGCGTGCATTAATAAAATCCGGCCAAGGCGTTCTTTTGAGTCTTTGGTGGAATTTAAAACATAAGAGCCCTTGGCAAGTTTGCCGGAATAAACCCGAAAATATGTGAGAGAACCGACAAATGGATCGGTTGCGATTTTAAAAGCTAAGGCGGCAAAGGGTTCGTTTTCATCGGGCCGGCGAAAAATTTCGGTATCGGTTTTAATTTCGTGACCTTTGGTCGGCGGCAAATCAAGCGGACTGGGTAAATAATCAATAACGCCGTCAAGCATCAGTTGAACACCTTTGTTTTTTAGAGCCGAGCCGCAAAAAACCGGCACCAGCTTACCGGCTAAAGTGGCGTTTCTTAAACCGCGCCTGATTTCGTCTACAGAAATTTGAACGCCCTCAAGATAACGCTCCATCAACTTATCGTCAGTTTCAACAATTCTTTCAATTAAATATTTTCGAGCCTTGGCAGTTTCTTCTTTTAAATTTTCTGGAGTATCGGAAAATTCGAATTTTTCGCCATTTTCACCAAAAAAATTAACTTTTTTTTCTATAATTAAATCTATAACGCCTTCAAATTTTTCTTCAATGCCAATGGGTAAATTCAAAGGAACAGCGTTTAAAGTGAGACGTTCGCGAATTGATGCTAAGCTCTTTTCAAAAGAAGCTCCCATCCGGTCAAGTTTGTTGATAAAACAGATCCGCGGCACGCCGTATTTGTCGGCCTGATGCCATACGGTTTCCGATTGTGGTTCCACTCCGGCTACACCGTCAAAAACCACCACTGCGCCGTCTAAAACCCTAAGCGAGCGCTGAACTTCAACGGTAAAATCAATATGACCCGGAGTGTCTATAATATTGATACGGCACTCATGTTCACTATCATCAATGAAGCGGGTAGGAGTCCAAAATGTTGTCGTTGCCGCCGCCGTAATAGTGATACCGCGCTCTCTTTCTTGTTCCATCCAGTCCATAATGGCTGCGCCCTCATGAACTTCGCCAATCTTGTGAGATATGCCGGTGTAAAATAAAACACGCTCGGAAACGGTAGTCTTTCCGGCGTCGATATGGGCTATTATTCCGATATTCCTGACCTTTTCTATTGGATAATGTTTTTTTTCTACCATGAAAAATGCGCGAATGCCCGGTTGGCTTCGGCCATCCTATGAGTGTCTAATTTTTTCTTTACGGCCGCGCCTTCATTATTGCTCGCCAGGATAAATTCTTCCGCCAGTTTTGTAGCCATCGGCTTTCCTTTTTTTGTGTTGGCCGCTTTAATAATCCAGCGAAAAGCCAACTGAATTTTCCTATCGGCCCTCACCGGCTGGGGCACTTGGTAATTAGCGCCGCCTATCCGGCGCGACTTAACTTCAAGCGAAGGCGAAATGTTTTTTATCGCTTTTTCAAAAAGCTCCAGCGGATTGTTTTTAGTCTTTTCTTTTATAATATCAAAAGATTTATAAACCACTTTTTGGGCAATAGATTTTTTCCCCTGGCGCATTACATAATTTATAAATCTGCCCACCAGCGGGTTTTGATATTGATAATCAGGAGTATTAACTTTTTTTATTTTTGTCGCTCTGCGCATGGATATTAAGGGGCGGCTCGCCCCCGCCTACAATTTTAAAATTTTATTTTCTTCTCCTTCATTTTATTTTGGTTTTTTCGCACCGTACTTTGACCTTTGCTGTTTTCGACCCTCAACGCCCGCAAAATCCAAAACACCGCGAACGATATGATAGCGAACGCCAGGCAAATCTTTTACCCTTCCGCCGCGAATCATCACTACAGAGTGTTCCTGCAGGTTATGGCCGACACCGGGAATGTAAGCCGTTACTTCTTTGCCGTTGGTAAGCCGCACCCGAGCCACTTTTCGCAAAGCCGAGTTTGGTTTTTTTGGAGTGGTGGTAAAAACTTTAACGCAAACGCCGCGTTTAAAAGGAGACGGTGAAAAAACCGGCCGGTTTTTAATAACATTAAAATAATACTGCAAAGCCGGAGACTTGGTTTTGCTTTTTTTCCGCCTGCGCGGTTTTTTTATCAATTGATGAATCGTCGGCATAACTTCCCTAATTTAACCGCATCCCGTCATTTTGTCAATAATAACAATTAATTTTTAATATTTTATTATACCACTTTAATATTTTATTATTCCGCATATCTGACCTCGAGGATACATATGCGGACAAACAATTTCTCAAAATAATTTTTCTGTGATTAATTTTTAAGAAAGTTTTAAATCAAAAATTCGGCGCAAATCCCCTTCTCTTTTGTCCAAAGATTCAATAATGCAATAATTCACGTAACGATTAATTGATAAAAATTCGCAAATGAAATCTATCTCATCGCGGCAATCGTAAGGATAGATAAATACACTTTCTTGTAATGGATAAAATCCCAAATCTTTTAATCTTTTTGAAAGAGCGCGGCGTTCTTTATTTTTCTTTTCCGGAATATCAAATATTACCAAACGCCATTTCTTGTCCCACTTTTTAAATTGCGGCAATTCTAAATTATCATAATCAAAATTTATCAATAATTTTCTGCCATTATCAGTAATTTTTATATAAAGATTATCATTTTTTTCTACTAATTCAATAAATCTTTTATTATTTAGCCGCTTTATTGCTTCATGAATTCGTTTGTGATCAACTTTGTCCCAATTTTTTCGCCATTTGATTAATGGTTTTAATATTTGAGGCAGGTTAGGCAGAAAAAATGAAGATAAAATAATCGGACCTACGGCCAACATAAATAAAATTTCTATGGTTAACGATTTTCCCTTTAAAGTCATAAATAAAATAATATACCAAAATACCTTATCCGCACAAGATGCCTCGAGGATACAAATGCGGATAAATGGTAAAGAAATAGATTACAGATAAAAAATAAGTAAAGAAAATAGATAAAAAATAAAAAATATAATATAATACATTTTATGTATAAACCGATTGTTTTGGTAATTTTAGATGGGTACGGGCGCGGGCCGGAAAATGCGGCTAACGCCATTTTCAAAGCTAAAAAACCAAATATAGATTTTATTGAAAAAAATTTTCCGATGACCAATCTTCAGGCATCGGGAATTGCCGTCGGCCTTCCCTGGGGCGAAGAAGGCAATTCCGAAGTCGGCCATTTAAATCTCGGATCGGGCCGAATTGTTTATCAATATCTTACCCGGATAACTTTCGCCATCCGTGATGGCTCATTTTTACAAAATCAAGAACTACTCTTGACCGCCCAGCATGTTAAAAAAAATAATTCGGCACTTCATATCATCGGACTTTTGGGTCAAGGAAATGTCCATAGCTATATTGATCATCTTTACGCCATATTGGATTTTGCCAAAAATGAAAAATTAGAAAAAGTTTTTATTCACGCTTTCACCGATGGCCGAGATTCGCCGCCCCAGGGTTCGCTAAATTTTTACGGGAAAATCAAAAATAAATTGGATCGGGATTATCCTTTCGCCAAAATAGTTGATTTAATCGGCCGGTATTGGGCAATGGATCGCGACAATAACTGGGATAGAACCGAAAAAACTTATCGCCTGCTTACTGAAAGCCGGGGTGAAACTGCCGGCAGCATTGAGAGCGCAATTAAATCCGATTACGATAAAAATTTAACCGATGAATTTATTGAACCGAAAATTATAGAAAGCGAACCGATTAAAGACAATGACGCAGTGATATTCATAAACTTCAGAGAAGACAGTGTGCGGCAATTAACTGAGTCCTTTGTTTTAGAAAATTTTGACAAATTTAAAAGAAAACAAATTAGCAATCTCTATTTCTCGACTATGACTCGCTACGATAAAGATCTGCCGCTTCATGTTTTATTTGAGCCGCTAAATATTGATAGTCCTCTAGTAAAAATAATTTCCGATGCCGGAAAATTTCAAATGCATGTTGCCGAAACAGAAAAATACGCTCATATAACTTACTTCTTTAACGGCGGTATTGAGGCCTCTTTCCCTAACGAAGACCGGCTGCTTGTGCCGACTCAACACGATTATAACTTTGCCGAAAATCCGGCAATGTCCGCTCCCGAAATAACTAAAAAAGTCATTGAAAGCATAGAATCAAAAAAATACGACTTTATTGTTATTAATTATGCTAACGCCGACATGATCGGCCATACCGGCGATTTTAAAGCCACCATCAAAGCAATCGAAGTTATAGACGATAAAATAGGGCAAATTATGGAAGCAACGCTTAAAATTGGTGGAATTTTAATTATAACCGCCGATCACGGCAATGCCGATGAAAAAATCGATCTTCTAACCGGAACACCGCTCACGGAACACTCTGCCAATCCAATACCGTTTTATTTAATTGGCAATGATTTTAAGAACGAGAAATCCCAAGAAGATATTGAGGTGGGAAAACTGGAAGTGAGCGGTATTTTGGCAGATGTGGCGCCGACAATTTTGGAATTGATGGATTTACCGAAGCCGCCGGAAATGACCGGAAAAAGCTTGCTGAAAATACTTGATAAAAAGTGATTTTTGTGGTATTTTAAGCGTAAACTACATAATAATGTCCTCGTGGTGAAATTGACCCGCCCAAACTTTTGCGCCCTTAGCTCAGCGGATTAGAGCACTTGTCTTCGGAACAAGGGGTCGGGGGTTCGAATCCCTCAGGGCGCGCAAAAGTTTGGGCAGGCGAGTATCACGATCCCGCCTTGGCGGGATTATTGGGGGTTCGAATCCTCCCGAGGACGCAAATAAAATATATAAACGCGCCCATAGCTCAATGGTAGAGCAGATCCCTCTTAAGGATAAGGTTGAAGGTCCGAATCCTTCTGGGCGCACAAAATTTGACTTATTATTTAAATTATTATATAAAATAACCAGTTTTTATTTTGGTCTTTTACAAGCGAAAAGGAACCGGCAAGATGGACAATATGAATTATGGTGATATTAATTATGATAATCTTGATAAAAATAGTACTCTATCGGAATTTAATGGTGATTTTGATAGAGGTATGGTTCCGATGATTTGCGATAAAGAAGATTGTACTTATGGACTTCCCCATTATCATTGCCGAATTTGCGGTATGCAAGTTAACAGCGATGAACTTCGCCGCGATTATCATCCTTGTTGCTCGAAAGAATGTATTAGGATTTGGAATCAGCAATATCAATATCCGCCATTTTAATAAAAATGTAAGGAGAAAACAAAATGGCAAAACAGAAACCGGTTGTAATCAAAATGTCCTTTCCTACAGTTGAGGAAGTAAGAAAAAAGTTTGGTGTTTCAAAAAAGAGAGCTAAACAAATTGAAAAAATGATGGATGAAATTTTCAAAAAAAGGAGGAAAAAATAATGCCCTACATCGCGCGAGAACAAAGACTCTTGCTTGAAGAAGATTTAACTTGTTTAACAAATGAACTTTGCGATATCTATCAAGCGACAATATTTCGTTTGTTGGCTTACAAATATGTTTGTTTAAGATTAGGGATTGAAGTTTCGCCGCAAAGACGTTATGCCGTACTTTCAGCGATTCGTGCCATATATAGCGATGTTAACTTGGAATGGCAACGCCGTTTGGAAATTAAACCAAAAAAATTTATGAATTTCGATGCTCATTTTCCGATACTTGATGAAAAAATAAAAAATTTATCTGAAAAAATAATCAACATCGCGGCTCAAAGTCAAGAACCTCACCTCGCTTGGCAGGGACTTTTCAATTATTCTATGACTGTTTTGGGTTTAAAAATTTCGGGAAAAAACAAAGAGTTTTTAGCTCGTATCGCCGGAGTATTAGAATACTTACATGATCATTTTTACGAAGTTGAAATGGCCGTTTATGAAGACGAACAGATTATCAAAAATGGCGATGTTTTTTAATAAATCCCGTCCCGCAGTTGCGGGATCGGGATTTTAATTTTATAGTATTATACTATTGGAGGGTTGGCAGAGCGGTCTAATGCGCCGGTTTCGAAAACCGGTTGGGGAGCAATCCCCTCACAGGTTCAAATCCTGTACCCTCCGTCTTCGCCAATTTTTTGCCGCCACAAACGCTGCTATTGACAACAATTGGATTAGTTGCTACGAATCTTAATACAAAATTGTACCTTAAACCGGAGGTATATACCATGCCGAAAATGCTCTCTTTGACTTCTTTCGCCGCAACATCGTTGGCAACATTAATTCTTTCTGGTTGCGCTACCACCACTAATTTAAATAAAAACTACGACAAAAAGACAGTAATGACCGGTTTGTTTAGCACTGCAAAAGAAGCGCGTGAAAAATCAAAATCTTTAGAGATTGGAAAGACATCCTGTCCTAGTGGTTTAAAAGATGTGGGTTTTAACCCGGATGCGCCTAATGTTGAAAAACTACCGGGCGCCAAGGGCTTAAAACACTTCTTGGGAACAGATAACCCTCAAGTCAGCTTGAGCGGCCAAGAAGATGTGGATCGAATTTACGAGAAGTTTAAGCGTTTCTTTACGTTAATCTATCCCATTAAAAACCCCCAGACCGATAAAGACGCTCTTTATTTTAATAAACAAAAATCGCGTGTTACGGGTCCCGACGGAGAATACTTTATTATTTGTCGCGACAACGTGGTTGATTATCACGATTTTAACGGCAAAGAAAATAAGAACGAGGCCAGCGAGTATAAACAAGTTGGCGGAAATGTCCTTGAGTATTTTCTGCGGATGATTGGCAATCCATTGAGCCTCTTCGGCTTATAGCATCAATACTCGATATTATCAAACAGGTACGCTTGCCTGTTAAGCAAATCAGGCCCTATGCCTGATTTTAATTTTGTGATAAATTTAATTGAGATATGATGAATGAAACCATAAAAATTAAGGTGCAGGAAGAAAATCAGGAAAATCCCGCTTCAGATAAAATAAGCCCCGCCTCTGGCGGGGTAAACTGGCAGATTGAAGAAAGGCCGGCAAATTTAAACAATGGCCAATGGCTTTGGGCTTTAGCCATTATCGGTTTTGCCGTTGTAATTTTTTCAATACTTCTAAAAAACTATCTTTTAATAATTATTGTCGCTTTAGCAACATTTATTATTTACGCGAGAAAATTTAAAAAACCGGAAACGTATGACTTTCGTCTTGACAGCGATGGCATTGATATTGACGGGAAACTTTATCATTACGATAATTTTGAATCGTTTGGGATTCTTCCGGATGAAGAAATCGCTTTCAGGCGCAAACATCACTTAATGCCGCTTTTAATCGTTCCGTTTCATAGCCATAATGAATCTGAAATCAGAAAAATTCTTGAGAGTCATCTGCCCGAAAGCGAAGAGGAGGAATCCTTTTTGGATTTACTCCGAAAAAAGTTTTTTTAGATTGTCCCCGTAGCTCAACGGATAGAGCGCTTCCCTGCGAAGGAAGAGACTACAGGTTCAATTCCTGTCGGGGACGCATATGCTCACAAAATATTTTGGACCGGCGGTAATTAAAAAACTGGAAAAACTTAAAATAAAAACGGTCCGCGACCTGCTTTATCATTTCCCCAGCCGTTACGATGATTTTTCAAATTTTACGCCGATTTCTGAAATTAAACCCCGCACTCAATTATCGGCAAGAGGCGTGATTTTAACCGCCAAGAACACCCGGATTTTCCGCCGTAATATGGTTTTGACCGAAATAGTGGTGGAAGATGACACGGGCCGCCATAAAATCCGTCTGTTTAACCAGCCATATCTTATAAATCAATTCAGGCCGGGCCGATTTATTAATATTTCGGGGAAAGTCGTTACAAACAAAGGGCGGCTTTGTTTTAGCAATCCCGCTTACGAAATAGTCGAATACGAAAAAATTGAAAGAAAAAAAGAATCGCTTCACACGGGGCGACTGGTGCCAGTTTATCCGGAGACCTCCGGCCTCACTTCTCGATGGCTGCGTTTTGCCATGAAGCCGATGCTAAAACTCTCAAGCCAATTACCCGACGTTATACCCGATGAAATAAGAAAAACATATCGCCTGCCAAACCTCGCCAACGCCCTGTCCCAAATCCATTTCCCTGACAAAATAGAAGATGCCAAACTAGCCAGAAAACGTTTCGCTTTTGAAGAACTTTTTGTGTTGCAATTATTTACGGGCTTTGAAAGATTAAAATTGCGGCAAAAAACTGCGCCAATGATTAAATTTGACGAGACAGCGGTTAAAAAATTTGTAGAATCACTGCCTTACAAACTAACCGACGATCAGAAAAAGGTCTCATGGCAAATAATAAAAGATATTGGAGAGGCAAAGCCGATGAACCGGCTTTTGGAAGGCGATGTTGGAAGCGGGAAAACTATTGTTGCTGTTATGGCAGCATATCTTACCGCTTTAAACGGCTGCCAAACTGCCTTTATGGCGCCGACAGAAATTCTAAGCCGCCAGCATTTTGAAAAAATATCCTTTTTATTAAAAAATTTTAATATTAGCGTCGGACTTTTGACTTCCGGCGAAGCAAAAACTGCGGAAAGGAAAACGTCAAAAAAAGAATTTTTAAAAAAAGTGGAGGATGGCGAAGTACCTATAGTCATCGGCACTCATTCGCTCATACAAAAAAATGTTATTTTTAAAAATCTGGCTTTGATAATTATTGATGAACAGCATCGTTTTGGCGTTAACCAGCGCGCCACGATTGCCGACCATCATAAAGAATCAATTCCGCACCTTCTTTCAATGTCGGCAACGCCGATACCACGAACGCTTGGCCTCACTATTTGGGGCGATTTGGATTTATCGCTTATAAAAGAAATGCCCATTGGCAGAAAAAATATTATTACCAAAATCGTGCCGCCGGAAAAACGCGATTGGGCCTATGAATTTATAAAAAACGAGATAAAAAAAGGCAGGCAAGCGTTTATAGTGTGCCCGTTAATAGAAGAATCAGAAAAATTAGAAACAAAAGCGGCTAAAAAAGAATACGAGCGTTTAAAAACAGAAATTTTTCCGCACTTAAAAATCGGGTTGCTTCATGGACGGATGAAAGCGAAAGAAAAAGAAAAAATAATGTCTGAATTTCTTAATGGAGATTTAAATATTCTTGTCGCCACCTCCGTTGTTGAGGTCGGAATTGATGTTCCAAACACCACAGTAATGATGATTGAAGGAGCCGACAGATTCGGATTAGCTTCGCTTTATCAGTTTAGAGGACGGGTCGGACGAAGCGGACACCAATCATATTGTCTGCTTTTAACCGATTCCGCGCTTGCTTCCGTAAACGATCGGCTTAAGGCGATAGAATCCGCCAAAAACGGTTTTGAACTTGCAGAACGCGATTTAGAACTTCGCGGCCCGGGTGATTTTGCCGGAGTCCGCCAATCAGGCCTTCCCGATTTGGCAATGGCATCGCTTACCGACTTAAAACTTATTGAAGAAACGCGAGAAGCGGCAAAACAAATTCTTAATACCGACCCTATGTTAAAAAATTATCCGCTCCTTGCTTCGCGACTTTCAGAATTTAGAAACAGAATCCACCTGGAATAATCCAATAATACTGTTTGACAATTTTTTGAAAAACATTGACAATGTCAATGTTCATTAACATATAGAAATATGAAATGGAGACAATCTATGAAATATTATAGTTGGAAAAAGACCCTTTTATTTTTATTATTACATCCGAAGCTTTTTATCACTTTTTTGCGACTACCAAGACAATACAACTCGCTTGATCAATGGCTAGAAATAGACGAAATAAAATGCGTTATTATAGCTAAAGCAATACGATGTAAATGTGCTCATGTTTTATACGAACAACAATGCCGCAATATGGAATTTCGTAAGTCGGTTTCCTCTTCCTTTGCCGAGTGGATGGCTAAAAAAAGAAAAAATCCTTCGTTGAGCGATCCTGTCGATGCGATATCAAAAAAGTTTTCGATACAAGAAAAATGCCACCGACAATACCGTCCTCCCAAAGCTGGTGTTTATTGTTACTGCCGCGCGCACAAACATTAGATTGTAAAGTTAAAAAACTTTGTCTATCAACCTCCGCCGCTAGAATATCGGCGGTTTTCGTTTTTTATCTAATACAACATTGTTGCAAGTATTCAACCGATCGGTTTTGTACTTACATATTTGCGATTTTTAGAGACATTCAATGCAATTAAATAACACAATTAAATATTGAATCTGTCTCTTAAATCCGGCTCAATATCAGTTTCCTTAACAGTAAAAAGTCTTATATATGGCGTCAAATTGAAAATTTCAGTTATAAAGTCAATTTCATTTTTACATTCAAACGGATAAATAAACACACTTTTTTGCACAGGATAAAATCCGATTTCTTTTAATTTGGCAACTAAAGCTCTTCTTCCTTGTCTTTCTTCTTCGGGAATATCAAAAATAACTAATCTCCATAAGTGATCCCAATATCTGGGTTTTTTAATCTTCATAGAATCTAAGTTGAATTGGATAATTTTTTTCTTTCCACCATTGGTTAATATCATTAAAACCGTGCCATCACTATTTTCTTTATAGTCAATAAGTTTTGACTGATAAAGCTTGCGGATTGCGCTTCGCAGAGCTCTCTCATTTATCTTTCGCCATTCTCTGGATATCTTTTTAAGAATTTTAAAATAATGGTCTGGTCGTCTTGTTAACCCCAAAACCAACCCGCCTTCTAAAAGAAGGAGTGTCTTTTGCATTACCGGACCTATTTTAAATCTAGAGGATCTATTAGAGTAATTTTTGGAATAATCTTTCATATATTTATAGACAATTTATTTAAATAGCCTATCATAAAACTTGCAAGTATTCAACCGATCGGTTTTTTACTTACACTTTTTATTTTTTTAATAATATTTTTAATAAATAACAAGATTAAGAACGAGATTTAAGATTAAGAACGAGATTTGGGGGTGTTCCAGAAGCCCAAATATTTACCAAACATCAGCCTGGTTTGGGCGTCTAACGCCGGGATTGAACCGAAAAGAATCATATTAACGGGAAACAGGAACCACTGTAAAATCATCCAAATATATTTAAAACGGCCATAGTGAGGGGGGCGGGGCGGCAAAAGATTAGTGGCGATTATCGCAGTAAAAATTAAACCGACCATGGCAAGCGTCATAATCAATCGGGTTATATAAGGTAAGTTATAAGAAAGCAGAGTTTCGTCAAATCGGCCGCGACCGATTACCGTTGGCAGCCATCCTAATAGAAAAATGATCAAAGAATTTGTCGCCAGCGAATGAGTGCTTTCAATCATGATAAAACTAAGCCGCCATTTTTTATTTTTTGGAATTTTTTTGTTTTTCAATAATCCAAACTGAAAGTAAGGATTGTTTTCAACACCATAAGCCCAACGCTCTATTTGCTTGTATTGATTTTTTAAAGTCCGCCAAAAACTGTCAGCCACATTAGCATCCATATAAACCGGGAAAAAAAGTGGAACTGTCTGCCAGTCGCCATCATAGTAAAGCAAGCACTGCCAAAAAATTCTGGAATCCTCCGATACGACATTCGGCTGCCAGAAGCCGATTTCACTAAGAGGCTTAAAACCGATTGACTGGGAAGAAAATGTGATTAAACGTTCTGGGCGCGATTGTTGAATCATTTGCCAAAAGGTCGTGGAAAAAGCAAAAACCCGCGCGAAAGCTGGCGCCTGCCAAATATTATTTGTAAAAATTGGAATCGGCTGAAACGATGAGCGCAATGGTTTACCGCAAGTCAGATAATTATATGCAAGACAACCGAAAAACTCTGGATGAACCGCGGTATCAACATCGAAAACCGAAACAACGATACATTCGTAAGGAATTTTAAATTCATCAATAATTTTGTTTTTAGCCTCTTTAATTGCCCAACAGTCATTTGAGCCTTTGCCGGCGATTTCCCCCGCAATGTTGGCGGGGTGTTCAGTTATTAAAAATTTGAAGAATCTGCCACCAAATTCTCTTCTGATTTCCGCTGCTGTGAAGGCAGCGTTGGCGCCTCCCCTTTCTTCGGTGGCTAAAACCACAATTAATTTTTCCAAAGGATAATTAATTTTTAATAAGCTTAAGAAGCTATTCTTTACTACTTCAAGTGGTTCCTGGTACATCGGCAAAATAATCAGGTGATATATGTTTTGCCAGTCAATATCCCCGAATTCTCGCGAAACCGGTTTAATGTTGGTAAGTTCGTCGAGCCAATCTTTCCTTAAATTAACTTTCATTTTATTAAAAGATGATCTCATATGAAGCGATAGAAACACAGTTTTAAAAAACCAGTAAATATCAAAAGCAATAATGAAAATAGAAATATAAAATGGCAACAACCAAGAGAACAGGATAATTAAAAAAAATGTCAACCAGGAAATAAGCCCTGGAAAAATTTCAAAGAATCGATAAAAATGCCTATCTTTTGGCTCCATTAATTCTGAGGCGCGCCCGATTTTTAGATAATATTTATTTTCCATACCAATCCAAAATTAGCACTGTTGACTTAAAAAATCAAAAATAAATCCCCACATTCATATATAAGTGTGGGGATAAAAAGCCCTTATGAACTTTTTAAAATTATTAAATCATCTTAACTAAATTTTTCGGCTAACTTATTATCAACCACATGAAGAAAAATTTCTTTTGCTCCCTGTTCGGTGTAGCCAAACTTATCTCTTAGATTGCAAATCATGTAATCAACATACTCTTTTGTTCTGGTTTCAAAAGTGTTAAATTCCGCAGTTTTAAATGACCTTACCGCATCGCGAAAACTTTCATTTTTGAGAAACGGCTGTAGCGTTTTCTCTTTCAAATTCCCCACATAGGAATTAAAAAGTTCCAAATAAAGTTCCGTTTCGGTAATTAATTTCCCTCCGGGTCCTTGCATTTCCTGTGCCATAACCATAACATATCTTTGTTGGATTTCTTGGGCGTATATTAAGGCTTTTTTGTCATCCATTTGGTCGCCAGCCATATAACTGCCGACTAGTTTTAAAAATTCAACCGTAACTTCCAAATCTTTGCCGGTAAATTTACATTTAACTTTGTCGCCAAGATCATGATTAACGGCGCAAAGAAAATTTAAAATATCTTCGGAAATTTTTTCTTTGTTGTAGAAATAAAGTGCCTCTTTAACCTCGCTTAAAACAGCATAATCATACCAGGCAGAAAGCGAATTGATAAAATTTTTCGGTATATTCTCGTTGCGACTATCTCTACTTATCTTGTGCTTGAAGAAATCTACAATATTAGCCATATTAATTAAGTTTGGCTTCAATCCGTAGCGACTGAAAAAGTCTCCGAATAATTTAATAGATTCTCTTCCTGAAAAACCCTTTTCTCCCTCATTTTCCGCTTCAGCAATTAATTTTCGCCGAATTTGCGCCGTAAACTTTTTTTTGTCTTCTTCTGATAACCAAGAAGGAATAATGCCACTGTATATTTCCATCCTCAATAAAAGACCGTTTTCGTCGCAATATTTTTTGTATTTTTCAAAGTCTTTAATCCATTCTTTAAGCGGTTTGCAATCGGTATTCATTCTTGAAGAAATTATAACTCTTGCAAAATTTTCTAATACTCTCGGAAGAAAGCTGGAATTGATGCGTTCTCCAAAAATATTGCGATAAATTTTAACTTCGGTTGGCACCTCCATTACGTAAGGAATTTTGCTGTACTGAATTCTTTCCTGAAATGATTCTGCTTTTTCTTCCTTTATGTTTTCCTTATCTTCCGGATTCATTAGCGCGAGAAAAAGAGAATTTATCTGCTCTTCTACAATGCCGTTAACTTTATGAACACCCTCTGAAATAACATTATGAAGTTCCAGAAGACGTTCTTTGTTATTGGACTTTATATCCATTAGAACATAAACCCCATTGTTAGTATTAGCATGCTTAGAAAACACATATTTTACGAGATTAGCTCCAAAAATTTTGTCCATTTTTCTTTGAATCTGCTGATCGGTTAAACAAATTTCCTTCATGGGCTTATCGCCAGGATTAAAAATACTGATGCCTTCGCCGAGGCGCCGGTCAAATTTATAAGACCGAACTTTAACCATTTTCAAAACTTCCTCAAGAGAGCCTAACTTGTCAAACAAAGCCCAGAAAAGAGATTTACAGATAGTGCAAACCTCATCTCTAAAAAGCCATTCATATTCTTTTTCATTAAAGATTTTATGCTTGATTTCGGACATTTCTTGGCCCAGTAATTGGTCCAAAAATTTCACACGATAATTTTTCGGTATAAGCAATATTGGGTGATCATGACTTGGGCAGGGAACTTCAACTTTCTGAAAATGTTGATTGATACGCGCCTCGTTGTTTTTATTCGGGAAAAGATTTTCATCTATTACCCAAAAGATCTCGAAACTCTGTCCTTTATTTGTGTCCGAATACTCTTCAAACTTTTTTAAAAGATTATTTAAAAAAGTACTTTTCCCGCATCCGTGAGGACCTTCAAAAATGTAGATTTGATTCTGCTGAGAACTTTGCTTTAAATTTTCAACTTGCCTTATGAATCTGTTGGCAAAGAGCCGATCAGCAAAAAAAGGATTATCCGCGCCTTCCACCAAAAGTTTTGAACAATCGTACTGAATAAAACCAATAGATTCGGGGTCTTCCGGATATTCATCCTTTCCTTTGCCAACATAATTTTTAACCATATCATGAAACAATTGAAAAATATTTCTTAAAACTCTTTGAGGTTCATTCCTCGCAGCTTCAAGAAAATTTTCAAAACTCAAAATCATTTTTTTTTCTTTTTTATCCATTTCTTTCTTTAAAGAGCTGAGCACACTCGAGACAGAAGACATTTGGCTTGCCTCCTAAATAACTGTTCTGGTAAACTTTTTATCTAAAATACCATAAACTACGCGTAATTTTTTAAATTCCGGATCAGTTCCCTGTCCTCCTCCAAAAAACTGCGCCCTATAATCTTCTCGCTCAATCTCAAATTCCGTTGTTTCAAGCTGAATTGTTTTGCCCTGACCCCAAAGAAACTCAAGACCTTTTAAAACCGGTTCTATGTATTTTGTAACAAGCGTTCTCCCTTCAAAGACATGGTTGAGATAAAGTCCACCCGATTTACATTTTTTATCATCAATAATTACATATGGAGGGTGATACAAACGATTATTGAGCATCTCTCGGTATGCCTTGCCGCTTCGGGATTTGATATAAAATTCAATGACTCCTTTTTCTGGGTTAAAACGAGTTCCCGCAACGAACAGATTGTATTTATTTGTGAAATCTTGAAAATCATCATTTGAAAGAAAATTGATTAACATAAAGTCATCAAAATTCTTCCTTGTTTCAAATAGAACTTTTTTAGCGTAATCTTCTCCCATTTTGTCGTCGTATTCTTTTCTGACTTTACTGTCTTTTACCAATTGATAGCCATATGAAAGCTTGCCTTTTCTCGCCAATTCCTCGATGAACTCGTGCAAATATTTGCCGATAGAATAAGGATTCAATCCTACCCTCGGATTAGCCAAAACTCCGGCATTAACTTTAGCATAATTGACTTCATTGCCTCTAATTCTTTCGTCGGCCAGAAATAATCTTTCGTGCCACAAACTGGCCCAACCCTCGTTGCTGATTTTTGTTCTCATTTGAGGCTGAAAATAAAGTGATGTCTTTCTCACTACATTAAGAATATCTTTCATCCAATTATTGTCTTCTTTATTGATAAATTCTGAGTGTTCCATAAGGTGATGTAATATATCCTTAGATTTGGCTTTAGGTTTTTTTCTGTTTTTAAGAAAAACACTGTTAAATTCGGGAAATTTATTTTTAAAAATCCCGCCGCTAAAGAAAAAGGCTTCTCCGCGCTTTTCGCCAAATTGCTTTATGGATTGGTTATAACGCTCTATTTCATCATAGTAGAATTTCATTCCCACGACTTTTTCTTCATGACGCTGCTTTAGAAATTCGCCGAAATAAAAATCGGCTTTTTCGGAAAAAACACCAAAAATATTCTTTCTCACATCTTTATCGGCTTCTTCAAGTTCGGAATAATAACCAATGATGTTGTCTACTCCTCTGGCAAATTCAATCACATAATCAACCCATCTTTTTTCTGCACCCCGTTCTTCACGGATACTGTTTAGCGTCCGCTTGTCGGCTAGGGCCTGTCCGCAAAAATCATCATCCCAAGTGCGCCTAAAAAAAACGTTGTTGTGAAAAAAATCTATATGACCCAAAACATGATAAAAAATCATAACATTTAGCCAATCTGGATTGTTATCATTGTAAAATGATATTGCCGGCCTGGTATTAATAGCGGTCTCATATGGATTATGCGGATAAACATCATAAATCCATTTATCTCCAATAATTTCTACATCATGAACCCAGTAATCATATAGAGTCGGGATCATTACTTTTGGGCTAAGCCCTATCATATCTTGATTGGTAACAATATATTCAAGTGTTTCTCCTTTAATCTCTAATCCGGCGGCTTCCGCCCTTAACCTGCATTCTTCCATAATTTTCTTAGTCGGCTGCCCTATCAGTTCCATTTATTTTTACCTCATGTTTTTATTTGTTAAGGTTCTTGACACCTATCTTACATGGCTTTATGAAAAAATCAACTCCGAAGGAAATGAAAAACGGCTCAATTAATGAGTCGTTTTTAATCTTGGGCGATAAGCGCCTTAATAGCTTCGATATTTTTTTCTTCAGTTACACCCACTGAGGACATTGTGTGTATCCTGAAAAGCTCTTTTTCATCCATAATACTTCCTTCTTGCACATATTGTTCAAATCCGGTTTCTCTGTCATTGCCATAATATGGATGTTTTAACACACAAACTCCCATGCGATTGACATAACTTAGAATTTTGTCAATTTCCGGGATTGCCTCTCTACCATCATCAGCATCATCCCCGTCAGTACCCTGAAAAACATAAATATTGTAATCTCTGCTAAGCGCCTCACCTTCAACTATTTCAGTAATTTTTTTATAACCGGAAGGTATGAACGTCCCGCCACCAGCACTTTTTTTAAAATAATCCTCAACAGAAACTTCTTCCGCTTCGCTGTCATGAACAATAAATCTCGGGATAACTAATTTGTCATATTGGACCAAAAGCCAGCTGTAAATCATTAAATGCTGAGATAATATTGCTTTAGTCGGCTCCCCATACATTGAACCAGAATAATCCCTTAAGAAAAATACCACCGCTTGCGATTTCCAGATTTTTTCCCGGGAAAGAACTCTGTAAACTTTGTCAGCGGGGCTGACAACAAGTTTTGAAGTGTCAATATTGTCTTTACTAATGCGCCCTAAAGCAATATTGGTTTTTACAATACTCCTTAATGTTTCTTTTTTGTCTAAAAGCTGGCCCGATCCCCGGTGACGATCGGTTAAATCATATATATATTCATCCGTGGGAATTTTTTTCCCCTTATCTTTCAAATGAGGAAGTTGGAATTTTTCCGAAAGCTCCTTGCCAATTTTATAGGCCTCGGCTTCAATGGCGTGTTCCCCTGATCCATCACCAGCTTGCGGTTCGTCTCCTTCGCCTTCACATTCGTCTTCCGGCGATCTTTCGCCTATTACATCGCCCACTTCACCTTCGCCATGACCGGCAATCTCTCCTTCTTCTCCTTCAATATTGCCTTCCTCATCCATTTTCGGCTCAAACTCACCATGAACCAATTTTTCTTCTTCAACAAAAGGCACGGCGACAACTTTGCCGGACCCGGCTAAAATTCTTCCGATTTTAATTTTTTTGGGAAAACCATCTTTTTCTCTTTGCTCATCTCTTTTTAAGAGTTCTTCAAAAGATTCGAGCATTGTCAAGGGCCTATTTTTATCCATAAAAGCCGCCTCCCTTTTGTTATAGCGCGCTTAGCATCATAGTAACAATTGAGCCGGGACATTAAAAGCCCGGCTCACTATTTTTGTTATGATTAACTTTCGTCTTCTTTGGTGCAAAAATATTCAATGGTTTTTTGGGCACAAGTCAGACAGAAACCCAATTTGTGGAGCATAGTATCAATCATACGATTATATATCTTTACATTTTCCTCATTGGTGCGGTTGGCCAAAGCACCAATCAAACTTCCGGCACCCGCTACATCTGACTGCAGGCGCACATCGGTTACGGCCTTAACGAGTTCCTGGTTGTCCATAAAACCATAATTCGGCTCAATGGAAATTTTCTGGCCATAAACTTTCCGGATTGTATTTCTAAACGATTCCCTTTTTTCATTATTATTCATTCCAAGACGTTCTTCTACGGAATTAATATATTTTTCGTCTATCTTTATTGACTTTATCTCTCCGGTCTGCGGATCCTTGTATCTCCACATTTTATCAGGGCCTAAATTTTCCGCGTCAACGCCAATAATCATGTTAACGTATCTCATCACGTCTTTTGTGACCGCGTCCGGATCATCGCGATAGGCGTTAAAAATCGCAGTTTTTACCTGTTCTCGGTAAATTTTTCTCGCCTGTTCCAAATCTCTTTTGTATTTATCTCTATCGGTAGCTTCAGTTACGTAATCAAGACACACTCTTTCAAGCGCCTTAAAAACATCCTTAGCAAACAGACATTTACCTTCATTGCTTTCATGCATAGCTCCTAAAACCTGCAAAGCACGGCCTAAATCGCGATGCCCCAGACCTTTTTGCCCCCATCTTTTAGTGACATCGGGGTTGGCATTAGCCGTTTCCTTGACTTCAATTAGGGTCTTAACGCCTTTTTCACCGGCTATTTCTCCGGCCTCAAGTTTCATGGTTTCAATAGGCGTGAGCTTCTCAGAATGAAGAAGTCGGGACAAAATAACTCCAACAGAAACCGCGTAATTTAAGTTTGGATCTTCATGCATTGGTTCGCCCAAAATAGTAGTTCTTTTCTGGCTGCCAAATGCATAAGCGGTTAATTCCTGCTGAAGTTTATAATCAGTATTATGAGAAACGTAGCAAATTCGACATCTGTCTTTTATGGGAGATTGTTCTTTTTCACTAACAAACCGATTGTATTCCCAGTTATTGCTTGTGGCAATAATTAGAGTGTCAATGGGCCACAAAAATCCATCTATTTCTATCCTTCTATTCTGAATAACGCCTAAATAAATCTGGACAAGGTCAATTTTGTTTTTGAATATTTCATCAGAAAAATGGATACCGCCACCGGCAACGCGCGCTAATGCGCCGCGCCGCAAATCAAATTTATTCGGATCGCCTAGTTTGAGCAAAAGCAAATGCTGAAGTGATTCCTCGCCTAAAAGATCTACCGAGGATGAAGTAATTTTATCTTTGGCCGCATATTTGCCGGTTGTTGTGCCAGAACTTTCACTCATAGGCACTTGGATAACACGGATATGTTCGTTAATGATTTTCATAACATCGCCACCAAACCGCTCTAAGAGTTCATGCCAAAGATACTCAGTGGAAGCGCCCAAGGGACGCTTTTGGCGATATAGTTCTTCAATTGCCTTATCGCTAAAGCCATGGTCAGTAAAAAATTTTTTGTTTTCATCGGCACTTTCAAAAAGATTCATGACAAGTATCATTGGATCTTCAAAAGTCAGCGAATGCATTGTTGCAACTTTTTTATCGTAATCTAATGCCTGGTCCAAGTTAACAAATTTAAAAGTATATTTTCGATTTTCCGGCCGAGAAAGAAATTCCCGATATTTTTTACAAACAAATTCAACAAAAGTGGTTTTCCCGTTTCCCGGCTCTCCGACGAGAACGTATGCCATCTCTTTAGCAGAACCGCCTTGGGCGGCGTCTTTTACAAAATGAACAAAATCGTTAATCTCATCATACCAACTAACGATATGCCCAGCGCCTTCGCGGAAAAATTCAAAATCATATACGGTTTTTCCCGCATGAATTCTTTTTTCAATTTTTTTCTCCAAAATCATCCTGGAAACGCTCTGGGCGGCGTTTTCAAAACGCCTTTTCCCAGCCGATACTTCTTTCAAATGATAAGCCAAACTTTCCCATTCCTGGGACTGGAGCATGGTGTCCTCCATGAACTTATTTAATTATCAAAGTTCAAATTATCGCAATGACGCTATTATTGTATATGTTAACTCATCTGTCAATAACTAAGTTGGCCGCAAAATAAAAACCCCAATTCATGAGGTTTTAATATTTTTTAAAATCTCTTTAATCCGGCGCCAAATATATGGTAGCGCTTTAGGCCACGGCCCGACCGGCACATAAATTTCCACTCGAAAACCCCTATCACGCCATTTATTTTTTAAATTGTCGCCAATACCGTAAAGCGTTTGAATAACAAATCGGTTTTTAGAAATGCCTCGCTCGTCAATTAATTTAAAAACACCATTAATCATTTCTTCGTCTTTTATTGTGGCGATTGCCGGTTCAATGCCGTAAATCAAAAATTGTTCCGTAAAATTTTTCATCTGCTCTTGCGTTTCTGGCTTACTTAAATCGCCTTCAGTATATGCGCCTTTTACAAGACGAACTTTACGGCGGCAACTGATAAATTCCTTAATATCTTTTTTGCTTCGCTTCAGATAAGTTTGGATCGCCTGCCTAACATTGTATTCTCCGGGGATTCTTTGAAACACTTCCAAAGCATTATCAATATATTTGACGCTTTCCATATCTATTTCAATAAGTATTTTTTGATTGTGGGCGCGCCTTGAAAGCCACCAAATAAGATCACAGTAAATTTCCTTTGAAATAATTAAACCGAGCTGGGTTGGTTTTACGGAAATTTTACCTTTAATTCCCGCTTGGCAAAGCGTATCAATAAGGTAAATATATTGACTGAATGTTTGTTTAATTTTTTTTAAATTGGTGTAGTTTTCGCCAAGTAAATTAATAATCGGTGTAAAACCCTCGTCTTGCAATCGTTTGGCAACTTCAACAGCCGATACATAATTTGACGCGGGAATAAATTTTTTCTTAAGAGAATAAAGCAATAATGCAAAAAATGCCTTTAAAATCACCGCGAGTAATCCGATCCATATATAATGTGTCCAGTCCATTTTCAGCCCCTGTATTTAATTTTTAAACAACTTTTGCATTTATGTAACCCCAAAATTGGCTGTTTGTCAAAATCGGTCCTATTTCTATCCGCACATTCGTCCTCGAGGAAACATATGCGGATACAAGAAAACTGCGAAGATTTGGACAAAAGATAAAAAATCTGGCAAAATACACAAAATGGCGCTATCGTCTAGAGGCCCAGGACACAAGCTTTTCAAGCTTGGTACACGGGTTCGAATCCCGTTAGCGCTACATGCGTATTTTAGGGATTGAAACATCTTGCGATGACACAGCGGCGGCCGTGATTGAGGCGGATGGCGAATTCACTAATCCGTCTTTTTTAGTTTTATCAAATGTATCTTACTCACAAGTAGCGATTCATAAAAAATTCGGAGGAATCGTCCCAAATCTCGCTTCTCGTGCTCACTTAGAAAAAATCGCTCCAACAGTCAAAACCGCATTATTGGTGTCCGACACCAATAATGATGAAATTGATTTAATTGCCGTAACGCGAGGGCCGGGACTTTTACCGTCGCTTCTGATTGGTGTTAATTTTGCCCGTGCATTATCTTATAAATGGGAAAAGCCGATCATCGGAGTAAACCATGTTGAAGGACACATTTACTCCAATTGGCTACAGCCAATTGGAAAAATCTCAAATCTCAAATTTCAAATCTCAAAAAAAATTGGATTTCCGGCTCTTATTTTAATCGTCTCAGGCGGGCATACGGAATTGGTATTAATGAAAGACTACGGAAAATATAAAATTATCGGCGAAACATTAGACGATGCCGCCGGAGAATGTTTTGATAAAACCGCGCGGATTTTAGGATTGGGGTTTCCCGGAGGACCCGCTGTTGCAGCTGAAGCTGCAAAATTTTCAATTTCCAATTTTCAATTTCCAATTAAATTACCACGCCCTATAATTAATTCCAATAATTATAATTTTTCTTTTTCTGGCCTTAAAACCGCTGTTTTATATCTTTATAATGATTTGATTAAAAAATATCCAAAAGAAAAAATTGTTCCGGCGATAGCGATTGAGATACAACAAGCCATTGTTGATGTTTTGATTGCCAAAACTGTAAAAGCGATAAAAAATTATAATCCGAAATCAGTAATGATTGCCGGCGGCGTTTCAGCTAATAAAAAATTGCGCGAAGAAATGTCTAAAAAAATCGCGCCATATAAAATTCCTTTTTTTGCTCCTGAACTTTCCTACACCACCGACAACGCCTCAATGATCGCCGCCGCTGGATATTTTTCCGCCATAGGCGGATCCGCCTCCGGCGGAAATTACTCAGCTAAGAAACCAAAACCAGATTCTTGGAAAAAATTGGAAGCAAATGCTAATCTTAGATTATGAATTTTGACTCGCCGTACAATCCTAAAGAAACGGAAAGTAGAATTTATCGTCTCTGGGAAAAGTCGGGCTTTTTTAATCCTGATAACCTGCCAAAAGGAATAAAAAATTCTTTTACCATCTCTATTCCCCCGCCAAACATTACTGGTTCGCTTCATATGGGCCACGCTTTAAACGCCGCAACTCAGGATATTATAATCCGAAAAAAAAGAATGGAAGGGTTTAAGACCCTTTGGCTCCCCGGAACGGATCATGCCGGCATCGCCACCCAAAACGTAGTTGAAAAAGAATTGAAAAAACAAGGACTGTCCAGACACGATTTTGGTAGAGAAAAATTTTTAGAAAAAGTTTGGGAATGGAAAAAAAAGTACGGTGATATCATTCTTGATCAATTTAAAAAACTGGGCGCCTCCATGGACTGGTCAAGAACCCGCTTTACAATGGATCCTGATTATCAAGAAGCCGTCAAAGAAGCATTTCTTCACTATTATAAGCGAGGCTGGATTTATCGTGCCAAACGGGTTATTAATTGGTGCCCTAAAGATGCGACATCGCTTTCCGACCTGGAACTAGAATATAAAGAGGAACAAGCGACACTCTGGCACATTAAATATCCATTATCGGAAAAATCAAAATTTATTATTGTCGCAACCACGCGCCCCGAAACGATGCTTGGCGATACCGCCATCGCAGTTAATTCGAAGGACAATCGTTATAAAAATCTTATTGGCAAAGAAGTTATTTTGCCGATTCAAAACCGCAAAATTCCCATTATCGCAGACAAAAGTGTTGACATGAATTTCGGAACGGGAGCGGTTAAAGTGACCCCGGCCCATGATATCACCGACTCGGAAATTGGAATTCGCCATAATCTTGAATTCAAAGAGATTATTGATTCCCGCGGCCGAATGACTCTGGAGGCAGGAAAAATTTGCGAAGGCCTCAAAACAACCGAGTGCCGCACAAAAATTGTTGAAGAATTGAAATTACAAAATTTAATCGTAAAAGAAGAACCCTATAAACACAATGTCGCCGTCTGCTACCGCTGCAACTCTATCATTGAGCCGGTACCGAGCTTACAATGGTTTTTAAAAATGGATGAGCTGGCTAAAGAAGCGATTAAAGCCGTAAAATCCGGGAAAGTAAAATTTCACCCGAAAAGGTGGGAAAAAACATATTTTACATGGCTTAAAAATGTACGCGACTGGACTATTTCCCGCCAAATTTGGTGGGGGCATAAAATTCCTTTGGAGAAAGAAAATGATGTTTTAGACACTTGGTTTTCGTCCGCTTTGTGGCCTTTTGCAACGCTTGGCTGGCCTAAAAAAACCGCCGATATGAAAAATTTTTACCCGACCCAAGTGCTTTCTACCGCCAGAGACATTATAAATCTTTGGGTATCCAGAATGATTTTTTCCGGTTTGGAACTTACAAATAAAATTCCGTTTTCCGATGTCATTATTCACGGCACTATTCTTACAAAAGAAGGGTATAGGATGTCAAAATCGCTCGGCACCGGCATTGACCCCCTGCTTTTAATTGATAAATACGGAGCCGACGCGCTTCGTTTTGGCTTGATTTGGCAATCCTTAGGAAACCAAGATATCCATTGGTCCGAAGAACACGTTTTAGCCGGCAAAAAATTTGCCAATAAAATATGGAATGCAAGCCGATTTGTTTTATTACAAATCGGAAATTCTCAATTTCTAATTTCTAATTTACAAAAAAATTCAAAATTACAATTAAAAAATAAAAATCTAACAAATGCGGATAAGAAAATTTTAAATGGACTTAAAAAAACAATTATTGAAATTAGTGATTTAATTGATAAATATGAGTTCGGGCACGCGCTTCATAAACTTTATGATTTTTTCTGGCACGAGTACGCCGATATTTATATTGAAACCGCTAAAAAACAGTTAGCGGATAAAAATCTTAAAGCATCAACCCAAAACATTCTTATGACAATTCATATGGACCTGCTAAAATTGCTTCATCCCTTTTTGCCTTTTATTACCGAAGAAATATGGAGCGCATTCAATAAAAAAAATTTATTATTAATTGAATCATGGCCTTCATCTCACACGTAAAATGCCTCAACAAGATATTTATTCTTTAATAACGGTGCTGATTTTGGCTGTTTTGCCAAGTTTAATATGGCTGTTTTTTTACCTGAAAGAAGATTTGCATCCGGAACCGAGATATTGGCTCTTTACAATTTTTGTTATGGGCATCGCCTCAGCGCCTCTTGTTATTTTTTTAGAGATGAGTTTAAACAAATGGGGAAACAGTGTGTTGATATTTATTATCGCGCCTCTGATCGAAGAAATAGCTAAATATGGAGTTGTTCATTTAACTTTAAATAAGAATCTGGTTTTAGACGAGCCGGTTGATGGCATGATTTATGTTATCGTCGCCGCCTTGGGGTTTGCGGCCATTGAAAACGTTTTTGCTATTTTTTCATTTATTCCAGTGGGATCGTCCGGTTATTTAAGCGCTACTTTTAATTTTATGTCAATGCGATTTATAAGCGCCGTGGCATTGCATGGGTTGGCTTCAGGAATCGCCGGCTATTATTTTGCCAAATTTTATTTCATAGACAAAAACCCAATTTTAATTCTAAAAGGCCTGTTTTTGGCAACAGTTCTCCACGGTATTTATAACTTCCTTATAATAAAAAATGGAGAGACATTCCCGTTAATTTTAGCAGGCATCATTTTGGGTGCTGCCGCCGTTTTGGTGGTTTATCTTTTTAACCGACTGAAACACTATAAAGTTTATCAACAAGCTGCTGTTGACACGATAGCTGAATAGAAAGTATAATTTAAGTGAGAATAAAATAAAATTTTAAATATGTCATTTTTAGAAAAATTAACCGGCCCCTTAAGCCGAGAAAAAGACGAAAATAAAATTATGCCGGAACCAAAAGAACAAAACTGGTCGCCAAGCGAAACTGAAGGCCAGCTTTCCATTGATGTATTTCAAACACCGGCCGATATCGTTATTAAATCAACTATTGCCGGCGTTAAGCCAGAGGATTTGGATATCGCCATTACCAACGACATGGTTACTATCCGAGGCCGCCGAGAAAGCGATGACAGCTTGATAAAAGACGATTATTTTTACCAGGAATGCTACTGGGGCCCATTTTCCCGATCCATAATATTGCCTGTTGACGTCCAAACAGATAAATCTCTGGCTACCTTAAAAAATGGAGTGCTGACAATAAAGCTTCCTAAATCAGAAAAAATCAAAACCAAAAAGATTGAAATAAAACATCACGAGGAATAAATATGGGCAGGGGGAGAGTTGAACTCCCACGCCTTGCGGCATAGCGCCCTAAACGCTACGTGTCTGCCAGTTTCACCACCTGCCCGGAATTTAAATATTATTATACAAGTTTTTTACTGTTTTTGCAATCAAAAAAAATCCCCTCGCAGTTGCGAGGGGATTTTTTTTGATTCATTAAGCTTGTTTAAAATGATCCTCTAAAGAATGTTTCAAGAAACGGCTTGAATGAGTAAGTCAGAATAGCCACTGCCAAACCAACAATAGCATAAATCAAAACAGTTTTTGATTTACTTAAAGTAGCTTCAGAGGCACCCGCTGTCATATATAAAATCGCCGCATAAAGAAGCATAATTAAGGAAACGACTAGTATAATGCCTGATAGCCAAGCTAAAATAGCATTTACTATTCTGGAAATATCTGTTGGGGTAGTAATAATTGGTCCAGGAATCTGCGCCATTGTCAAAAATGGCAAAAGCAAAGAAAGCCCTAAGGCAGATCCGATAATATATTTATTAACTTTTTTCATAAATTATTTAATGATTAATAATAATTTTTATCGACCTTAAATTAAATTGATAGGAATTAAAAATTGCCGCGCAAAAAATTTTGGATAAGAAGAGCCACGCCATTGGCAAGCATTAAAACCGCCAAACCTATTATAGCATACCACAAAGTTTGCCGCGCCTGGGTTACTCTTTTTTCATTGCCGCCGCTTGTCATAAAAAGAAAAGCTGCCCAAAGAACCACAATAGTTGCGATAACAGTACCAATTCCCAAAAGCCAAGTGGCAATGGTGCCAATTAGAGTGGGAATATCGCTGCCTCCGCTTCCCAAAGGATTGGGTATTTCAATACCCGCCGCTGAAGCTCCGCTGCTTACTATAGCAATAAACAGAAAAAAAAGCAAAAAAGTTTTCATTGTTTGTATTATAACAGGCAACGAGGGAAAAATAAAAGTGAAGTTATTCACTTTTATTTCGGTGGAATATTCTTAATATATCCTTTATTCTTAAGATATTCATACTTTTTTGCAAGAATTTCATCTTTAGGCCCATCTCCGGTATAAGCCATACGATAGGCATCATCACCCAGGGTCGCTACAGTGACAGTTTCGGCAAGATCTTCCGCCACGTTCGTTTTTGCGTAATCGCTGACAAAGGCATTCGCTTGTCTTGCTTCAATATAAATATCAACCCACTCATTGTCGCCACCATGCCGCCCACTATTTACTACACCATCTCGCTGATGCACAAGTTCATGGACTAAAGTTTCTTTCAAACTATAACTGGTCTCCCCGCCGGCGATGCTGCCGAGCACCATTGTATTGTTTCTTTCCACATTACTGACAAAACTCCGGCCATCTTGGTAATTCCTGGGATCACCACCGCTTGCCACTACCATTTGATCATGCATTTCTTGATTTGCCGGAACAAGAATATAACTGTTTTCAAGGTTTTTATAATCGTCCGGCAATTGAGCATATACCAGATCAAGCCCATTCCTAAGCCTAACCGCATCTTGCATGGGAATATCCCCGCCGATAATAAACACATTCGGATATTGTTCGCGAACATAGGCAATGCCAGTTCCTTCCGTTGGAAGATCAAAAGTTGTCGTCCTGTTTTCCGACTCATCGACAACCGTAACAACATTGGTTTCGTTATCAACGGCGATGTTTACGTCATCAAAAATATGGTCGCTAAAATCAATTGTGCCGCCGCCAATATTCCCTCCACTGGAGTTTCCTCCACCTGAGGACCGACTAACTTCACAACTAATTTGATTCCAAGGTGTTGGGAAAGGGCCGCCGGGTTTCCCAATAATGGTGATAAAGTTGATAATGGTATTTAACACAAGCCAGGAACCCAAAACCCAGACAAGGCCCCAGACCAAAAGCCATAATTTGCTTTTGGCGTCTTCAATCTTCTTGGGTGAACCGCCGGAAAGAAGAAAAAGAAAACCGATATATACCGCCATCAAAGTTACTAGAGAAGCGCTCGTTAAAAGAAGAAAATTAATAATGTTTTGCAGTAATTTATAAAAATGGCAAACCGTACAAGGGGCGGAAGCATAGCTTGTGCCGCAAGGCACAATGCCTTTTAGAAAATCAAAATTTCCAATAACCTGCGCCGACACCATCTGAATAGTAAGTAATGAGAAAATAATTACTAATCCAAATACAAATATAAGGCGACCGAGTGCGCGAGGAAAATTATATTTTTGTTTGGATTTTTTCATTATCATCATTTTCTCATCAAAGCCGATACCCTTGCCGCCGCGTCAGAGATTGCTTCCGATGGCTTGGCGCCGGATAAAACTACAGAATTAATCATTTCTTTAAAAATCCTTTCAATTTCAGCCGGATCAACCCGATACCAATTGGTCGCCGATAAGACCGCTTCGGCAAAAACTCCCAAATCCGGAGATAATATCTCTTCGGAGAGCACGTCGCGGCGCGCCGCCGGCCTTAAAACTTTTTCAGAAAAATATTTATTAATGTCGCGAGTGGTTAAAAACACTAAAAATTTCCAAGCGGCTTGCGAATTTTGCGACGCCAAGGGGACGCTATAACCCCAAAAGTCGCCGTAATTTATAGTTTTAGATGCGCTCTTAAGCTGCGGCATTTTTGCCACTCCAAAACGCAGATTCGGCGATTTTTGCTTCAATTGATTTACATTTAACGCATAATCAAAAATAATAGCGGTTTGGCCGGAAGCAAATGCATCAAAAGAATTGGGAAATTTCTCATTCCAGGAATAAGCGTCGGATTTAGGAC
>Ga0209542_10003474_pt1 | contig 33705 bp, 37 predicted proteins | sample RifCSPhighO2_01_FD_184028 | JGI IMG/M metagenome (GOLD analysis project Ga0209542, IMG submission 184028) | Soil microbial communities from Rifle, Colorado - Rifle CSP2_plank highO2_0.1 (SPAdes) (version 2) | ecosystem: Environmental > Terrestrial > Deep subsurface > Rock core/Sediment ... | reverse complement strand
TACCTGTTCAGTTATGCTAAAACTCTACAAAATTATCCAAATAGAGTTCTTCCCGATCGCTCTCAAGTAACCATGGAACAACCAAATCTGCAAGCGTATGCTACATTACTGATCCAAACTTGTCATAGGCGCGGTGCGTATGCCATGGGTGGCATGGCCGCACAGATTCCGGTGAAAGATCAAGTCGAAAATGAAAAAGCCATGGAAAAAGTAAGAGCTGACAAAGAACGTGAAGTTCATCTTGGTCATGATGGAACCTGGGTTGCTCACCCGGGATTAGTTCCTATTGCCAGAGAAATATTTGAACGAGGAATGAATGGAAGATCAAATCAATTTGAGAAAACCTATGAAGGTACAACTATAACTAGAGAAAATTTACTTCAAGTTCCGACAGGAACAATTACTGAACAAGGAATTTATGAAAATGTCGAAGTAGGAATCCGCTATCTGGCAGCCTGGCTTTCTGGAAATGGCTGCGTCGCCATAAACGGAAAAATGGAAGACGCTGCTACTGCAGAGATTTCCCGGACCCAGTTATGGCAATGGAATCATCACGATGCCCGCACTGCAGATGGAAGAAGTGTTCGGGAAGTATACCGAGGAATAATAAAAGATATCGAGCATCAACTTCCGCAAGATACAACACACCGGAAAGCAACAAGATTATTTTTATCAATGGTTGAGAATCCGCAACTTGGAGATTTCTTAACTATCCCCGCATATGAACAGTTATTTCGAGAGGAAAAATAATGAGAGATAGATGGGAAGGAATTAATAAACCGTATTCTCAAAAAGATGTTGATCGATTGCGAGGTTCTATTCGTATCGAACATACCATTGCCAGATTAGGGGCAGAGAGATTATGGTATTTGCTTAATGAAAGACCTTATGTTCATGCCTTAGGTGCTTTAACTGGAAATCAAGCTATGCAGATGGTTAAGGCAGGATTAGAAGCAATTTATCTCAGTGGCTGGCAGTGCGCAGCTGATAACAATCTTGCCGGAGAGATGTATCCTGATCAAAGTTTGTATCCTGCAAATAGCGTTCCCTCCCTTGTAAAAAAACTTAACAATGCTCTTTTGCGAGCAGACCAAATTGAACATGCAGAAGAAAAAGGCGTTCAACGATACTGGTTAGCACCTATAGTTGCCGACGCAGAAGCAGGATTTGGCGGCCCATTAAATGCTTTCGAATTAATGAAATCCATGATCGAAGCTGGTGCAGCCGGGATTCATTTCGAAGACCAGCTAGCATCAGAAAAGAAATGTGGGCATTTAGGCGGGAAAGTTCTTGTTCCCACTCAGAGTTTTATCAGGACTTTAGTTGCTGCCCGTCTTGCTGCTGATGTCTGCGATGTCCCAACACTTTTAGTTGCGAGAACTGATGCCGAGAGTGCAAAATTAATCACCTCTGACATTGATGAGCGAGATCGACCTTATCTTACTGGTGAGCGCACTGAAGAAGGGTTCTTTTACTTTAAAGAAGGAACAGAATTAGAACGATGCATCGCTCGCGGACTAGCCTATGCGCCATTAGCAGATTTGCTTTGGATGGAAACCTCTACTCCAGATCTAGCCCAAGCGAAAGCATTTGCCGAAGGCATCCATGCAAAATTCCCTAGAAAAATGTTAGCCTATAACTGCTCTCCATCATTCAACTGGAAAAAGCATCTCGATGAGGAAACCATTGCTCGCTTCCAGCAACAGTTAGGAGAGATGGACTATAAATTCCAATTCGTTACCTTGGCTGGATTTCATTCGTTAAACCATGGAATGTTTGAATTAGCACGAGGATACAGAGATAGAGGAATGGCGGCTTATTCCAGATTACAGCAACTTGAATTTGCTTCTGAAAACCTTGGCTATTCTGCTACTAGGCATCAAAGAGAAGTAGGAACAGGATATTTTGATAAAGTCAGAGAAGTCATTGATGGCAAGGAAGGAGTTACCGCAGCATTGAAAGAGTCTACCGAGACCACCCAGTTTAATAAATAGCAATTAAGACTATAGATTACAAGCACTAAATCTTTTTATTTGTTTTATTTCCTTTATTACTATGGAAACCCTTTTTTACTTCCTCATTTTTGCCTGTGCTGGTGTGGCCTTAGAGGTTGTAAGAAATAGCGGCGCTGCACTCAGAAAGAAAAATCCTCGCCTTACCGGATACTCCACCTTATGGATGTTCCCAATTTATGGCAGCATTTTATTCATCGTTATGCTGGTTCAATATTTGTATGCAGATTATCCCTGGTGGTTCCGCGGCTGCATGTATGCAGGATTGATTCTGATCTGGGAATATACTTCTGGCTATACCATCAAAAAAATAGTAGGCATTGCACCTTGGAATTATGCGGAGAAAACTGCTGATGGCATTGGCAGCCCTAAACAGTTTCATCTCCACGGCTTAGTCTGCGCAGAATACATTCCTTTATGGTTTATTGGAGGATTAGTGGCAGAAACATTATACTTATTTTTAGAAGCGCATGTCGTGTTTTAGTATTCACACTGCACCCAAAAAATTGTAAAAACATTTTAAAAGAAAGAAGCCAGAATAAGAGTATGAACCAATCCGGTTTAGAAGAACTGCTGAAGAAACCAATATACACCACGGTCGTTCCTGAAAATGAGGATCGCGATACTTGGTATAAGAGAGTGTTTAGAAATATTCTTCTCAGCTTCTCGCTTCTCACAATTATACCATATTGTGTAGCTAATGTAACCGAATATTCTAGATGTCGAGAGGGTATCACTGCTGGTCATCCCAAGGTGCAGATCATCGAGGATAGTAAATGGAGACATTCTTATATGGAAAAATCCGCCTTTTCTCATAATAGATACAGAATCGGAGAATTTACCTTTAACCTTGCAGTTACAGGAAGAACTATGGCCCTCTTAACAAAGTGAAAATCTAAAGCGTCCCAAGCTCCTTTCTTTTCTTAACAGTATCTCTAAATCCTTCCAATGTGCTATACTTAAACGTATACCCATATCTTTTCATCAACTTCTCTGGACTGACCACTATTCCATAGGTGCTTAAGGTCATCGCTGCCGGCATGACCGAAGAAAGATGCAGTTTCCACAACAAGGCAATAACAACACGCATAAAGCCTAATCGCAATGGCACAAAAATGTTAGATGTTGCCAATTCTTTTGTAGTGGAAAATGAATCAGGTGCCAAATTAAACGTTCCCTCAACCTTCGCATCCTTCACAATCAAATCCAGTAATGCTGTTAAGTCATCTTCATGCAGAAACTGAATTTCACAATAGCGCCCATTCAATCTGAAGAAAATAGGTGCATTTGCCAATAATGAAACCACTCCGCCTTTTTTATGATACGATGGACCAATAGCAGTACACATGCGCAGAATAACGGTTTTCAAATTCTTCCTTTTGGCATAATGGTTATAATGCTCTTCAACTATCTTTTTATGTATACCATACCGATAATCTCGTGGTCTTAAACTCTGTTCTTCAGCAATCCACAGCTTATTATCAGACCTGGCTCCATATGCTGAAGCAGAGCTGAATAAGACAAATTGCTTTACTGATCTAGTAACATTGGCAATTTCTAATACATTCTGTGAGCCAATAACATCAATGCCATAATTCTTTTTTTGGTCATGGATCGGTTCCATCAAATATGCTAAATGAATAACGCGGGTTGGTTTTTCCCGAGAGAAGATTTCTTCCATTCTCTTTTTATCACGAACATCACAATTCTGAAAAACAAAATGATCATTCCCTTTCCAAACCGGATTTGAGACCACATCAAGACCAACAACCGAAATACCTTTCTCAGAAAAAAATTTGGATAAAACATAGCCGACGTATCCGGATGATCCGGTGATCAGAATTTTCATTGTTAACAATTAAAAAAACAAACGGTTTAAGAATATATCGCAACTACAAATTATACGTCTTCAAATTAGGAACTTCAATGTTGCAGTAAGGACAATATTGGGGCATTTTACGGATAGGATCATACCTAAATTTGTAAGCACATTTGAAGCAGCCCAGTTTTACTAGATTGCTGCCCGGAATTTTTTCAATTTTAGCCTGCGGTGTACTCTGCTGCTTAATTCTAATCATTTTTTCTAAATATTCATCTTCCTTATCCCATCCAGCTGGCTTTTTTGGCTGAGCTGCTTCAGGCGCAGCTACTTTCTTCCGCTCTTCTTGTTCAGTCCTTCCACTGAAGCAACTGGGACAGACTACTTTCTTAAACTTATAATGCAGCTTAAACTGGCTGGCTGGAGCAAAACCCTTACAAGCTCCGCATTGTATCCGTAAATTATCATCCATGACTGCCAAAAGTATGAGGAGATATTTATAGTTTTGGGGTGCGGAAAATAATGATTTTTAACTTTGTATTACTCGCAAGAGATAACAAGACCTGCAAAAACACTTAAAAATTGCAGAAGTATCCCCCTTCCATGCATCCTTTTTTAGAAAAAGTAGAACATTATAATGCTAAGCTCATCACTCCGGCTCTTATTGTCCTTTTAGGAGTCATAATCTACGAATTATTCCTCCATGTCGAAAATCATACCATTGAATTGACGGTCAAAATCGCTGATGCCTTAGTCATCACTATTTTCGTGATTGATTTAGTCTTTCTGGCGCATAAAGCCAAGAGCGTCAAATTCTTCTTCAGGCATTACTGGCTGGACATCATTGCCGTATTTCCTTTTGTGTTATTTTTTAGTTTAGCAAACTCCCTGTATAGGGCTGCCGTCGCCACCGAACGAATCGTGCTGGGGCAAGCCATCCTGCATGAGACTGTAGAAGCAAGCCGTGGCGCAAAAGTTTTGGCAGAAGGAGGAAAGTTTGCTCGCTGGATCAGAATTTTCGCCAGAATTATACGAGTGGTGACCAAATCACATCTGTTTGAGAAAGTGCATCATGGGCGAAGGAAGAAAAATAGAAGAAAAAACCGTTAATTTTAAATATAAATCCCATACAATAATTCTTATGAGAGTTGCAGAAATAAATATAGGATATGATTTTTACGGCCAATTATTTGCTTACTGTGACCGATGGGATCGAGCACATACTAACTCCAGCATGGAAATTCATGAAGGAGAAAAAGCAATAAGAGATTTCGCTTTAAGTCTTCGTCAAGATGGCTACAGGGGAAGACAAGCATTGAAGGTAGTGTCAGAAACTCGCCAGTTCTCCAACATAGGTAGGGTTGTTCATCGTAAAGAATTAGAAGTAATATTAGATGATCAAGTCGGGCTTAAAGTAGAGGTATATTATCATCTCTGAAATCAAACCACTTCCATTTTCTTAATCTTCTCAACTCGTTCTGTAACATACTCGTTCTTCAATAACGCATTTACAAAATCTTTCAGTTTAGGATTCTCGACTTTCACTTTGGCCATCATTCGGCCTTTCTCTTCAAAGGTATTCTTGTTTTTCTTCTTGAAATCTTCAACATATTCTTTCAGCTTTAATGGTGGCCCCACCCGTATTTCTTCAGCCGACAATTCTTTCTTCTTGAGTACAAAATAAAATAACCCTTCTGAACCTTTATCCCAGACCCAGCCACCATGTACTAAAGAAAACCCCAGTAATCTTTCCCGCAAGAATTCAAACACTTTCAAGATCTTGGCGCCGACTGCATCCTCCTTTCCTTCTGTAGGCGTAACGGCCACAAACACCAGTGTCCCTTTTCCTTTATATTTCTGCCGCAAAGAATCAACCGTGATCTTCTCCTTGACAAAAAAATCTTCCGCAGGCTTCTGTAAATACTTTTTAGCCAATTCCTTGAACAACAGGAACTTCTCCTTGGACAGAGCAGCCGCAGCATTACGATTCTTATCAACTGGATCAACAACAATTAAAGGAGATTGCAGTTTAGAAGTATTGATGTGAAACAAGGCTAATTCCTTAGTCTTATAAAATGCAGAAGGGTCAACTACCTCTTTTTCCTTCCACTTCTGCGCTGCTTTCAGAACTTTTTCAAATGAACCGTAATGTGCGGTCAATATCTCCAGCACATATCCGCTGAATCCGCCGATATATGACTCTGCGCCGTACATATTATTTGCCTTACAGAATTGCTTCAGAAGACGGATATCATCTTTCACTTTTGCCGCATGCTTGTTTACCCAAGCAGAATGTAATGGTGAAATATCAGTTATATTTAGAGCCCGCTCTGCTTTTGCTATCTTCAAAATAGGAACAACTTCAAACAGTAAGCCACGATAAGCAAATTGAAAATAATCCCTGCTCCCATGTAGGCGTTCGATCTTCACTTTTGGAAACGTTTTTTTCAAAGACTTCTCCAGCAGCCCGGACAGCTCAGCAGACATATTTGCATATTTCTTGTAATCAAATAACACAAAGATATCTACATCATGATTTCCTGAAAGCCAAGTTCCCTTTGCGCCGCTGCCACCTAAAATAGCTTTTGCATCTACAAGTACAGCATTTAGTGTTCGAAGAAATCCATTCGCACTTGTAGAAAATTGCTTTTCCTCTTTCTTGCTTGGCTTAATAGCTGCTAATATCAATTTCATAAGCGAATCTTCCGCAATTCTTTGGCAATGCGTTCTTTAATTACCTTACGTTCCTTTTTCAACAATCGAAAATCGCCGATGAGAATTCTATGCACGTCTTCTTTGAAGAGGAAGAGTAGCAAAAGCAAGCTCACTACCAAACTTATACTTAAAAGTGGAATGCTAAACTCGCCGGTGCTTAATTCTGCGCCAAAGTAAGTCAATAAAATCATCTGCACCACAAAACCAGCAGTAGAAATAAGATTGAATTGCCATATCTTGATCGGGGTAAGCCCAGCCGTAAAACTCACTAAGTCGTTAGGAAAAATGGGGGCTAATCTAGCCAGGAATAAAGCCAGCAGCTTTTTTTCCTTGAAAAATAAGGTAAAGTGAAGAAGCTCTGATTCGTCAAAGAAAATACCTGCAATTTTTCTTCCATAGCTTCTTGCTACTGAAAAAATAATAATTGAACCGATAAAAGCACCAATAAGACTATACAGCAATCCTAAAAATGGGCCAAAAATGAATCCTGCCAAAATAGTAGTAAGCTGGGAAGGGACGATAGAAATCGTAGTCTGAAACGCCTGCAATAAAATTATCCCTAAAGGTGCAAGAATCCCTAAACTTAGAATGAAGGAACGTAACGCTTCAGGATTAGCGAGAGCTTCCTGGACTAGTTCCGATCGGGAAATTCCATAAAAAATAAGCACAAAGAGAGTGATTAAAAGAATAAATTTAAGTCTGGTCGTCCCCCTTTTCATAAGGGCAAGATATATTTTAGCGTTTATAAATTTTCGTACCTAAAAACAGGAGTAACAACAAATATTTAAAGGTAAACTGATTTTTGTAAAACATGAGTTTATACAGCGCTAAAGTACAATGTTTTGGCTGCGGGAAGGCAGTCGACAAGTCCGCTACTTTTACCTCTCTTAACGCTGCCCGGGATTTACGTTACCAATGTCCCAGCTGTTATGTTAAAAATAGAGATGATATTTTAGGAACAAACCAGGCTCCAGAGCTCATAAAGCGAGAATTTTTCTGCGGAAGATGCAAGTACAAATTCAAATCTAAAGCTTCTCTCTGCCCATACTGTAGCAAACCTGATCAAGTAGTAGAACAAGTTCATTCTGTAAAAGATTTATTATAAATTTACTCTCAAATAAGAACATCACAAAATAATATAAACAATAATGTTAACGAATGCGGCAACTTATGTTCTTTCTACCCAGCCCACTTCTTCATCCTTAACCGCATTAAACACAAACTCCTCGAACTCATGCCGTTCAGAACCAACTTCAACCCGTAAAGGAAGACCGTAGTACGTATCAACCCACATCAAAACGTCATCATTCGCTTTAAGTAGCCATACTTTTCTTTTTTCGATAATTTCTTCAGTAATTTTTTCCGCAGAAATTATTTCTTCCCGCCATTCAAAAGGAGTCTTAATATAGTACTGATCGTAATCTACGGGACCAATTTCCCCGATTTTAATGCAAAACTTCTTGCTTTCACAATACGCAGTTGCAGTTTTATCAATTATATTAAAAGTGACCACATCCATCTCATTTTTCTGATAAACTTCGGTCTGAACCGGTAACTCTCTTTTTACGATTGGTCCTTTAATCCAAAACTGAAGTACATTTTCTGTAGGCCTATCTAATCTTCGGTAAGTATACGAGATACTCTTAACATTACTGGTCTTAGCTAAAATTTCTTCAATCTCAGGAGGAATCTTCAATTCCACCGGTTGTTGTGGCTTAGGGCACAATTCTACATTTTCAACCGTACTTCCATCAGGGCAAACATACTGGGTTGGAGTACAGCCAGCTAAAAAGAATACAACTAAGAGCAATGTAAAGATCTTTTTCATAACTTCAACAACACTATTCCATTATATAAATTTAACCACTCAATTTTTTAAATAAAGAGCGAATTAGAACATCATGGTACAAAAAGTCAGCATCGCGCAAGCCCTGGAAATGGAAAATGCCCTTTTCCTGGATGCACGTACACCCAAAGAATATGCTGAAGACCGCTTGTTAGGGGCACTCAATGTTCCACTGCTCGATGACCAGGAACGGCATGAAATCGGCATAATCTATAAGCAATATTCCCGCGAGAAAGCTATTGAACGAGGAATGGAACTATTCCCTGCTAAAATTCCTTCCATTTACAATGCCGTCAAAGATCACCAAAAGAAAACCATTATTGTCTACTGCGCCCGGGGAGGAATGCGTTCTGGGATTATTGCCTCTTTATTGGAATCCATTGGGTTCAAAGTACTACAAGTGGAAGGCGGCTACAAAAGTTTTAGGCACCATATCATCAACCAGCTTTACAATTTTCAGTTGAAACCAAAAATCATCTGTCTCTACGGGTTGACCTGTTCAGGAAAGACCAAGCTTTTAGAGCAACTACCAAATGCTCTCAATCTGGAAGAATTAGCCCAGCATCGTGGCAGTTTATATGGTGGGATTGGCTTAAAACCGCATCGGCAGAAAAAATTTGAAAATCTTCTGCTGCAAAAATTGAGGGAATTAAATCATTTTGAATACATATTTGTAGAAGGCGAGAGTAGAAAAATTGGTGATGCTGAGATTCCTCCATTTTTATTCAAAGCTATGAAAAAAGGTTTGAATATACTTATTTCTAAAGATTTTGAGCTGCGGGTACAGGAATGTGTAGAAGAATACTTCTCTTCAGCTGAAAAAATCCAGCAAATTCTGGAGATTACTCCTCAGCTGAGAGACATTATCAGCAACAAACGAAAGCAGGAAATAATTTCACTTATTGAAGCAGGGAAATATCCAGAAGTAGCGAGAATCTTGTTAAAGGAATATTATGATGTCTTGTACACGCACACACTGAAGCAGGTTCGATTTGATCTTGAGATCTCTAACAACTCTATAGAAGATGCAATTAAAAATCTAAAAGAAATTGAAAAAATAAAAATAATCATTTAATTCTTATCTATTTTTTACAAGCACCTTTCTCACATCGGCAAGGGATAGTTTCTGTCAAATGTACTACATCATCACAAGAATGTTCAAGGAGGGTTCCTGCATCACGGCATGTATCTGTAAATGATCTTAACTTTGCCGAAGACAAACCTTTGTACTCCCCCTCTCCCTGCGTATAGGGGTCATTACCATCGCTATCTGTACAGCTACGTTGTAAATTGTAAGCAAACGCATTTCCAGTTATCTTGCCGTTTAATCCAGCTACCAACAAAACAACTGCTGCTAATCCCAATACGATTAAAACTGTCTTTTTCATTCAAACACCTCTTTAGATAATATCAGAAAGAAACTTTTGCCTAATATAAAGATTTTGGTGTTAGAAGGAAAAAAAAGAAAAAAATTACTTCAGGAAGTAGACATCTTTTAAATTTAAACTACCGGAGGGAACTAGCTGCTGTGTCCAAGTATTGCCCCCATCAGCAGTATGTAGTATTATCCCTGGTTGTCCGACAGCCCACCCGTTATTTTGGTCGGTAAAGTCGGCATCGTATAACCGGACATCTTTTCCAGAATAACTTTCAGTAGCAGGCCAAACTACTGGAGAACTAAAAGAACTACCTCCATCAGTTGTATGCAGAACTTTACCATGGATAAATCCGGGTATAGGTTCTGGACCGGATCCAACCAGCAAACCTTTAGATGCACCCCAAAATACTATCCTCTCAGTCACAAATGAAGAAGTGGGAGTTGAATAGATTTTTGTCCAAGTCATCCCGCCATCATTACTCCTAAAGAGATGTTCTGAGCCAGACAAATCTAAACCAGTATTAGCCCAGCCATTAGCTGCATCGGTAAAGAAAATGTTTTTGCAGCAATTTGCATCCACATTTTTCGAGGACCATGTAGCTCCCCCATCTGTAGTAAGCAAAACTCCGCCAGCTACAGTGGTTGCCCAAGCACGATTTACATCTAAAAAGAAAAGACGATATACGACATAGTCTGTTTTCGAATTTAGAGAAGGTGCTGGTTTTGGTTCCCAGGTCGTTCCACCATCAGCAGTATAGAAGATACCAGCCTTGTAAGTGCCAGAAGACTTATCTCTTCCTACAGCCCAAGCTTTATCATTATCAATGGCATGAAAATCTTGAAATGGAGTTAAAAAATAACCACTAGAGTCCTTAGCTCCTTGATGGACTTTAGTCCAAGTAGCCCCCCCATCATAGGAGCGGAGGGTAGTGCCATCTGCAGCGACTGCCCAGCCGACATCCTTATCTAAAAACTGGACCTTGATAACCCCTGTTGACGTTTGTTTGCTCCAAGTGTTTCCCCCATCAATGGTATGTAATATACCTGAACTTCCAGCAGCCCATCCAGTCAATCCAGTTGGCGCAATTGGATTTTGCCCAGTTGCAGCTGGAGTTTCTTCTTTGTCTTCATTCTTGCAGTCAGAGTTACAGCCATCCAAATTTACATTGTTGCCGTCATCACATTGTTCTGGACCGCCAACGAAAAGATAGCCATCGCCACAAACAGCTCTTTTACAAGAATTTGCAGGTTTAGTACTATCAATAACACATATCCCATCATCATCCAGAGCATTCACAGGATAATAGGTGTCGGTCTTAATACCATCATCACATTCTTCTGGAGCTTGCGGATCACCATCCCCACAAGTTGGCAATTGATGTGTAACAGTTGTTGCTGGAGTATCTCCATTTGTTGTTGCTGGAGTATCTTTATTCCTCTCGCCAACACAAGCGCCATCAACACATTTCCAATTAGTAGTTCCCGGGAAATAAAGTTCGCCAAGTGTTTTTCCAACCTTGGTACAATCATTAACAAAGTCTACGTGCTTTCCTGTAGGGATACTGGTGCAAGAATGCTCTTCAATAAGAGTTCCTTCTGGAATAGTATTCCCTTTACCATCAACACATCTATCCATCCCTGTTCCGCCAGAAAATGTCGCTGTTCCTTTGACAAAATAATTTTCACCGTTTTGGCTGTTAGGATATGATGGAGGAACAACTTTATCAGAATCATCACATTTTGTAGGAGTTCTTCTATACGCATTTCTCAATTTAATCAAGTTCGGATCAGTTAATTTTGTCCGAGCCTTTCCTGCTAAAGCGCTATCTTCTGCGGTCACCTCTTCCAATTCTTCAGGACTTAATTTTGATAACTCCGCTTCCAACTCTTCATCAGTCATCTTTGGAGCGCAAGAAACAACAAGCAAAAGAACTACAGCAAGACTCATTAACAATAAGATTTTAGTTTTCATCTGGACACCTCTTTGATAATTTAACTAAGACAATATTTAGAAGGATATAAACATTTCGGCGTTAGACATCAGAAAAGAAATAGAAAAAAGAAAGAAAAAAATTTATGATGACGCAGCCGTCACCGTAAATTTCGCTTCAGCACTAGCTTTTCCACCTTTTCCATCTGATACTAGGTACTTTACTGTGTATTCCCCAGGAGCCTGATCGAGAGGAACATGCCAGCCGGTAAACCCATTGGCATTCAAGACGAAATCTGCGTCATTAATACCGACACCAAGCAACTTATGGAATGTTAAAGCATCTCCATCTGGATCGTTCGCTTGGATGGTAAATGAAGGATAACTTCCTTGCTCACCAGTCACATCACTTACCGTTATGGTTGGATTGTTATTAACCGGTTTTGGCGCTGGAGAATCTATCTCACAAAGCGGGTAAGAACATCCATCGCCGCTCACAGTATTTCCGTCGTCACACTGTTCTGTGCTATTCTGAATACCGTCGCCACATACATTGCCAAGAGCAGGACCACAGTTATAAGTAAGCGAGTGCCAATTATCTGCTTTGCTGGTTTCTACAACTTTATTGCCGGAATCTGCAAAGATGCTGATAGAATGGCCGCCATCAGCAGGACTTGGACAGTGCGCATTCAGAGTAACACTTACCGTTGCACTCTCGTCCACTGCTAATGCTGGCGCAGGTTGGTTTGTTACTGGATGTCCGAATACAGTCGATTGTGTAAATCCGACATCAAAGCCATTCCCAGTCGCAGCATTACCAAGATTCTTAACCGTTGCTGTAACTTTAACATTTTGATTTGTGCTATCCAAGCTATACTCGACAGACTCAGCAATAATAACCAATGCGGCCTTATTTCCAGTTAATGTACATGTTGTTGTACAACTGTCATCATTTGCAGTATTTCCATCGTCACATTGTTCTGGCGGAGTTGTAACTCCATCCCCGCAAACAGCTGTTGGAGAACTTGGAGGCGAGCTTGATCCACCGCCGGGAGGAGCAGTCAGCCTATACTTTAATTTTATAGTAGAAACTCTCAGCACTTTAGGCGAAATCTTTCTAGCATATTTTGCAGTAAATTCTTTAGATGCCTGTCCAGCTAAAGCACCACTTTCTTTTGCTTCTAAGTCTGCTAATAACTCGGCTCGTTCTTCAGGAGTCAATTTCGCTAATTCCGCATCCAATTCTTCATCCGTTAACTCTTGCGGAGCGCAGGAAACAACTAGCAAAAACATAACTAACATAGAAACCAAAATCAATAATTTTTTCATAATTTTAAACACCTCTTTGAAAATAATTTATAAGAGAAACTCTTGTCAAATATAAAGATTTCGGCATTAGAAAAAGAAAATAGAAAAAAAGAAATTCTAATTCAGACTGCTGTAATCACAAGTAGCCGTAAAATAACAATCATACTTGTACTTGCCGCTCATCTGTTTCGTTACCGTACAAGAGTTCAAAGCCATGGCCGGATCGACTTTGTAACAGAGATTATGTCCTTTTGTATCATCTGTCCAGTAGTTGATCACTTTGTTTACACAACCATCTTGCGCAGCAGTGGTATTCTTGCTGTTCTCGCAAGTAAAACCACCTACGTTCGTTAAATCCCAGGCCTTACAACTGCTAGTTGAACTCTGACAATAATATTCCCCTGGACATTCTGTATTCTTTGCGCAAGTTGCTGGGAAAGCAATTACAGTAAAAGTTTTTTCAATCGTAGCAACACCATCCGTTACATTAAAAGTGACCTGATACCCTAACGGTTCAACTTTAGTAGCCTCAAGAAGAGCCTGACCAGTTGCTTTGTCAAGTTTGACTCCCAGATCTTTACTTTTACTACCATAGGTTAAAGTATCCCCATCCTCATCAGTAGCTGCCAGAAAAACTGTTTCCATTTGATTGACAACCACATCTAACTTAGTAGTTAACTCCCACTCTTCCGTAAATTTCGGAGGCCTATTAGTATTGGCGACAATCAAGGTGATTGTTTTAGTAGCAGTAGTCTTTCCATCACTCACGATGAAAATCATTTCATAATCTCCTGCTTTATCAAAACCGGGTTTCCAGAAAAACTTTCCAGTCTTAGTATCCAAATCTGCCCCCGGAGGATCATCTTTAACATCATAAGTTAATACATCGCCATCTTCATCAGTAGCGGTTACTTTAAAGCTAATCTCCTCATTCTCAGCGCCATTTTTATTTGAAAAATCCTTAAAGACTGGCGCATGATTTAGTTTTTCTGCAGCTTCAGTTCCTTGTTCAGCTTCTTCTAGCTTCTCAGACTTCACTTTGTAAGCGATAGTCAGCCAATCCGGATTATTATATGCTTGCTGTGACAGAGGCTTATCCTTATCTGCTTCACCAACAGCAATAACTTTATCCAGCTCTTCTAGAGATAACTTTTCCAGATCTGCCTCAATTTCCACGCCAGAAGTAGTAGTTACTCCAGCCTGCTCAGGGACTTCTGCTCCCTCCGCAACATTTTCTTCCAACCCAGATTGCTTTGGGGCGCAACTGAATAATAGTAGAGAAACAACAAACACGCTTAGTAACAATAAAATATTTTTCTTCATGTAAACCACCTTTTAATTCAAATATTTGATTATCGCGGATAAAGAATTGAATAGTTAATAAACTTTTGCTTTAACAATAAAAAGAAAAAAGAGAATTATAATCTTCTCTTAGCTTTCTTCTTCGCTCCCTTTCGGCCGCGAGCCATCATTGCTCGAGCAATATGCCCTTTGCCGTCAATGAAGTACAGGTATCCCGGTACTTTTTTTACTCCTACTTTAGAAACAACTTCTATTTTCGCTTTTCCTTTCTTTCGTCCAGCTCTGCTCATCGCAGCGCGAGCGACATTACCTTTCTTGTCTACGAAATAAAGGTAACCCTTAACTTTTTTAACTCCAACTTTTGCAACAACTTCCGCCATAATCAACCCACCTCTTTTATTTTCTTCGACAAAAACACGAAAACTATGCGTTTTCTTAGAGGAGAGAATTCCATTATAGTATTTAAAGCTTTCCCTTTCTCGTCGAGAAATCAACAGTTTGTTAACCGAAGAGCTTATATTCTAAAAAATATACCTCTCTCAAAAAGAGCTGCACAAGATGAAACCAAACCTAATGATATTGGGAGCTTCTGGCGGGCTGGCCAATGCGGTGTTACACTCGCTTGTCCATCATCGCAGTTTATTCAATAAATTAATTCTGCTCGACAAAAATAAAAAAGTATTACAGAATCCGTACCTAGACCATCACAATCTCAAGTACATTTTCATTCATAAAGAATTGAAGTCAGGACGCATGAAAGAATATCTTGCCCTGCTTAAGAAACATAAAATCAACTTGGTTCTCGATGTGACCGATGCCTTGACTATTCCCTTGATTAAAACTACCCATGGAGCCGGGATAGATTATATTAATACTTCAATCAATGACGACAATAAAACTAGCCCAGAATTGCTTTCAGGAATATTTTCCACCAGAAGCAAGTGGAAGAAAGCACGAACTATCCTCTGCTCGGGCATGAATCCAGGGAATGTCAATATGTGGGTTCGCCATGGCATAGAAAAGTTCGGTGTACCGGAAGAAATCATTCACTTTGAATACGACACCTCCATGAGTAGGAAATGGAAAGCCATGATAACTTGGTCGATTCATGAGTTTATTCAAGAAGATATTCATGATCCAGGGGGAATAGTGTTAGGAAAAGACAAGATAAAATGGCTTTATCCTAATGCTTTGTCGCATCAGGTTGAGATGAAGTCCATCCTAAGCCCTATCCTCAAATTAGAAAAGTATCCTAAAGGTTGCTTAGTGCTCCATGAAGAGAACATCACTATCGGCCATCGATATAATATTCCTTCTAAGTTCGTCTATGCTATTCATCCTCAAACTTTACAGGCTCTCCTAAGAACATATAAAAAAGAAAAAAAAGTATCCAGAAAAGAGCTGCAATTGGCTGATAATCTCAAGACCATATTAGATGGTTCTGATAACATCGGGGTACTCCTTAAATACAAAAATAAGAAAGTCTACTACTTTAACAGCATTGCTAATACTTCCGTAATCGGAACGAATGCTACCTATACGCAAGTAGCAGTAGGTGTTTTTGCTGCCTTGTTTACCCTGATGTTCGACCAGCTCAAGAACGGAACCTATTTCGTTGAAGAATTGTATAACACTCACTACAAGAATTATATGTTTGATAACTTACGGGTGCAGGAATTTGTGTTTAACGGGAATAAGTTAAAGAAATATACTCCTGAAGTCAAATTACAGCATAAGAATAAATTAGCGCATTTATACATATAGGTTTAAAAAAATAATAACTTTATCTCACAATCTCGTCAACACACTATCTCTTCCCAGAATATCCTCAGCCATCAGGGCGTCATTCAGATTAATTACTCCTTTAGTAAATTTCTCCTGGTCATCAAAGCCTACTCGAGGACAAGTAGTATTCACCCAGACCTCGATGAAATTGAAATTCTCTAATTGATCAAAAGAAACCACGTTGTCGATAAAATAGTAAAACTTCTTGTTAGCATACCTTTTCTCCAAAACCAGCGAAGGCCTGAATTGCTCCTGGCCCGGCTTGATGGTAACAATAACCCCAACAGTTTTAGCAGTTAAGTATTTCATCAGTGAAGCCCTATATTTCAGCAGAATCTTCTTGATATCTGCTACACCCATCAAAGTCATTTTCTTAGTCAAAGGATCACTGCAGACAATTTCCCTCATCTCCTGCATGTCCTTTTGCGCATACACTAAAGCTAACGGATGGAACTTTCCATCTCCAATGTACAAATAACAATCAACTGCAGTAGAATCATCCTTAGACAAGTTCAACGAATGGTGATAATTATCACAGCCCAGCAATTGTCCCTTAACATGAGTTCGATCGGCCTGCGAGGTAATAACATCGATATTATTCTCTGCCAATCTTTTTCGTATTTGATCTAAATTATTGACAAACTGCACTGAGGCATATAACGCCACGGTTTTGTATTTCTTTTTCTTCAGATAAGATAAAGTATCTTTAGATAATTCTACTGTTCCGCTGAACGGCGCATCTAAGAAGAGAACTTCCATTTTACCATCCCTCTTTCTTATGGAACTTATTATGTCCCCAGCTAATTAAAAGATCAACACCCATCCGATTCAATCCTAAGGGAATATCACATGCTCCAAAATTACTTCCCAGCCAGATCAATACTCTGGCACCAGTTTTCTCTTCAATCATATCTGTAATCTCTTTGGCATACGGTTTCATACCATCTGGTAGCTGAACGCAGACCGTCTTTGCTTTGCTATCTTTTATCTTAGCGATAGCTTTTTCAACTTCAGGATTATATAATCTCATACAATAAGGTTTTTATGACCTTATTTTATATATATTTCTAAATAAATTGAAATTCTAAGAAAGCAGCCGGCTGAAGCGAAATATTTAAATAGGATATTAACAAAATTGTTACATATGTCACAAAAATATTACAATCAGGAGATAATAGTGAACCTGCTCAAAAAGCCCAATCACATTAGGAGCTTAGCTAAAGAAATGAAAACAAACCATATGATGATTTCAAGAAAAATCAAAGAATTGGAACATCGCAGCATTGTTGATTACCGGCAAGAAGGAAGAAATAAAGTCTATTTCCTTAAAAAAACTCTAGAAGCTCAAGAAAGCATATTTATCGCTGAACATTATAAGTTGATACAAAGCATCAAAGAATACCCATTATTACGAAATATCATCTTAAATATAAAGGCCAATCCTAAAATCAAATTAGCCATACTCTTCGGCTCGTACGCTAAAGGATTAGCGCATAAAGACAGCGATATTGATATCTACATCGAAACTACAAGCAAAGAGCTTAAAAAAGAACTCGAACAATTAAACCTAAAAGCAAGTGTGAAAATAGGAAAATATAATCCAGATAGCCTTCTCATAAAAGAGATTAAGAAGAATCATGTCATCGTCAAGGGAGTTGAACAATATTATGAAAAAAGCAGGTTTTTTGGCTAGATTAAAGAAAGAAAAGAAGATTCAGGCAGTAGAACCTAGTGAAGAAATAAAGACTGCGTATTTGCAGCGCTCGGAAGAATCACTCCGCTCTGCAAAAGCATTACTTCAAATTAATAATCTCAAAGATGCTGTAGCTTTAGCTTATTATTCCATGTATTACAGCTTATTAGCGTTGCTCTTTAGGATTGGGATTAAATGCGAAAATCATACCGGAGCAATAATGCTCTTAAAAGAAATATTTGACATTGACAACAGAAAAATCTCCGCAGCTAAAAAAGAGCGGGTAGACAAACAGTATTATGTTGATTTCAGTGTTACCAAAGAAGAAGTTACGGATATGATTACAATTACTGAAGAATTTAATTCTCAATTATTATATTTTATTGATAACTTAAATCAAAACAAAATCAAAGAATATCAAGAAAGAGTTGCAAAAATACTTTCATTAAAATGAGCCTCGTTGAAAAATTCAGACGATATCGTAGCAAAAAGTTAGAAAAAATAGCCAAAGCAATAGCTAACCTTGGCATCAACGCCAATCATATAACCACCCTATCCTTTCTTTCTGGAATTGCCGCTATCTATTTCCTCTTCAACAACTATCACATATTCGTAGTCTTTGCTCTCCTTCATTTAGTCTTTGATGGATTAGATGGTGTTATAGCCAGAGTCACAAAACCAACTGCTCATGGAAAATATTTTGATTTGATTTCTGACAGCGCGTTTACCTTTCTGGCTATGGTCAAAACAGGGATATATCTCCGGGAATGGTATGCGTACCTTGCTGCAGGATTATTTTTACTAGCGCTCATAATTCATCTTGCATCTAAACTCGAAGCGCCAATATTGTTCATGAGAACCATGTTTGTGATCGTTTTAGTGATCATTACTCATCCCTCATTTGCGTTTACAGAAATAACTCTTACTGCCGGTTATCTTGCTGCAGGGGGAGTTTCCTTATTTTCTTTAGCAAGACAGTTGCAGTGGTATGTTGTAAAGTGATTTCTTAAAATTTGTTCTTATTAATCTTCAACAAATAGCCAATATTATTTGCCAGCAGATGCAAAATAGGACTTAATACTAACAATAGCAAAACTGTTCCTGCTGGAGGTACATAGAAAAAAAATCCTAAGATTACTCCACCAATCACAAAATCCAACTGATCCCAGCCCCACCAAGGACTGCCAGGTTTAATTCCCTGTCTGCGCTTAAAAAAACTCTTCACTAGGTCACCAAAAATAACTCCTGCACCCTGCAAGAATCCAAACCAGAATGGAAAGCCAGCATAATCAATTAAAGCTAATGTTTGAAATCCAATACTATAAAGCCATTGCTGCAGCCAGAATACCAAGCCGCCAACCAGAATTGCTACAACTAATCCTCGCCAGGTCTTATGGCTTCCAAATAATTTCTCATTAATAGGTGTTCCACCAACCGGAATCCAGCGTAATAATACTGGCGCCATATTTGCAATATATCCGGGAAGAAAAAAGTATAAAGATTCAAGGATCATGGTAAGAGAAGAAAGAACATTTATTTAAAGATAATTGTTCTGACAGTAGATAAAGCGATTTTTTATGAAACGTTTACGCGAGCGAGAAAATAGATTAATGGAGGTATTTTCCGTTTTTTAATGCCAGATATTCTTCTATTAATGCCTGATAATAGTCTTGAGAACTACATCCAGCTTCCAACATTACCACAGTTAATGGTCCCATAGAAGGCACTAATTTTTGATGGCTGGTTCTTGGTACATTTAAGAGACTTTCAGAAACTAATAAGGACTCAATGTTTTTCCTAATTTGTTCTTCATTTTTTGCCATTATAAACCGCCACCCTACATATTTCTGATTATTCTTTTCATCTTTAGAATACTTTGTTCTATCTCTATGAACTCTTTGGAGGCGTATTTTATTTTTTCACCAAGGATTGCTTTCGATATGGGGTCATGCTCTCGTACCATAAATACCTTTTCTTTCGTTTTTTTATAAGCCATGTATATCCTAAATCTTATAACTATTTAATCTTTTTGATGATACTCAATTCATGTTTTAATTCTAAATTCTGATTTTCTAATATATTTGAACTTAAAAGGGTTTTATTCATCTCAGCTATCAAATCTTTTCTTTGTTTACCCATTAACATTTCATATCCGACAACATAGATAAAAGGAAGCACAATTAGCTCTAGAGATAACCACATTAAAGCTCGTTTGGTATCCATAAAACTTAGAACAGTAAAAACAATAGCAAATATAGTTGCAAATAGTGAGAGTTCGTAATTCCTTTTATTCACAAATGAACGGAAAATCTCCCATTTAAATGAATTATTACATTTCAACCACTATTTCCCAAAACTAAAAACTATTTAAATCAGTTCCTTCCACCCAATCCTCCCAAAAAAGAAGTGAAGAGCAGTAACTCCTTGAAAAGTAAATATGACTACGCAAAAAAGCGCTGGGAAAAGAGACTACCTTTCCGGCGCACATGAAATGAAGAAAAATACTTCATTTCTGTGCCGAAATTAGGTAGATTCCTAATTTCGTGCACCGAAAGGATAGTTTTCCTTTCGAGTGAAAACAAATCTTTATGTAGTTCAGTAATTTACTTTTTACAAAAGGGGGCGGCAGCTAATTTTATTGCTCGCATTGAGAAGGCGGAAGTTGTGCGTAGGGATAACACTCGCCGTCATAAAAAAAAAGGTGATAGACATGGAACACAGAAGCGTATTGGCAGAACAACGAGGAGTAGCAGTTAAAAGATATTTTACCAAAGGGGGAGTAAGCCCTTTTGAGATGTGCAGATACGAAAAACGAACATCCATGATTAAAAATCCCGATGGTTCTTTAGTATTCCAGATGAACGATATTGAAGTCCCTTCTTTCTGGACCCAAGTTGCTACCGATATTTTAGCCCAAAAATATTTCCGCAAAGCCGGAGTTCCGCTCAGAAACGAAGATGGCGAATTATTGTTAGATGAAAATGGCAAAGTAATTACCGGAAGCGAAACCAGCATCAAACAAGTCGCGCATAGAATTGCTGGCTGCTGGAAGCACTGGGGAGAACGTTACGGATATTTTACTTCGCCTCGAGATGCAGCTATTTTCTACGAGGAAATGGTCTTCATGCTTATCAATCAATTTGCAGCTCCTAACAGTCCGCAGTGGTTTACCACTGGCTTGAATTGGGCCTACGGATTAACCGGACCAGCACAAGGGCATAGCTATGTTGATCCAGTCACCAAAAAATTAGAATTTTCAAAGGATGCGTATACGCGAAGTCAGCCGCATGCTTGCTTTATTCAGTCTATTAATGATGACCTGGTTCGGGAAGGAGGAATCTTTAGTCTCTTAACCAGAGAAGCAAGAATTTTCAAATACGGCAGCGGTACAGGAAGTAACTTCTCTCAATTACGCGGCAAAGGAGAACGGCTTACCGGCGGTGGGACGAGTTCTGGATTAATGAGTTTCCTTAAGATTTTTGATATTGCCGCAGGAAGCGTTAAGTCTGGCGGAACAACCCGGAGAGCAGCCAAAATGGTCTGCTTGGATTTAGATCATCCAGAAATTGAAAACTTTATTTGGTGGAAAGTAAGAGAAGAAGAAAAAGTAGCGGGATTAGTGGCAGGAAGCAAAATCCTCAACGAAAAATTATCCAAGCTGATAGAATCAGCAAAAAATAAATCTAACCCCTTAGAAAATAAAGAAGTACAGCAAGCTCTAAAAGAAGCAGCTAACCATAAAATTCCTGTCAATTATCTGGTTAGAGCATTGGACTTAGCTAAACAAGGATACAACTTACCACTGCAGGAATTTGATACTCATTATGAGTCAGAAGCATACCTCACTGTTTCTGGACAGAACAGCAATAACTCGGTGCGTATTCCTAATACTTTCTTTGAAGCTCTCGAAGCTCAGGGAAAATGGAAATTAAAAGGAAGAATCACTAAAGAAGTCATGAAAGAGATTCCAGCCGAAAAATTATGGGATGATATTGCATATTGTGCTTGGGCATCGGCTGACCCTGGATTGCAATACGATACTACCATCAATGAATGGCATACCTGTCCAACAGGAGGAAGAATTAATGGCAGCAATCCTTGCGTAACCGGTGACACCCTAATTTTGACAGAAGAAGGAAAATGGAAGCGTATTGATTCTATCGTTGATGAAGAAACAACTATCCTCACCAACACCAGCGTTATCATTCCTGCAAATATTAAAGGTTCTTTTAGCACCGGGATAAAACCAGTGTATAAGCTTACCACCAGTGCTGGTTACGAACTTAAATTAACTGCTGACCACAAGGTATTCACAGTTAACAGGGGCTTTATTCCAGCATGCGAGCTTACGAAAGATGACCGGATTCTTCTTCCAGCTTCTACTGTAGCAGAAATTAAAGAACCAGAAGATCCAACATTTAACCAATTGGTGGGAGTATATCTGGGAGATGGTTGTGGAACATCTGAACATGGAATTCAAATTACCATGGAGAAAGAAAGAGAAACTCCTATTCTGCAAAAGTTCGCTTCATATGCAGAAGAAAACTATGAAAGGCAAACTCACAAATCATCACCTGCTCTGGTAACTCAACGCCAAACCAGTGCAGCATATGTTATAACCAATACTATACTAAAGGAAAAACTAGCATCTGTTGTGGATCTATCTTTGTATGGACATGAAAAATGCATCCCTCAAACTATTTTTGAAGCAGGATTAGGAGTTCAAAAGTATGTACTTCAAGGATTATTTACGGCAGATGGAATTGTTGCAAACTACGGAGAGAAATCACAGTACGTTGCCTTAGATTCAACTAGCTTAAAACTTCTCCAGGATGTCCAGATTCTCTTGCTCGGTTTCGGGATTAAAACTAAATTGTACAAGAATCGCCGCGCTGGAAAAACAACTGCATTACTTCCTGATGGAAAAGGAGGACTAAAAGAATATTCAGTCAAAGAGATGCATTCACTCCGCATCAGCAAATCTAGCCGTGTTCTGTTCGAAGATTTAATCGGATTCATGCCTGAATCTCCTAAACAGAAAAGATTAGAAGAACTAAACAAAGCTGTTGCTACTTACAAGGATTATCCTATTGACACGGTTGAGAGTATGGAATATGTGGGAGAACAGCAAGTATATGATCTTACAGAACCAATTACGAGTACCTTCGTAGCTAATGGAATTACTGTACACAACTGTTCGGAGTACATGTTTTTAGATGATACTGCCTGCAACCTAGCTTCAATCAACTTAATTAAATTATACGACGAGGAAAAAGAAGAATTTGATGTTGCAGGTTACCGACACACCGTCCGCTTATGGACTATTGCCCTGGAAATTTCCGTGCTGATGGCTCACTTCCCTTCAGAAGAAATTGCCAGAAAGAGTTTTGAATACCGTACTCTCGGATTGGGTTACGCCAATGTCGGCACTCTGTTGATGTTGCAAGGTATTCCCTATGACAGCGAAAAAGGGCGAGCGATTGCTGGAGCTTTAGCTGCAATCATGACTGGAGACAGCTATGCTACTTCCGCTGAATTAGCTGGCGCTTTAGGCGCATTTGAACGATATCCAGAAAACAAAGAATCGATGCTGCGAGTAATACGAAACCATCGTCGGGCTGCCTATGATCTAGATGATTATGAACAATTGCAGATAAAACCGCAAGCCATCAATCAAGAGCTTTGCCCTTCTGATTTATTGCACGCTGCGCATCAAGCTTGGGATGATGCTCTCGAATTAGGAAAACAATTCGGATATAGGAATGCACAGGTCACGGTTTTGGCTCCGACCGGCACTATAGGGTTGGTCATGGATTGCGACACAACCGGAGTTGAACCTGATTATGCTCTGGTGAAATACAAAAAATTAGCTGGTGGCGGTTTTTTCAAAATCGTTAATCAATCTGTTCCAAAAGCATTGCATAAGCTAGGCTACAGTCAAGAGCAAGTCAGGGAAATCATTTCCTATTGTCTTGGCCACGGAAAATTAGAAGGAACATCTGTCAATCACGAGGCGCTACTGCGCAAAGGATTTACTCCTAAAGTGTTGGAAGCAGTAGAAAAAGAATTACGCAATGCCATGGACATACGCTACGTCTTCAACCGCTGGACCATCGGAGAAGAATTGTATGGAAAATTAATGAACGGTAAAACTGGCGACTTGCTGACCACACTTGGATTTTCCGAAGCAGAAATTTCCAGAGCTAGTGAATATATCTGCGGCACCATGACCTTAGAAGGAGCACCCCATCTCAAAGCTGAGCATTACGCAATTTTTGATTGCGCTAACAAATGCGGCAGCAAGGGAACAAGGTACATCCATCCTTATGGGCACTTAAAAATGCTGGCTGCAACTCAACCGTTTATCTCTGGAGCAATTTCAAAAACCATCAACATGCCGCCAGAATGGACTGTTGATCAAATCAAGAGAGCATACTACGATGCCTGGACCATGATGATCAAAGCAGTTGCTCTGTATCGTGATGGCTCTAAATTGTCGCAGCCGCTAAATACTACTTTAGAACAACACCCTGAATTAAAGAAGATGCTTGAGGAAACTAAATCAGAAGTTTCAGCAGTAACCAAAGAGATTATCCGCAAGAAAATCAAAGTCGGCGGACAGATGCTAACCTTGTCTGGAGTAATGCAGGAAGGCAAGGTCTCAGAAGTGTCTTACAAATTTGCTGGACTTTCTCCGGTACAAGAGACCATGATGGGCGCAGTCTTGAATTTGGTCAATCTGGGATTGCAGAATGGATTTGCTCCATCTCTTATTGCTGAAAATTTGAATATGAAGGGACATCCGCTCATTTCAGAATTGAGAATGTTCCTGCAGGAATTTGAAGAAGAGAATGTATCCGTAATGGTTCAGGAAGAGCAAGTTTCAGTTGTTAAAGATAAGGATTCTGAGAAGATGGCCTGCAAATCCTGCAAAGCAACACAGATGCGCCAGAATGGTACTTGTATGTTGTGTGAAGTGTGCGGGGAGACGAGTGGGTGTTCGTGAAGTGTTGTTTATTTCTTTTTATTCTTCTGTCCTTGCATATTCTTTCCTAACGCAGAAAGAGCCAAAGGATCAACTGCAACATTGGAAGGTACTACAATCATTAAACTATTTTGTTCCTTTCCGATTTCTTCCCAGGTTTTCAATTCTCTTAATTTGAAAGCTACAGAGTTTTTACTGTAGATTTCAGATGCCTCTCTGTAATTTTTTGAAGCTTCTTTCTCTCCTTGAGCACGGATGACAATAGCTTTCTTTTCTCTTTCTGCCTCTGCTTCTTTAGCCATGGCGCGGATTAAATTTTCCGGCAGTTCAACATTGTTGATCTGAATGCTTCGCACTACGATACCCCAGCGTTTTCGCTGGTTTTCTGGAACAGATTCATCTCCAATAACAGCTTGGAGCCTTTTCTTAAGTTGGCTGGCAATATAATCACGTTTCTGTAATGCGTCGCTCATGTTTAAAGCGCCGATGATCTCCTTCAGCTCAGCCGTAGCAGTATTTTGCAGCTGATGTTCTAAATTCTGGACATTAAGCACTACATTAGCTGGATTTACGATATTGAAGAAGACAACTCCATCTACGCTTAAGTTGACTTGATCTTTAGTCATAACTTCTTGCGCAGGCAGGTCTATAGTTTTCTGCCTAATATCCACTTTAACCATGTCTTGAAGGATTGGAAGAACTATTCTTAATCCTGGACGGACTGTACCGGTGTATTTTCCCAGGGTGAATTTTATCCCACGTTGGTATTCGCGAACAATTCTTAATGGTAGTAAGTTTAGCATTTTATTTCTCCAAACATCTAACAACCTCAGAAATGTCATGCTGAGCTGTGTTTATTTTAAAAAGGTATCGCTGATTTCTACACAACTGTTAGGCGATCCTCTTTCTTTCAAGCCCTTCAACAATTAGACTCATCCAAAAACACCAGATTTTATAACGAATAGCGTTAGAACTACTACTGCAAACCCAATAATAATCCAGCCGATAACAGTCCAAACTTTTTCAAATAGTTCTAACTTATTATTCTCCATTTATATTACTCCTGCAACAAATCAAAGTATGTCCCAATGTTCATATTATTCCTAACCCTAATAATAAAAGATATATGGATAAAGCCGTACCACCTATAATGATTATTTCAGCCCAATGCTCTTTCCACCATCTTTTGAGTTTAGCCATGCTTCAAATATTATTATTTATCTTTCCTTTTTTCCACCATGCTTCAAAGCCTTTTTCGTATTTAGGATAATATTTATGAACCAGTTTCTTAACATCATTATGAAAATCGTTCCAATCCTTCCCATGTAGCAGATTATGCTGAATCAATAGTGTTGCCATCATTTCTTTAATATCTGGATTGGTTTTACGATCTTGTGCACATTCCTGACAACCATGACATTCAACTTTTGTTATTTTACTATTCTGACAAATTTTTTTAATTTCCATTTTACCACCTCACGCTTTAATTTTTAATGGAGTAGAGTTTGATCTTTTTCTGCCCATTTTATCTGAACACTCCTTTCCTTGATAAATAAATCCACCAAGTAACGCTTATGCCTATTCCAAACCAAGATAGAATATTGATATTTTCTTTTACTGAAATCCCATAATTGATAAAGAACTGAGTTAAATTATTTACAAATAGTATAAAGGAAGAAGCAATAAATACTATCGTAGGAATAATGTCAGCATCTTTTTTCTTTGCCATTTTACCACCTCATGCCTTTACCTTCAACGTAACCATCTTTCGCAACTTTTCCACAATCCAAACCATCGCTTCTGTATCCCTTTCGCAATATCTCAAAAGGTCTTCTCTGGTTTTCTTCTTCGCTTCAGCAGTCATCTTGCCAAAAGTCATGTCCAGATAGGCTATTGAAGCGCAATCTCCATCAGCTATAGTTAATCCTTCGTAACCTTTACCTACCAGAGCAGGCAATACTTTCTTAATGGAAGCAGAACCTTTCTGCTTGGGGTTGTAATAAAGGAAATCCTTAAAGGGTTTATGCAGATCAACAATCCTTCCCAAGACAGAATCAACCCAGGCTGTATATTCAGGAAAGTCTTTCACTAACTCTTTCAATACTGAACCTTCAAACCCTTCAAAGTACACTAATACGCTTCCAGAATTAGGTAAATTCTTTTTCAAAGCAGCCAAAAATTTAGGCCGAGGATCATCTTTGCCATCATGCAGATATTCAAAATGCTCTTGCTTTCCATTTTTAATAACATGTAGGGAAAACTGAAACGGCATCCTTTGGTATGCTCTTGTACCAGTAAACTCAGGCACGGCAAAAGAACAGGTTTCAAAGTCTAGATGGCAGGCTGGTTCTTGAATCCCATCTAAGAACTTCTTAATTTTAGCCTTCTCAAGATGAATCTCGTCGCTTTTCTCGCACTTTAATTGAATAACTTGCTGTTTATTAGCCAAAATATCATCAGGAACATCTTTCAAAGCGTGAATCCCTTGCTCAAACAATTTCATGCTCTTTCTACTGTTATACAGATGAAAGACATGATTTTCCGGTAGAAAGCCCCAGCACTCTTCTTTCACTTGGCATTTCTTAGGAATAGTACAATAATTTTTTTCTGCACTATTCGGGAAAGTAGGAGAATTAACAATGCTCCACAGAAAGTCGATATTCTTGGGAACTTCTGTTTGTAACTCTTCCATATCTTCAGTCAAATCTTCCTTTACAAATAACTCCTGAACATCAATATCTGCTCCTCTTACATATTGGTTATTCAGGAGCAGGAGAAAACACTTTCTGATCTTCAAACCTGCTTTTCTGTAGACATATAATTGAAAGGATAAATCCCAGCTTTTCTTCTTATCAACTTTGGTGCTGCTTTTGACTTCAATAACATCCCATTCATCCTTTCCAACCGGAACAAGAATATCTGCTCTGCCGTAGAGATTATCTACTTGCAGAGCTGCTTCAAATAGAACTTTTCTTTTTTTAAGAAGTTCTTTGGTTTTCTGTAGATTAAGAGCAATATCTTCTGCATCAATGTCAATTCCTTCTGGATAGAGCTTCTTAGCTAATTCACCAACAAGATGCCCTTGCTCAAATCTTTTCAACACTCCAGGCGAATGAGGGGGGATGTTCTCTTTATCATGATACCTCATCCATAGATGGCCAGGACATTCCATGCCGGTGGTGTAATCAGATTTGGAAAGTGGCTTTAGTTTTTGAATAGTTACAAGTTTAGGTTGAGATTTTGGTTTCATTTTTAACTTCTTATCTTTTTTATATATTTACCAAATACCCTCTGAAATAATTCAGAATTTTCTTTAAGCCATTCAAAGTATTCATTCCATTTACTTGAATCATTAATATCTCCATCTCTAGCGTATTTAATTCTAGCCGCTTTTTTGCCTTCTAGTTCCATCCACACTAATCTAATCCCTAATTCTTTTTCTATATCTTCTTTATTTTTTGCAAGTTCTATAAATAAGTCTTTAGAATTAGGAATGTAAATCTCACATCCCAATAAATTATCTTGTGTATTTATTGTAAGTGCAATGTGGGCTTCAGAACTACCAAAACTGACATCATACCAATGTTGAGGGTAGGTCTTTCTTAATCTTAATTTTGATTTTCTCTCCTGAACATATTCTTTAAATTTATTCCAAAATTCGTACTGTAATACTTTAGTTTCTGTTAATTCTCCTTGTCCTGTCGATTTTTTAATAGCTTTGGCCCATTCATTCGGCCTTGAAATTATCTGAAATTTTGGAGCAAACGGCGAATCCCCTATCTGCCATAATTCTAAAGAAATTGCAAAGAAATTAACATTCTCATCTGTATGATCATTTAACCAGTCTACGGCCTGTCTATGTTCCTCTCTCACATCTTTTACAATCCAAATAATTATATTGGCATCATGACCAGAAGCATAAGTAATTATTTTTCCTAAATGGTCATGATTTGTGGTTTCTAATTGATTTTCAATGATTATCTTTCTACCGGTATTTTCTTCTTCTGCTAGAATATCTACATTAAAATTCCCTACCTTTGCTTCAGTTTGAATAAGCCTTATCCCTATTCCAATCTCATCGCTTAATAAAGCTAAATTTTCTTCCTGTGCTAACCAGGTAGTAAAATCAAGAGCCTCATGTTTCCAAGCTTTTCTTAAATCAACTTTATTCATTTTCCCTAGCATTTTACAATCCCCCCATCTTCTCAATCCCTTTCATTTTAATTTGTCCACGCAACCCATATAATTACAGCAAGAACAATCAAGAGGATATATAATAATCCGCCAAGGACGATAATCCCCATTGCTCCGCCTACGACCAATGCTCCTTTACCGATTGTTTTGAGTTTTTGTTCTTGTTCCATTCTCACAACCTCGCAATCTTCCCTGCATCAGTCAATTTCAAATCCTCTACCAAACCCATCTCTTCTAATTCCTTAATGCCCCGATACAACATCGCTCTGGAAACATCAATCTTCTCTGATAAATCCATTAACGAGCTGAACGTACTATTTTCCAGATACTCCAGAACCTTTTTCTGTGATTCAGTAAGCTTAAACTGTAGAATTGGCAAATATACTGGAGAAGCATCTCTCTCTTCAGGATAGTATAGAATTTTCTTAATCTTAGAAGAACGCGTATACGCACCAAATAACAACCCGATAGCCTTGGTCTTACGGCCAGAAGTCACGTTTACATAAATTTCATCATCTTTTAGTTGCATATCAATAACTTCTACTGCCTTACGGGCAATATCCACAATATCATAAACTTCAGTCTTGACAACTTTAACATCTACCACTCTGCCAAGAGAATTCTTGATTAAATCTATACTTTTCTCCTGTTCCTTGCTAGGCTCTTTATCTACCAGCAAGATCATTCTGTCTGGGCCTAGCTTATTGGCCGCTATCAGCACAGGATCAGGGCCGTACACGGTTGCGATTAATACTTTTGCCATTTAAGCTTAAATGAAGGGTTTATTTATAAGTTTTTCTCATAATATTGTAAGATGTCTACTAAAAGTGAGAAAAAATCAAATATTAGTAGATTTGAATTTAACTGGCCTGCAACACCACTTCAATCTCTTGCTTAATCTTTGGATCTAAGCAGTTTAGAAAAGATTCCTGTTCATTTCGAGGAATGCTTTCATATAATTCATACAATCGTATTAAATTATTGAAATCAGTTTGAACTTCCTGCATTACTTCACTCCTCGTATCAATAATTCCCTTCTGCTTTAAGCAAAGTGCATGTTTTCTGACTACAGTTTCTGGTCGGCCTAGCTTTTGGCTCATCTCAGTAATCGTCAATGGTGTTCCTTCCCCGTATAAAGTTCGCACCATCTCTTTTTCTATCGGATTTATCCTTCTTATTTTCATCATATCTACCACCTCAGTTTTTGAATACCTAAGCGAGAAATCTTTATAAAAATATCTTTAATTTTCCAGAAATGAAATTACCGACATACCTCGGCCTTGGCTTTGTTACTATCGTTCTTCTCATGCAAAGATGGGATTACTCAGTTTTAGGATTGTTTATCTTAGGAACCAGCTTCTGTATTCCTGAGATTTTAGGAATCATTAAGCAAAAAAAATGAAGAAATACGGGTTGAACATATCGATAAAGATCCAGCTAATGGAAAACCTTCCACTTTTCTCTATCCTACGGCAAAGGGCAACAAAACTTTAGAAAATATCAAGAAAAGAAAAAAGACAGAAAAATAACCACTACCCACCCCACTGGACAACTCCAATAAAGTTTAATCCTTCAAAATTCTTTAGAATCAGGTAGTTTAGATCTTATATTACTCACTGGACAACCCCCACTAAGATATATAAACCTCCTCTCATCTTAACTAATTCTGAGGGGTGGTCAAATATGAATAAACTATCAATATTTGAAGGAAAGAAGGTAAGGAAAATCTGGCATAAAGATGAATGGTGGTTTTCTGTAATTGATGTTGTTGCTATTTTAACTGACCAAAGTGATTATTTAACAGCTAGAAAATACTGGAATAAACTAAGTCAAAGGTTAAGGGAAGAAGGAAGCGAAGTGGTGACAAATTGTCACCAGTTGAAATTAACAGCAGAAGATGGTAAGCTTAGAGAAACCGATTGTGCCAATACTGAGATTTTATTTAGGCTCCTCCAGTCTATCCCTTCTTCTAAGGCAGAACCTTTCAAATTATGGCTAGCGAAAACAGGATATGAAAGGGTCCAAGAAATAGAAAACCCTGAACTTGCTCAAAAGCGCATGAGAGAACTCTATAGAGCAAAAGGATATTCTGATGAATGGATTGAAAAGCGCGTCAGAGGAATAGCCATACGCGATGAACTCACCAGTGAATGGGAGAAACGCGGAGTTAAGACCAATAAAGAGTATTCTATCTTGACTGCAGAAATTTCAAAAGCAACGTTTGGCATGACCCCAGGAGAGTATGCAAAATTCAAAGGTCTCAAAACTGAAAACCTTCGAGACCACATGAATGATCTGGAACTTATCTTCACGATGCTAGGTGAACGCGTAACCACAGAAATCACCAGGACCAAAGATGCGCAAGGCTTTCCTGAAAACAAGGATGCGGCACAAGAAGGCGGTGAAGTTGCCGGAAACGCTCGAAGGGATGCTGAAAATAAAATCGGGAAACCTATTAGTACCAATGATAATTATTTGGAAGAGCCAGAGAAAAAGAAAAGGAAACAGTTATCATAATCAGACCCACAATTCTTTTATATTCCCTTCCATTTTAACATTATATGACCCAAGAACAACTCACCACCATCAAAAGTATCACTAAACGAGATGGGCGTACCGAGGATTTTGACTTAAAGAAAATAGAGGATGCTATTTTCCAAGCTGCAGAATCGGTAGGAGGAAAGGATAAGAATCTTGCGCATAATTTAGCGCTCAAAGTTCTTGATTCTCTACAAAAGAAATCCAAGGATAAACCAACCGTTGATCAAGTTCAGGATTTAGTTGAAAAAACACTCATAGAAGAAGGACATGCTAAAACTGCTAAAGCATACATCCTCTACCGCCATCAGAAAGATCAGGAGCGGGAAAGAAGAGCATTAATTATCGGACATGAAAATGAAGATGCTAATTTAGAATTCTCCAATGAAGCTTTGAAGGTATTGGAAAGACGATATTTACTACGCAATCCGGAAGGACAGGTTATTGAAACACCAAAAGGCATGTTGCAGAGGGTAGCGAAAAATATTGCCGCTGCCGATAAACTGTACGGCGCAGCGAAAGAAGATGTTAAAAAAACGGAGGAAGAATTTTATTCCCTCATGTCCGAATTAAAATTCCTGCCTAATTCGCCTACCTTGATGAATGCAGCTACTATAACCCAGCAATTAAGCTCCTGCTTCGTCCTCCCCGTAGAAGACAATATCAGCGGCATTTTTGGCGCATTGAAAGATGCAGCCCTGATCCATCAGCGCGGTTCAGGGACAGGATTTTCATTCTCTCGACTTAGACCGAAAGGTGACTTTGTACGCTCCAATGTCGGTGTTGCTGCAGGCCCGGTTTCTTTCATGAAAGTATACGATAAAGCTCTTGAAGCAATTAAGCAGGGCGGTATCCGTCCAGGAGCAAACATGGCGGTGCTCAGAGTAGATCATCCCGATATCATCAGATTTATCGAGGCGAAGCGCGGCACAGGAAGACTCAAAAATTTCAATCTTTCTGTCGCTGTTACCGATCGTTTCATGAAAGCAGTTGAAGAGGATCGCGAATATTATTTAGTCAACCCCAAAAGTGATAAATATGTAGGAAGGCTGAAAGCTCGCGACGTATTCGCCATGATTACCCAAAACGCCTGGAAAAATGGCGACCCAGGATTATTGTTTATTGATGAAATAAACCGCAAACATCCTGGCAAGCATTTAGGTGAAATTGAAACCACCAACCAATGCGGAGAAGCACCGTTATTACCGTATGAAGGGATTGTATTAGGATCATTAAATCTGAATAAATTCATCGACCTGGGAAAGAATGATATTGCTTGGTATGAATTAGAAAGCACTATTCGCAGTGCCGTACACTTTCTAGATAATGTAATTGACATGAATTCTTATCCCACTAAAAAAATCGAAGAAGAGACCAAACGTACCAGAAAATTCGGTTTGGGCATGATGGGTTTTGCTGACGTGCTAAGTAAATTAAAAATAAAATATGATTCTGAATCAGCCTTAGAGTTTGCTGACAAACTGATGCATTTCATTAAAAGTACTATCTATCAAATGTCCGCCGAGTTAGCAGAACAGCGCGGAGCATGCCTGGCTTGGAAAAATTCTGATCACCATCATTCAGAACGAAAAATGCGTAACATGACCTGCCTTTCGATCTCACCTACTGGAACTATAAGCATCCTTGCTGATGCCTCTTCAGGTTGTGAACCATTCTTTGCAATATCGTTTCATAAATCAGTCATGGGTGATACTAATTTAGTATATCTCAACAAAGCCTTTGAAAAGATTGCCAAAGAACGTGAATTTTATTCTCCAGAATTGATCTCAAAAATCGCTCGTGAAGGCGGTATCCAAAACTGCAAAGAAATTCCTAAAGAGGTGCGGGATATTTTTGTAACTGCCCAGGACATAGAACCAGAATGGCACATCAGAATGCAGGCTACCCTGCAAAAGCACGTGGATAATTCCATTTCTAAGACCATCAACTTTCCTCGCACTGCCTCCATCAAAGATGTGGAAAACGCCTATTTACTGGCTTGGAAAGGAAAATGCAAGGGAATTACCATCTATAGAGATGGAAGTTATGAAGATCAAGTAATCAATATCGGAAACTATAGTGAATAGAGATGAAGGTCTATACAAAAGTAGGTGATAAAGGTACAACGGCCTTCTTTGGCTGCGGGATGATTCAGAAAGACGATCCTAGAATTGAAGCTCTGGGCGCAGTTGATGAATTG
>Ga0209542_10003473_pt1 | contig 33706 bp, 38 predicted proteins | sample RifCSPhighO2_01_FD_184028 | JGI IMG/M metagenome (GOLD analysis project Ga0209542, IMG submission 184028) | Soil microbial communities from Rifle, Colorado - Rifle CSP2_plank highO2_0.1 (SPAdes) (version 2) | ecosystem: Environmental > Terrestrial > Deep subsurface > Rock core/Sediment ... | reverse complement strand
GTTCCGCTGTCGCAAGTAGTTGCCGGAATTTCAAACCCGCTTGCATCAACTCTTAAATTATGATTTTGAGAAACTGTAACTTGATATCCGTAAGCAGAGCCATTGGAAATCGTTAAAAGATTTGTTCTTGTAACCGGTGAGGTAGGACTGATAATTCCAAAATCTATAAACGTATTGGAAATTGCAAACCTAAAATAAATAATGCTGCTTATATATTGAAATCCAGCTCTTACTTTATAATTTGCACCTGAAAAAAGGTTGTTGGGAGTCTGTCCTGATGTAAATCCCAATTTGTATCCCGATCCTGTAGGTTTTCCGGCAATGCTGTTTAGATTTCCCATCTGAAGAATATAATCACTGTTTTTCATCGTTTGTCCCCAAACTTCTGATACACTAAATAGCATTAAAGTAGTATATAGCCATAGTGCCAAAACTACAGCCACAAGCCTCAAGGATGGACAACTCGCTTTATAATTTTCTGCAAGCCTACGCTCGCTAGTCTCGTTTTTGCTCCGATTCTTCATACTGTTCATAAAATCTCATTTAATTCGGGAGTTTTTTCTTTTAGCTCGAGTATCCTTTCGAAAATTCCAAATCTTGCATTCCAGCTATTAACCATAAATCATTAGCCATTAGACTTTTCAGAGCTTTCGGCTCTGAGGTCTTCTGTTTCTTCCAAAATGTCATTTAGCTTATCCAAGTCTTCTTGTTTTAATATTTCTTTTTCATCCTCAATTACTTCTTCGACGTCTTTAGAAATAGAGTCGGATGCTTCTTTTGCCCTCTCTTCAATTGCGTTTATTTTTTCATCCTGAGAATCTGATTTTTGATATTCTTTTCCAAAGAAAAAAGCAAGAGGTGAAACAAGAGCAACAGAAGCTATTTTTAGTATATTTGCGGTAAAATCACCTGTATTTACATGTGGTGCAAAAATTAAAATTGATCCGGCAATAAACACAATTACACATAGTGGGTCAAATACAAAAGCGATACCAAAAGCTATGAAATAAAGAATAAAAAACAAGGCACTATCCAGTCCGCCTGTTGCAAAAATTAAAAGAAAAACAAGAGTATTCAGTATAAAAATACCAATGCCGCCTTCCTGACCCAGCTGCAGGAAAGCTTTACCTTTCTTTTTTGCAACAATTATTAAATATAAAGCTATAAAAAGACCTAAAAGCTGTACGGTGTATTCTTTAAGAGGGGAATTTTGCCAAACATATACTACTCCGAAAGAAAGGGCAAGTATAGCGGATTGGACAGCGAGTTTCATACATATTAATCGTATGCAATTTGATTTAAAAGTTCAAGGTGCTATAATCCGGCAAATGAAAGAGTTCAACCTTAGAGCAGACGAAGTAGCGGATTTAGACCCGTACAATGTTCGTGGTTTGAAAACTCAAGATCAAGCAAAAGAATTGCTTACTCCTGAATCAAACTCACAAATTGATAGATTTACTAATCAACAAAAAGACAAACTTCAGGAGCTAGAATATAGAATTTTTACTCTACATGGAGAAACTTTAGGCTCTTTAGTCGAAAAGGGAGCAAAAATAAGCTGGGCATGGGATGATTCTAAAATAGATTTTAATAGAAGTTATAGCAGCGAAGTTGCAATTGCCAATAAGCATTTTGCAGGTTTCAGCAGATATGACGAGCAAGTTAGGGAATTGATTAAGTTCGAAAGAAAAATCAGAGAAAGCTTGAGTGAAGATGGAGAAGAAATAAAAGCTGTAATAGGACGAGCACAAGATTATGCAGAGCTTTTTTATCAGGATCCAGAAATTTTTAATGCGACGGGAGGGGATTTTGATATTCAAATTAGAACCAGTACAGAACCAAATGAAAGTTACAGAGCTTATTTTTTTATGAGAGAAGATGAGCTTATTTTTGACATTGAGTCAGAAATTCATAGTGGAAACTCTGCTATAACTCCTTTGATTATCCCGCGAGTATTTTAATATGACAGAACAATTTAAACAAGAAATTTTACGAGCAGACGAAGTAGCGGATTTGGATCCGTATAATGTTCGTGGAAAGACTAAAACAGAGGCTGCAAGAGAACGTTTGCAATCCGCGGATGAAAATTCAACCAAGGTTGAAAAAGTTAAAGAAGGATTCTTCAACAACGAACAGACAAAAATACTTGCAGAAAATAAATTCAAAAGATTTGAGCTTAGAGGCCGAACAGTAGAAGAAATTATAGATAAGATTCCTATTGAGTTTCATGGCTTGTCAGAAAATATGAATGAGATAAATACCATTAAATCTATGCAAGGGGAGGTTGCCATTAAAACCAATAAGACTGGATTTTTCATACCAGACAGTGGCAGTAAGAATTATTTTAAACAATCTGGAATGGTCCACGCTTACGAAAATGAAGTAGTTATTCCGCTTGGCTTAAGAGGCGTACAATCAATTTTAGGAAACCTTGCTGACTATTTAGAACTCGCATTAATAAATTTAAGCTTATTTGGAGCAAAATACGGTTATTACTACACTATTACAGAAAGCAAAATTGATCATTACAGAAATGGCAGATCAGCCTTAGCAGTGGGTGCGAGAGATCCTTCTGGTATTCATGTTTTATCAAGTGGGCTAGATTATAAAAGAGGAGATATAGTTTTTGCTGCTCCTCTTATTGTTCCTTTTAGAGCAAAATACTACTAATCTATGCTATATTTAGCTTATGAATAAGTACTTTGCCAAAGAAATCGAGCCCAAATGGCAAGAATATTGGGAAAAGAACGGAATTTATAAATTTAAAAAAGATCAAAAAAAGAAAAAATACTACAATTTAGTTGAACTTCCTTATCCTTCCGGGGATTTACATTTGGGTCATTGGTTTGCATTTACGCCGCCTGATGCCCACGCAAGATATAAAAGAATGAGCGGTTTTAATGTTTTTTACCCCAACGGCTTTGATTCTTTTGGACTTCCTGCAGAAAACGCTGCAATAAAAAGGGGAATCCACCCCAAAGATTGGACTTATAAAAATATAGAAACCATGAAAAAACAGTTTGAAACAATGGGAACGATGATTGACTGGGGAAGCGAAGTTATAACCAGCGATCCGGAGTATTACAGATGGAATCAGTGGATTTTTATTAAAATGTACGAAAAAGGTCTGGCTTATAGAGGTAAAGCTTTGTCGAACTGGTGTCCTGTCGATCAAACGGTACTGGCAAATGAGCACATTGAGCAAGGTAAATGTTGGAGATGTGGAGCTGAAGTAATTCAAAAAGAGGTAGAGCAGTGGTTTCTAAAAATAACAGAGTATGCGGATAGGCTAATATGGCCCGAAAATACCTCTTTGGACTGGCCAAAAGAAGTTAAAGAAGGCCAGAATAACTGGATAGGTAAAAAAGAAGGAATGCTAATTAAATTCAGAATTCAGAATTCTGAATTTAGAATTAGGGAGCTCGAAGTTTTCACAACACGGCCGGAAACAACGGATGGGGTTTCGTTTCTTGTTATTGCGCCGGAGCATCCATTGAACAAAGAAATCAAAGAAAAACGAGTTCAAACATATATCGAAGAAGCTTCGAAAAAAACAGAAATGGAGCGCAAAGAAGACAGAACAAAATCTGGAGTATTCAGTGGATTTGAGGCTAAAAATCCGGTTACGGGCAAAAATATTCCGATCTGGATTTCCGACTATGTTTTAGCAGGCTACGGAAGCGGTGCTATTATGGCCGTTCCTTTTGCAGACGAACGGGATAGGGAATTTGCCGAAAAATTCAACCTTTCAATTCTTAAAACCGACTTTAAAGCTAAACCGGAAGGTAAAAAAACAGTAAATTATCACCTTCGTGATTGGTCGGTTTCACGTCAGCGTTACTGGGGAACACCTGTGCCTATGATTCATTGTGAAAAGTGCGCAGTTGTGCCCGTACCACTTGAAGATTTACCAGTTGAACTTCCTTACAAAGTTGATTTTACCCCAAAAGGGAAACCGCCTTTAGCCTCGGACGAAGCGTGGCTTAATGTTAAATGTCCTAAATGCGAAGCACCTGCAAAAAGAGATGCAGAAACTCTAGATACTTTTTTTGACAGCGCATGGTATTACTACAGATATTGCTCGCCAAACTATGAAAAAGGACCCTTCGACGAGCTCAAAATAAAAGAGCTTATGCCAATAGACATATATTTCGGGGGATCAGAGCACACTTTGGGTCATACCTTATACGCTCGATTTTTCACAAAGTTTTTCAAAGATTTGGGATTAGTTAATTTTGATGAATTTGCACAAAAACGAGCCCAGCACGGAGTAATTTTGGGTCCGGATGGTGTAAGAATGAGCAAATCCCGGGATAATGTAGTAAATCCTGATGATTTTGTAAAAGAATATGGAGCAGACACGGTTAGGCTATACATCTGCTTTATGATGCCCTATACAGCAACCGCTCCTTGGTCTGACAGCGCAATTTCAGGCGTTTACAAGTTTTTAAAACGGGTTTGGGATCTGCAAAATAAGATAAAAGATCATAAATCAAATCTCAAATCTGAAAACATGAGTTCGGAAGAGTTCTATCAGATGCACTCTGCGATTAAAAAAGTGGGCGATGATCTTGATACTTTAAATTTTAATACTGCAGTATCGGCTTTAATGATATGGTTAAACTTTTTAAGCTCAAAAAAAGATGTTTACAGGCTTGAATACGAAACATTGTTAAAACTTTTGGCGCCATTTGCACCCCATATAACAGAGGAAGTTTGGCATTCTATTAATCCAAGTGCTAACTCAATTCATTTAGAGAATTTCCCATTATATCAAGCTAAATTTACAGTGCGTGAAACGGTTCAAATTATAATTCAAGTAAACGGGAAAATAAGAGATACAATAGAAATTGATAGTTCAAAAATAAAAGATCAAAGTTTTGTCGAAAATGAGACTAAAAATAGTGAAAAGATCAAGAAATACATTCAAAATGGCGTGAAAAACACTATTTACGTGCCAGGTAAAATACTAAACTTTGTTGTATAGCAGATGGAAAGTTTCCAAGAAAATTTGATATCTGCCCTAAGAAAGCACTGGCTGCCGGTAATTCTTGCTTTGCTTGCTTTGATATTCTTTGTATATGGTATGATATCTTTCTTGGGAAATTCCGCTTCTCCCGAAGTAACATTTGAAACAGACACTTCAAGCCAGGAAACCGCGCAAGCAGCAGTAGATATAGAAGGAGCTGTCGTAAATCCGGGTGTCTACAAGCTCAAGCCTGGTTCTTTGCTTCAAGATGCTCTTATTGCAGCGGGCGGTGCTTCAGAACAGGCTGACAGAGAATGGATGCAGAAAAATCTTAATTTAGCTTCAAAACTTGTTGACGGACAGAAGATTTATATTCCAAAGCAGGGTGAAACAGGAACTTTTACTGTAATTCAGGGCGTAGAAGGTAATTTAACCGCTCTTATAAATATTAATTCCGCTTCACAAAGTCAGTTAGATTCCTTGCCGGGAGTTGGCCCTGTAACATCGGAAAAAATTATTTCAAACAGGCCTTATTCTTCGATAAATGAGCTTTTAGAGAAGAAAATTGTGGGACAGGTAACATTTGATAAAATAAAAGATAAGATAACTGCCCAGTAAGTGTTATAATACTCTTATGCCTGAACCAAAAAAAGATGATTTTCAAAGGCCAGATGAGTGGGTAGATCAAGATCCGTATAATGTGCGTGGTAAACCAACGCATAAGGCTGCAGAAGAGCTTCTTGCTGAAGATGTAGAGCTTCAAGCACCCGAAACAAGGGAGGAAGGTACATTCACTTCAGAACAGACAAGATTACTCGAAGAAGAAGGATATCAAATATATACTCTAACTGGAGAATCAATAGCAACTCTTAAAGCTAAAGGTTTTAAATTTTGGTCAACCTGGCATGAGCAAAATCCCCAATTCGAAACCCTGCAGTCTAGAGTCGGACAAGTTGCAATAAAGACTGACCCCGATGAGTTCTTCATTCCTGACTCCAACAATAAAACCTTAGACAAGCAGCTTGAAATGGTAGAAGAACAAAATAAAGCTCTTTCCCAAAGAATATCAGGGGTAAAAGCTATACTCGGAGAAGCAGCAGACTACATAGAGCTAGCTTTTCAAAACAATGAATTATTTGGAGAAAAATACGACTACAATTACACAAGAACTCAGACTCCAACAGTTGGGTCCCATGTTGCCACTGTCGGCGACTTCAATCCCGATAATGGCCTTAGCGTCAACTACTGGCATCGTGCTCATGGCCATGACTTTGTTTGGGCTTCTCCTCTGGTAGTGCCAACATCTGGAACTAAGTAATTGGATTCTTGGATTTTTGTTTTTTTTGTCTCTTGGAATCCGTCCAAATTTTTGGTAACCTCAATTAAGATAAGCAGTGTAGGCTTAAACAAGTTTTATTCCTCGTTTATCTCTAGAATTTTTAAAGTCAGAGTCTTTACTTTTTTTGGTGAGGAGAGTGCTTAATGAAAATTTACTAGACACTACGTATATCTTTCTTTGCCCTTCGGCAATACTTGGGGCGGATAAAATACAAAAGAAACTGTAATAGAATCTTTGGTGAGTTTTCTTAAAACGGAGAGATGTATAAAAGTTGAGTCCAATGTTGCCAATGTCGGCAACTTCAATCCCGATAATGGCCTTAACGTCAACAACTGGAATCGTGATAATGGCAATGACAATGTTTGGGCTTCTCCTCTGATAGTATCTGGTAATAAATTTATGGCGAGGCTTGCTTGGAGGCTTTTATCCATCCTCCAAGCATTTTGCCAATTTCCTGTAATATTTCCTGAAGTTTTAAGTAATTATTATTGCTTAGCACTTGAGAATCCTTAGAGAGTCGTATCAAAACTTTTAAGAGATCGAGTTTAACACTAAATTTTTGCAAAACTAGGAGTTTATTTGAGCTTGCAGGAATAGAAAATAAGAGCTCGAAAATATCTAGAGTTATATTATCGAGCCTTTGTCCAAGAGTATATCTTTTAGTTTTAGGAAAAGAGGGAATTATAGCAGTTAACTGTCTATAAAACTCGTAAGTTTTGGTAAAAATCGGAATATCCTGCGCGCCATCGCTACGCTCAGACGTTTGCGGGCGGGCTAAATTACTATCGGTGTGTGTGTGTGTGTGTGTGAACAGATTTATTGTTGTTACTCATATGAATTATCAACAGCTTATAACAATAGAAAATCTTTTTCAAGCCTACGCTGAATTTAGGAGAGGAAAGAAGAAAAGACTTGATCTTCAAATTTTCGAGCGTAACCTCGAAGATAACCTATTTTCTCTTCAGCATAAATTGAAACACAAGACTTATAGACACGGAGACTACGAGGACTTTTTCGTTAACGATCCGAAAAGACGGCATATCCATAAAGCAAGTGTTGCAGATAGAATTCTTCACCATCTCTTATACAAATTCCTTTACGACATTTTCGATAAATCCTTTATTTATGATTCATATTCCTGCCGATTAAACAAAGGAACACATAAAGGAGTTAAAAGGCTTTATAAATTTACCAGGATTGTCTCGAAAAATTATTCAAGAGACTGTTTTGCTCTAAAATTTGATATTAAAAAGTTTTTTGCAAGCGTAAACCATGCAATAGTAGTCCAGTTTCTAAAAAAGAAAATAGACGATGAAAATATTCTGATGTTATTGAAGGACGTCATTAATAGTTTTGCTTCAGAACAAGGTTTAGAAAAAGGAATTCCTCTTGGAAATTTAACAAGCCAGATTTTTGCAAATATTTACCTAGATGAATTAGATCAATTTATAAAACATACATTAAAAATCAAATATTATATCCGATATGCAGATGATTTTGTAATCTTATCTTCAAACAAAAATCATCTACCTAAGTATACATGTATACTTGGCAAATTTATAAAAGATAAACTTAATCTTGAACTACATCCGGATAAAGTTATCTTAAGAAAGCTTTCATGGGGAATAGATTTTCTGGGATATATTATTTTGCCTAACTATATTCTGCCAAGAACCAAAACTAAGAAAAGATTGTTTAGAAAAGTAAACGAAAAAATTGAAGGGCACAAAAAAGGAAAAATTTCTAACTATTCTTTAAATCAGAGTATCCAGTCTTATCTTGGATATTTATCACATGCTAATAGTTACAAATTGAAGACAAGATTAAAAGTTGCCAAAAGTTGGAATTTGTGCTTAACTAGATATGGGTGATGAATATAGATGGAAGAAAATAATACACAACAAAATTCTCAAGAAAATATTTCTGGTTCCACTAGTAAACCCCTAATTCATAGCTTTGGTCAAGGCAAAACATTCACTCCAAAAATAATTGCATTACTAGGCTTAATTGTTGTTTTAGGCGTAATTAGCGGATATATGCTTTCCGGAAAGGGTATAAATACATCGGTAAATACATCTACTTCAAATAAAGAGAATCAGGCAGACTCCGGAACAATAGTTGGTTCAAATGATATTAAAACCTTCAAAGATACTGTAGAAGGCGTACTAAAAGAAGGTGGAATAGAAGATGAGGGGGCATTTCATTTAGAGCGTTCGGGTGGGGAAAGTCAAAATGTCTATTTAACTTCATCGATTGTTGATTTATCTCAATTTGTAGGTAAAAAAATAAAAGTTTGGGGACAAACCCAAAAAGCACAATACGCAGGTTGGTTAATGGATGTAGGTAAAATTGAGGTATTGTAATGATAAAGCTTGAGGGCGTATCCAAAAAATTTGGAACTGGTTCGTTTGGACTTTCTGAAATAAATCTCGTAATAGACAAAGGGGAATTTTTATTTTTGGTTGGAGCGACAGGCTCGGGAAAGACAACTCTTTTTAGAATTCTAATAAGGGATTTACTCCCAACAGAGGGAAAAGTTAAAGTTGGTGAACTTGATGTTGTAAATCTTGCAAGACCTAAGCTATCTACGCTCCGAAAAATGATAGGGGTTGTTTTTCAAGACTTAAAACTTTTAAACGACAGAACAATTTTTGAAAATGTAATGCTGCCGTTAGATGTTTCTGGTGAAAATGCTATAAAAGCGACTGAAAAGGTTGAAAGAATTTTAAGAAAAGTGGGGATTTATGAGCATAAAGATAAATTTCCTATTCAATTATCAGGAGGAGAACTTCAAAGAGTTGCTATTGCAAGAGCCTTAGTATTATCCCCAGAAATAATACTAGCTGATGAGCCGACAGGAAATTTAGATGCTGCAACATCTTGGGAAATTGTTAAAATTCTTTCGGACATTAACAAGGAAGGAACAACAATTATTATGGCAACTCACAATACGGATATTGTAAAAAGCATGGATAAGCGAATCGTTCACATAGATAAAGGAAAAATAGTTAAAGATGAAAATAAAAAACACACCGGAGTAAAAGATAAAGAAAAAAAAGAAGAAGAAAAGGAGGATAAAAAAGAATGAAATTTTTTAATACGGCTTGGAGAAATATTAGAAGGTCTCCGTATCAAGCGTTTTCCGCAATACTTATTATGACTCTAACGTTTTTGGTAATTTCGTTTTTTGTTTTTATTCTTGTTGGATCTTCAACTATAATTAATTTTTTTGAATCTAAGCCTCAAGTTACGGCATTTTTTAAAAACGATGCTAAACAGGAAGACATAAACGATTTACAAAATAGATTATCGCAAAGCGGAGAAATAGCTTCAATAAAATTTGTTTCAAAACAGCAGGCACTAGAAATATATAAGCAGCAAAACAAAGATGACCCCCTACTTTTGGATTTAGTCACAGCCGATGTTTTACCTGCATCATTTGAAATTTCTGCAGTAAAAATAGAAGATTTGGGAGGTATTTCGGACACATTAAAGAAAAGTACAATCGTATCTGAGGTAATTTATCAAAAAGATGTAGTTTCTGCCTTAACATCTTGGACTAACGCGATAAGGCAAATTGGCCTTGCTTTAGTTATTCTTCTTTCTGCGGTATCAATTTTTATAATGGTGACAATAATTGGCATTAAGATATCGCATAAAAAAGAAGATATCGAAATTATGAAGTTAATAGGGGCTACTAGCTGGTACATAAGATGGCCGTTTATTATAGAAGGAGTTACTTATGGAGTTGTAGGTGCGCTAATTGGATGGACCATAGCTGTTGGAACGCTTTTGTATGCCACACCCTTTTTAGAGTCTTTCTTAAAAGGAATACCGGTTCTTCCTGTTTCTTTTATTTCGTTGTTAGAGCTTCTTATGATAGAGCTAATACTCGCAGCTCTTCTTGGTATTATTTCAAGTTATTTGGCAGTCCTTCGTTATCTAAAAACATAATTTTATGTTTCTTAATAGATTTTTTAGACATCTGAGTATATTATTAGTTTTAGGTTTAGTTCTTATTTTTGCATCTTTTTCAAATGCGCAAACCTCAACACCCACGCCTACTCCCGATAATTCGCAACAAGTTTCAGATTTGCAGAAAAAAATTAACGACCTTCAATCAAAAATAAGCGATTTACAAAGCCAAGAGAGAACTTTATCATCGCAAATTGCAGTAATGAACAATCAAATTAAGCTTACGGAATACCAAATTGCTTCAACCGAAGAACAAATAACAAATTTAACGCTCGATATTGATACGGCAACAAAAAAAATATCCGGACTCGAGAATTCTTTAAATGAATTAGTTTTGGTGTTGATGAATAGAGTAGTTGCTACTTATGAAATTGGCACTATTCAGCCTTTGCAAATATTACTCACATCAACCGACGCTTCAGATTTTTTATCGAGACTTAATTATTTAAGAAGGGCTCAGGCACACGACAAAAAGCTTATTTATGAAACCCAGCAGGCAAAAATCGATTACACAAACCAAAAAGAAATCTATGAAGATAAAAAGAAAGAAATAGAAAAATTGAAAGCACAGCTTGTTGCTTATACAAATCAACTTGATCAAGAAAAACAAGCTAAACAACGATTGCTTTCAGAAACTCAGGGGAGTGAAGCGAATTACCAGAGGTTTCTTGCACAAGCTAAAGCCGAATATGAAGCCATTGTAGGGATTATTGCTGGTAAAGGAACAGAAAGTGAGGTAAGAAAGGTAAATCAAGGAGATGTAATTGCCACGATTATTCCAACTGCTTCCTGTAATTCAACGGGCCCTCATTTGCATTTTACCGTAAGTAGAGATGGATCTGCGCAAGACCCGTTCGGATTTCTAAAATCTATTGAATACACGGATAATTCAGGAGGGGATACGTTTAATCCTTCTGGAAGCTGGGATTGGCCGATAGATTCGCCAATTAAGTTTAATCAGGGATTTGGTGATACATGGTACGTTAGAACTTATCATTTTTATCCCACCCATAACGGTATTGATATCTCTGGTCCATCTTTAACAGTAAGAGCTGTTAAATCCGGCACTATGTTTAGAGGTAGCTATGCAGGATATAAAGGATGTACGTTGCCTTATGTTAGGGTGGATCACAACGATGATGGTTTAGATACTTTCTATCTTCACGTCTATTCCAATTGAAAATTTAATGAATTTTTTGTTATGCTCTGAATAATGAGAAAAGCTCTTCTTACAGGAGCTATTTTTATCTTATTTCTACTCTTTGTGCCGAAGACAAATTCGGTTTTGGCAGTAACGGTTACAATAAATAATTATCCTTCTTCTGTGGATGAGTCAGGGGAATTTGGGGTTAATGTAAATTTAGTGTGTTCAGGTTGTAGCGACTCTTATATTCGTGGTATTTTTTATCCAAGCGGAAGCAGTTATTTTGGCTATACGCAAGATAATAACGGAAACTGGAGTAATGAAACAGGAGCAAATTGCACTACATTTTTTAAAATTGCACAAAGTGAGTTGCAAAGTGGTAGTTGGAGTGGAACATTAAAATTCAAGCCCGACAAAGAAAATTCGAATTACAATGGCCCGGGTGAATATTTGTTCAAAGTCGGACGTTATAGTTATACCTCAAGTTGTGGTTCTTCTCCAACATGGTCTTCTGAAACAATAATTGCTATATCGGGTCCAACGCACACGCCAACTCAAGCTCCAACTTCGTCTCCAACAAATTCTCCAACCCCAAGCAAAACTCCTACGCCTACCAAAACTCCAACTCCGACCAAAACCCCAACACCGACTAAGTCAACTACCCCAACACCAACAGACAAAATTGCACAAGCTTCTATTTCTCCATCCGGCACTAAATCTAAAAATCAGGGAATCCTAGGAATTTTTACAAATAAAAATGAATCAGAGGATAGTCCAAAGAATACTAAATTGGCTTCAATAAACTTTACAAACTGGATTGGAGTTATATCAATTTTGCTAGGAATTGTTTTTATTGGTCTTTGTGTTATAGTTGTTTTCTGGCCTAAAATAAAGACTTTATTAAAGACAAATGGAGACAATAATAACCAATAGCGTTAAGCAAACTCAAGAAATCGGAACAAAGCTTGCAAGGAAACTAAGGAAAGGCGATATAGTTTGTTTATATGGTAATTTGGGTAGCGGAAAAACCTCTTTTGTTCAGGGCCTTGCAAAAGGACTAGGAATATCAAAAAGAATTATTTCTCCCACTTTTATAATAATGAGAAGTTATGAAATAAAAAATTATAACTTTTATCATATAGATTTATATCGTATTTACGGAAAAGATGATTTAATACCTTTAGGTATAACAGAGCTTATAAAAAGCAGAGAAAACATTCTTGCAATAGAGTGGGCGGAAAAACTGAACGAAGTTCTGCCTCAAAAAAGAATTGATTTGCACTTTAAACAAGTAGATGAAAATACAAGAAGCATACTAATGGAAAGACATGAATAATCAAATACAAAAAGCAGTCGAAGTTTTAAATAAAGGAGGAATAATTATTTTCCCAACTGACACTGCTTACGGAATTGGCTGTAGGATAGATAAGGTTAAATCAATTGAAAAACTTTTTAAATTAAGAAAAAGACCGTATACTCAAGCTACACCGGTATTAATTTCAAGCACAAAAATGGCTAAAGACTATGTTTTGCAAATTCCAAAAGATGTAGAGTCTGAATTAATCAATAAATTTTGGCCGGGAGCACTTACAGTAGTGTTTTTAGCAAAGATAGATAAAATTCCAAGTCTCGTTAGAGGAGGAGGAAAAAATATAGGAGTGAGAATGCCGAATAATTCAATAATGCTAGAAATTATAGAAAAAGTAGGAGTTCCATTACTTGGTCCATCGGCAAACTTTCATGGAGAAAAAACGCCATTTAGAATAGAGGATGTAGATAAAAATCTTTTAAAACAGGTAGATTTTGTTGTCGTGGGAGAGTGTAGTTTAAAAAATATTTCTACGGTAATTGATTGCACTACAAAACCTTGGAAGACATTAAGACAAGGTGCCTTAAAGATTAAGAATTTGTCTTACAAAAAAGCTTTGCTTCTAATAAATACTTCAAATAACAAGGAAATTGAGCTAGGACTACAAATTGGCGATAAAAATATAAAATTTAAGAAAGCCTTAACTGAACAAAAAAGGGAGATTGTTTTGAACTTAATAGATGAATTTTTGAAAAAAAATGAAATTAGCATAAAAGACTTAACAGGTATAAAAGTTGCTACAGGTCCAGGTTCTTTCACTGGAATTAGGGTAGGAATTACCATTGCAAACACCTTGTCGTCTCTCTTAAAAATCCCGGTTAATGATAAAAAGATTGGAGATTTGGAAAATGCCGTATATAATTAAAATATGCTTAAATTATTGCGTCATATTTTAACCCCACAAGTATCTAATAATTATAGGGCAAGAATTTTGCATCCTCAGTTATTGGCTTTTTTCATACTTATTTTCTTTGCCTCCGGCATTTTAATGTCTTTTACAAGGGCAAATTTTCCATCAGTTTTAGGTATTTCGGCAAATGTTTCTACTGATGAGCTCTTAATATTAACCAATCAAAGGAGGCAAGAGAATGGACTCCCGCCTTTATCCTTAAATAGTCAGTTAACTTCTGCTGCATATAATAAGGCAAATGATATGCTTAGTAAAAACTATTGGGCACATATAGCTCCGGATGGGACCACGCCGTGGTATTTTATAAAAAATTCAGGGTATAGCTACATTTATGCAGGAGAGAATCTGGCACGAGGCTACAATAGTACGAGTGATGTTTTAAACGCATGGTTGGCAAGTCCAACTCACAGAGATAATATTATGTCCAGCAAGTATAGCAATGTTGGCTTTGCGGTTGTTACAGGAAATTTAACCGGTGAAGATACTGTTTTGGTTGTTGAAATGTTTGGAAATACAGGTGCGCCAGTTGGAAATAAAGTAGCCGTACAGCAAGCTGTTCAAGCAATAAGTCCAACCCCTGTAGTTACTTTGCAAACAACAAGTCCAACTCCAACCCTTGCTTTGGTTAAAGAAGAAGTCAAGGAGCCAGTTCAAGAAAAAGCAACCCCTTCCGCCATAGCAAATGCGCTTGCTTCAAATTCACAAATAAAGCCATTAATTAATGCGCAAACTTTTTCTTCCAACATAGCTGCTTTAACTGTTACTTTATTTATGTTTGTTCTTATTCTTGATGTAGTAATTATCGAAAGAAAAAAGATATTAAGATTTGTAGGTCACAATCTGGATCACGTAATATTCTTAGGGATGATACTGGCTATAATTCTCTTTTTATTAAAAGGAAGTGTTATTTAGAATGAAAAAGTTTCTTAAACATTTTGGGTATTATATTTCAATGATTTTAATATTTGTTTTAGGATTTTTTGCATCAATTGTTTCTTATCCAAATTTGCCGCTTGTTTTTTTGACTCTAATTTTGACTGTAGTATTTTACGTTATATGGGGAATAGTTCATCATAAGATAAATCACGATCTAAGTACAAAAATATTGCTGGAGTACCTACTAATTGGTCTTCTTGGTATATCTATGATCTTTTTCATAATAGTGGGGGGAAGAGTTTGATGCTTCTTTCAATAGTTTTAATTAATTATAAAAAATATAATTTAACTATTTCTTGTTTAAATTCATTAATAACCAATTTTAAAAAAGAATTTTCAGAAAATATATTTGAGGTGATAATTGTCGATAACGCATCAAATGATGGCTCTTTAAAGGTTTTAAATTCCGAAGTTAAAGATAAAAAGTATAATAATGTTCGGATTATTGAAAATAAAAAGAATGACGGATTTGGTAAGGGCTGCAATATTGGAGTCTCATGCTCAAGCGGAAAATTTTTACTTTTTTTAAATAACGATACTGTAGTTAATGATAGAGGTATTTTAGATATGGTTACTTATATAGAACAAAGTCCAAGTGTAGCCATTCTTGGCGGACAGCTCAAAAATATTGATGGCAGTTTGCAGCCAAGTTCTGGTAGTTTTTACACTTTAGCAAAAGCCATTATGTTACTTTTAGGTCTACAAAAATATAGACTTTTAGATAAAAGTCCTGACAAAATTTCTGAGGTAGATTGGGTAAAAGGAGGACTTTTAATGATAAGAAAAGAGATATTCAACTTATTAAATGGATTTGATGAAAATATGTTTATGTATATAGAGGATATGGAACTTTGTTATAGAGCAAAGAAAATGGGATATAAAACTTTTTTCTTTCCCGATTTAAATATACTCCACAAAGAATATGGTACCACTAATAGAACCTTTGCAATTGTAAATATATATAAGAATTTATTATATTTTTATAAAAAACACAGATCATATTTAGAATTTTTTATTTTAAAAACGGTTTTAATAACTAAAGCAATAATATTAATCTTAATAGGTTACATAGTCGGCAATTCGTATTTAAAAAATACATACAAAGAGGCTCTATCTGTCATTAAATGAATACACCTAAGCTTTCAGTAATTATTCTTACTTACAATACAAAAGATATAACCCTTGATGCTATAAAATCTATAGAAAAAAACTATAAAGATAAGGTAAGTGATGGCATTTTCCAGCTTATCGTATGTGATAATAAATCAAAAGACGGAACGATAGAAGCGCTTAATGAATATAAAAAGACATCGAGTATAAAATTATTTCAAATAGTTGATAACGGGTCTAATTTAGGTTTTGCAGCAGGAAATAATAAAGGGATTTTTTATGTAAAGGGCGAATATGTACTGTTTTTAAATCCAGATACGGTAGTATACAAAGACACTTTAGACCATATGATTGATTTTATGGATAAAAATCCCAAAGTAGGCGCTTCTTCATGTAAATTAATTAACAAGGATGGTTTAGTTGATTTTAATTGCCATAGGGGTTTTCCGACTCCATGGAACGCGTTTTGTTATTTTTCCGGATTACAAAGAATTTTTCCAAAAAGCCGGTTATTTTCAGGCTATACCCAAGGTTGGAAAAATTCAGATTCGACTCATAAAGTCGATGCAATAGAAGGTGCATTCATGTTGATTCCCTACAATATAGGTGAGAAAGTGGGATGGTGGGATGAAGATTATTTCTTTTACGGAGAGGATTTGCAATTATGTTTTGATATTCAAAAATTAGGTTATGAAATATATTATTTAGGGGAAGTTAGCATTATGCACATAGGAGGAGCAGCTAGCGGCATAAAAAAAGACTCCGAAAATATAACAACAGCTAATCTGGAGACAAAAAAAAGATTGCAGATAGCAAGATTTAAAGCAATGAGAATTTTTTATGAAAAAAATTATAAGAATAAGTACTCATTTTTTATTTACTACTTGGTTCAACTGGGAATAAATGTTTTGGAGCGAAAAACTTTAAGCGCCTTGTAGCCAGGAAAATTTTGAGAAATCCACAAGATTTCCAAATTTTTCTTTTAGTGTTGGATAGTTTTTATCTTTTTCGGAAACAATAGGATTATCGATTGGCCAGCCCCCAAACTGTTTAATAATTATCGGATCGTTATAAAATACTGCGGGTGTAGGTTTTCCTTCAAAATAATTAGTAATGTAGTAAATATATTCAACTGTTTTATCCCCAATTACACAAAAAGAATTTCCCATGCCCTCAGGAAGATAGATAGTATTGTGATTTTTTTCTCCTAACATTATTTTTACTGCTTTTCCAAAGGTTTCCGAGTCTGTCCTAAAGTCTACTATTACAGCCATTGCTTCTCCGCTCGCAACATAAATTATTTTTTCCCATGGCTCTGCGTGAAAGCCTCTTATTACATTAGGATATGACCTAGCATGATTACTTTGAACAATATTTATTTTCTTTCCAAGAACTTTTTCTATATCTTTAAGCTCGATAATTTCATGAAAAAACCCTCTGTTATCTTCAAATACTTCCCTTTGATAAATTAAAAGACCCGGAATTTCTGTTGTTTTTATCATTTTAGGCCATGAATCATCGGTCGGGGAAATGATTAAATCGTATTTAGACATGACATTAATATAGCAGAAAAATATTGTGTTAACAAACAATAGATGGTAATATAAATAGATAAATATGAAGCTATTGGTCACTGGTGGTGCGGGTTTTATTGGGTCTCATTTTATTAACCACTGGTTATCTTCCCATCCAGATGATTCAATAACTAACCTCGATAATTTAACTTATGCAGCAAGTTTAGCAAACTTACAACAGGTTCAGGATAGCCCAAGATATAAATTTATAAAAGGTGACATTTCAGATATGTCTTTAGTTGAAGAAGTTATAGAAGGAGTAGAAATCGTTGTTCATTTTGCTGCAGAAACTCACGTAGACAGATCAATTCTTGATCCATGGCCATTTGTACAATCTAACTTAGTGGGTACATATACTTTACTTGAGGTTGCAAGAAGAGAAAACATTAAAAGATTTCATCACATATCAACAGACGAAGTTTTTGGAACGTTAGATTTAAATGACAAAAACAAATTTAACGAGAATACGTTATATAACCCAAGGAGTCCGTATTCTGCCACAAAAGCAGGATCAGATCATCTAGTTAGAGCTTATTACTATACTTATGGTTTGCCAATAACAATCAGCAATTGTTCAAATAATTTTGGGCCCGCTATGTATCCTGAAAAACTTATTCCTTTGGCAATAACTAACGCATTGGAACATAAAAAAATTCCAATTCATGGAGACGGAAAAAACGAAAGAGATTGGCTATTTGTTAATGATCATGTTTCCGCAATTGACCTTATTCTACAGAAAGGAAAAATTGGGGAAACTTATTTAGTTGGAGGACTTAGAAATGGTATTTCAAACTTAGATATTGTTAAAAAAATTCTAGTCCTGGTTGGTGAAAGCGAAGATTTAATAAAGCTGGTGCCTGATAGATTGGGAAACGACAGAAGGTATGATATAGACTGGAGCAAGATTAAAAACGAATTGGGCTGGGAGCCAAAGCATGACTTAGATGAAGCCCTCAAAATTACGGTTGAATGGTATAAAAAGAACGAAAGCTGGTGGAAAAAGATAAAATCAGGTGAATTTAAAGATTATTACAAAAAACAATTCGGTAATTTAGACGCATAACAAAACCTCGATATGAAATTAATTGGAACCGGACTGAATGGTTTAATAGGAACAAGGATAGTTAAATTATTGTCGGAAAAATATACTTTTAAGAATCTTAGCAGAAGCAATGGAGTAGATATAACCGACTATAATTCAGTTAAAAAAGCCCTTTCAGCATCCGATTCAAATACACTAATTCATTTAGCAGCTTACACGGATGTTAAAGGTGCTGAAGAAGAGAAAGCTCTAAAAGAAGATAGTCAGTCTTATAAAATTAATGTTTTAGGAACAAAAAATGTAGCTCGAGCTTGTCAAGAAACCGGAAAAAAATTAATTTATTTCTCAACGGATATGGTCGTTGGCGGAGAGAATATGCCGGATGGCGGTTTTAAAGAAGATGCAAATTATAATCCCTTAAGTTGGTATGCTCAAACTAAATATGAAGCGGAGAAAATTGTGAGGGAACTTCCTACACCCTGGCTTATCATGCGGCTTGCTTATCCGTATAGAGCGTCTTTTGAGAAATTAGATTTTGTGCGTCTTTTTATTAAAATCCTTACAGATGGTACGCAAATAACTGCTTTAACAGATAGAATTATTAGCCCAACTTTTATCGATGATATTGCAAATGCGCTAGATGTTTTAATTAAGAAAGATTCAAAAGGCATATACAATATAGTGGGAAGTGAAATTTTAAGTATATATGACGCAGCAATTTTAATTACGAAGATTTTTAATCTTGATAGTTTACTGGTCCACAAAATTACAAGAAAAGAGTTTTTGATAGGAAGGCCGCCTGAACCCTTTTCATCAGCACTTAACAATGATAAAATACAAAAGCTTGGAGTAGGCATGAATTCTTTTCAAGCAGGTTTAAATATAATTAAAAAACAATTATGACTTTAACATTTATTGGCCACGGTTATGTTGGACTTGTAACAGCCACTGTTTTTGCCGATTTTGGAAATAAAGTTTATGTTATTGGACATACTCCGGAAAAAATAGAAAAGCTGAAAAAAGGAATAGTACCCTTTTATGAACCTGGTTTAGAAGAACTTGTCAAGAAAAATGTAGTAGCCAAAAGGTTAATCTTCACTCTTAGTTATAAAGAATCTGTTCCAAATTCTGATATAGTTTTTATTGCCGTAGGAACTCCCTCGACAAAAACCGGTGACGCAGATCTCTCTACGGTTTTAGAGGTAGCAGAAGAGGTAGGAAAATATCTTGAAGGATATACAGTTGTTGCTACTAAAAGTACGGTACCTACAGGCACAAACAGAAAAGTCAAGAAAATTTTGGAAGATTCAAAGTCAAAGGGGGCGCAGGTGGATTACGCTTCGGTCCCGGAGTTTTTAAGAGAAGGAAGCGCAATTATGGATACAACAAACCCCGATAGAATTGTAGTAGGTACGGAAAGCAAAAGAGCCCAAGACTTACTTGTTAAAGTTCATGAGCCTATTAAAGCACCGTTTGTTTTAACAAATTTTGAAACAGCAGAATTAATAAAGTATGCGGCTAATTCATTTTTGGCAATGAAAATTTCCTATGCAAATGTAATCGCTAAGCTTTCGGAGCTTTTGGGAGCAGACGCTTTAAAGGTTTTAGAAGGTATAGGAAAGGACAGAAGAATTGGAGACATGTTTTTGTCACCTGGACCAGGATACGGAGGAAGCTGTTTTCCAAAGGACGTAAAAGCATTAATTTCAATAGCAAAAGATGCTGATTATTCGTTTTCGCTTCTTGAAGATGTTGAGAATATAAACCATCAGGCAAAGCGGGACATTGTTAGAAAAGCACGAAAAATGCTAGGTGATTTAAGAGGAAAAAAGATAGGCATTTTGGGTCTGGCTTATAAGGCAAATACTGATGATATGAGAGACGCTCCCTCTATTGATATTATTAACTTGCTTCAAAATGACGGTGCAAAAATTTCTGCTTTTGACCCTAAGGCAGGGCACAATGCAAAAACAGTGCTAAAAGATATTGATTATAAAGACGACGCATATTCCGTTGCAGATGGAGTTGACTTATTAATTGTTTTAACAGAGTGGAGTGAGTTTAAGGAACTTGATTATAAAAATATTAAAAAGAGAATGAAGACACTAAATATAATTGATGCTAGAAATCTTTATGATCCGGAAAGTTTAAGAAACGAGGGATTCAACTACATAGGTATTGGTAGATAATGAGTAAAAAAATCTTAATTACTGGAGCCACCGGATTTGCAGGAAGACATTTAATCCACTATCTTTCCACAAAAAAAGAGTATAACCTATTTGGTACATATGTAAGCGAAAACAGTAAATTAGTGCTTTCTGATATACCTGGACCAAGTTTTATTAGATTGAACCTTTTAGATGCTGATTCGGTTTTTAACTCTATAAAAGAAATAAAACCCGATGAAATTTACCACCTAGCCGCACTGTCAGCTCCAGGGGAAAGTTTTGAAGATCCAGTCAAAGTTTTAACTAACAATATTGAAGCTCAGGTCAATCTTTTAGAAGCTGTTAGAAGATTGAACTTAAATTCTAAGATTCTTATTGTTTCTTCAGCGGAAATTTATGGGAAGGTTGTCTTAAAAGATCTACCAATAGATGAAGAAACTCCTTTAAATCCGACTAATCCTTATGCGGTTTCTAAAATAGCACAAGATTATTTGGGTTTGCAGTATTTTCTAACTTATGGTCTTAAAACAGTAAGAGCTAGACCATTTAATCATATAGGTCCTGGACAAACTGAAGCCTTTTCTATTGCCGCATTTGCAAAAAAAATTGTAGAAATCGAAAAAGGACTAATAGAGCCTGTGTTAGAAGTAGGAAATTTGGATTCTAAGAGAGATTTTACGGATGTTGAGGATATGGTTTACGCATACTATTTACTTATGCAGCATGGAAAGGACGGAGACGTATATAATATTGGTTCAGGAAAAAGCCTTAAGATGTCTGAAATTTTAGACATGCTTCTTTCTTTGTCCAACAAAAAAATTGAAGTAAAAGTAAACCAAACGCTGCTTCGGCCAATTGATAATCCTGAGCTTGTCTGTAATCCATCTAAGTTTCAAAAACTTACAGATTGGAAGCCTAGTATTCCAATAGAAGAAAGTTTAAAAAGAATACTTGATTTTTGGAGAAATAAATCTTAGTGGATTTTGAAACGCTCTAAATCAGCATCAACCATTATTTTCATAAGTTCTTCAAACGAAGTTTTTGGTTCCCATCCCATATCTTTTTTTGCATTTGTATAATCACCTCTTAGTTCTTTTATTTCTGTAGGTCTAAGTAAATGCTTATCTGAGACAACATGATCTTCCCAATTTAATCCTGCGTATTCAAAGGCTATTGTACATGCGTCTTTTACAGAATAAGACGTATTTGTTGCAATTACATAATCTTTAGGTTCTTTATTTTGTAACATAAGCCACATTGCTTCAACATAATCTTTTGCATAACCCCAATCTCTTTGGGATTCTAAATTTCCAAGATGTAGTTTCCCATTGCTATCTACTAGTGGTTCTCCCAATTCATTTAGGGGCGGGTTTTTAACTCCATTCTTTATACACGCTACTGCTGCAGTAATCTTTCTTGTTACAAAGTGAAGACTTCTTCTTGGACTTTCGTGATTAAATAAAATACCTCCGCATGCAAACATATCATAAGATTCTCTGTAGCATCTTACCATCATGTGGGCATATGCTTTTGCAATGCCATAAGGATTATTTGCATCAAGAAGCGTTTCTTCATTTGCTACTTTTGCTTTAACATTTCCGTAAATTTCTCTGCTTGTTGCCTGATAAAATCTAGCATTTGGTGCAAAGTGACGTACGGCTTCCAATACACGAACAGGCCCAAGTCCCGTTACTTCTCCTGTATAGAAAGGATGAGACCAACTGTCATGAGGAACGCTTTGAGAGGCAATGTTGTATACTTCGTCAGGGTTAGAATCTCTTATGACCCTTGAAATAGACTCTCCGTCTATTAAATCTGCGGCTTCAATTTTTATTTTTCCGTATAACTGAGTTAGATTTTCCTGATAAAAGTTAGTAGATCTTCTTATTGTGCCCGTTACATTATATCCCTTTTCGAGCAGTAGTTCTGCAAGATATGACCCATCTTGCGAAGAAACCCCAATAATAACTGCTTGTTTAGCCATCATTTAATACTTTAGCAAATAGTTAAACCATGCACAATAGGTTTTTTTAAAAAGATTTGATAGAATAAATTAGATGGAAACTTGCTTAGTCGCAGGGGGAGGAGGGTTTATCGGTTCGCATTTGTGCAAAAGTCTTCTTGATGAAAATTTTAAAGTTATTTGTGTTGATAACTTTATTACAGGGGATAAGGCTAATATAAATTCATTAACTTCTAATAGTAATTTTAAACTTCTTGAAAAAGATATTATTAAAGAAAAAGATTTTGAAGCAGAAAAAATTGATTATATATTTCATCTTGCATCTCCCGCATCTCCGAATGCGAAAAGCAAGAAAAGCTATATTAACTTTCCCTTAGAAACTCTTCTTGTTAACAGCGTTGGAACTTACAATCTATTAGAGCTTTCTCTTAAAAACAATTCTAAATTTCTTTACACGTCGACTTCAGAAGTATATGGTGATCCAGCTGTTTCTCCACAAAACGAAGAGTATTTCGGAAATGTCAACCCAAATGGGATAAGATCTCCTTATGATGAGTCGAAAAGGTTTGGTGAAGCAATTACTCAAACCTATTTTCGAAAATTTAATTTAGACACACGAATTATAAGAATTTTTAATACATACGGGCCAAATATGCAAAAGGACGATGGTCGTGTTGTTTCAAACTTTATAAATCAGGCGATTGAAGGCAAATCTATTACAATATACGGGGACGGGAGTCAAAGCAGAAGTTTTTGCTATGTAACAGATATGATTGAAGGTATAAAAAAATCTATGTTTTCGGAAAGATCAAAAGGAGAGGTAATAAACTTGGGAAATCCAAATGAAAGGTCTATTTTAGATTTTGCAAAGCTTATTATTAAGCTTACAGGTTCAGCCTCTGAAATTGTTTTTGAAAACTTGCCCGAAGACGATCCAAAAAAGAGAAGGCCGGATATAACTAAAGCCAAAAGCCTGTTAGATTGGGAGCCTAAAGTTGGACTCGAAGATGGAATAAATAATACAATAGAATATTATAAGAGCTTATGAATGCAGTAATTGTAATACCTACATATAACGAGAAAGGCAATATAGAAAGATTAATTGAAATATTAGAGGAAGAGATTTTTCCTACAATACAAAATCACAATATGTACATACTCGTAGCAGACGATAATTCCCCCGACGGGACAGCCGAAGTAGTTAAAGAATATATAAAGAAGTATAAAAATATTGAGATTACAACAGGAGAGAAAAAGGGTCTTGGCGCAGCCTACGTTCGGGGAATGAATTATGCAATAGAAAAAATGAATGCACAAATTCTATTTGAAATGGATGCGGATTTGTTTCATGATCCTAATAAAATTTCCGATTTTTTGCAAAAAATTGATGAAGGCTACGATTTTGTTGTAGGAACACGATATAGTGGCGGGGGTTCAATTCCAAAAGATTGGGGATTGCATAGGAAAATTATGTCAGTTTGGGGAAACATTTTTATTAAAGTTTTATTTGGAAGAAAAGGTATTCACGATTGGACTGGAGGATATAGAGCAGTTAAAAAAGAAGTATTTTTGAAAGAAAAAGAAAAACTGGGTGCATTTACGGGATATACATTTCAGGTAGGTTTTTTATGGAATGCTGTAAAAGACGGGTTTAAGATTGCCGAAGTTCCATTTAACGCAAAAGATAGAACTCATGGGAAATCAAAAATTCCCGGAATGCAAACAATTATTAAAACACTGGCGTTTGTGTTTAAAGTAAGATTTCAAGAAATTGCTACTGGTTCTTTCGGAAAGTTTTTGGTAGTTGGTGGAATTGGTTTTACTTTGCAATTTATTATTTATTGGTATTTGGCACATAATACGAATTTACTTCTTGGTGTGGCAAGTTGGATTGCTGCTCAATTAGCAATTTTTTCTAATTATAATTTAAATAATCTCTGGACCTTTAAAGAAAGAAAGGCTCATTCATTTTCAGAATATGTAATTAAAATGGTAGGGTTTTTCTTATCATCCAACATTGGAGTTATAGTTATTCAGTCCGGAATTGTCCAGTTAAGTGAATATTTATTTGGGAGAAAATATCCACTTGTATATTTTATAGTGGCTACAGGAGTACTTCTTATTTACAATTTTACAATGTATAGCAAGGTAATTTGGAAAAGAAAACCCCATTAATGCAATTTCAATTAAATAATTTTAAATCTCTAATTTTTAGAAATATTCCTATTATTTCTATTCTTATCCTTGCTCTAGTCTATAGACTTTATAAAATTGCTGATTATATGACTTTTTTAGGAGATGAAGGAAGAGATGTTCTTGCAGTTTATAACATTTTACATGGTAAATTAACTTTACTTGGCCCAACCTCTTCTGTTGGGGGATTTTTCTTAGGACCAATCTATTATTATTTTATGGCACCATTTTTGCTGATTTTTAATTATAATCCCGTCGGGCCAGCAGTTATGGTTGCCCTTTTTGGTATTGCAACTGTTTGGCTTTTATATAGGGTTACATCAGAAATACTCGGTAAAAATGCAGCAATATTTGCAAGCTTGCTTTATGCGATTTCTCCTTTAGTGGTTTCCTACTCCAGATCTTCTTGGAACCCAAATTTAATGCCCTTTTTTACACTCCTGTGCCTATACACACTTTATAAAGGAGTTTTAAAGAATAAATATTTATATTTTTTAATCACAGGGGCTTTATACGGTATATTAATGCAGTTGCATTATATCGAGTTTTTTGTTGGTGGAATAATATTTTTATACTTGTTAATTACACAGTTTTTAAAAAAAGATGATTTTAAAAAGCAAATATTCTTGCTTTTTAAAAAATACTTACTTATTTTAACCGGCTTTGTAATTGGATTTTCTCCATTTCTTGCTTTTGAGGCAAGACATGGATTTCCCAATACTCAAAGTATCGTTAAATTTATTTTTAACTCTCCCAACGTAAGCAGTAACGGGGGAATAATAAATATTATAGGAGAAGTATTCTTTAGGCTATTTGCTCGTTTAGTAGCTAATTTCCCCCCTCCAGAACAGATAGTGAATTATAGTAAGGATGCAGTATTGCTTTGGACAATGGGAGTAATACTTCTTGCTGTTACCTCATTTGGTTTTTTTCTGTATAAATTTTATGAGAGTCTAAGAAAAAACGACGAAAAAAAACCATTGTATCTTTTAATAGTTTTATGGTTTATTGTTGGAGTGCTCCTTTTTGGTTTTTATAAAAAACCAATTTATGATTATTATTTTCAATTTCTTTTCCCCTTGCCGTTTATTTTGGTTGGAAATTTAATAGGTGGTATTTATAAATATAAAAATAGTATAAATTTTAAAATTATCGCCTTATTGATATTTGGTATAATATTTGTCTTAAACTTATACGGCATTCCTTTTAGATACCCACCGAATAGACAATTAAATCAGATGAAAACAATAGCTGATTTTGTAATGACAAGAACAGATGCTAAGCCTTTCAATTTTGCATTAATTACGGGGGGAAATAGCGACCATGCTTATAGATATTTCTTTACAATCTGGAACCATCCCCCTATTACAATTGAACATGGTTCTGAAAATAAAACAGTTACAGATCAGCTTTTTATAGTTTGCGAAAGCCTTCCCTGTGAGCCCTTGGGGCATTCTTTATGGGAAATCGCAGGATTCGGCAGGGCAGAAATTGCAGGCAAATGGAAAGTTTCTGTTGTAGAAGTTTATAAGTTAGTCCACTATAAAGGTCAATGAAACCCAAGATTGTTTTTTTTGATTGCGATGGAGTTTTAATTTCTGGAAATGCATGGTATAGGTTGCATCGTACAATGGGTATTACAGACTCACTCGATAAAGAATGGGCGGCTGAATATAGTTCTGGAAAGTTAACTCATGCTCAGTGGACCCAAAATGTCGTAAACCATTATAAAAATAACAAATTAACAAGAAAAATATTTGAAGACATATTGGACGCGAAAAATTTTCTTTTTAACAAAGAAGCGGGCAAACTTATTGACTCTATAAAAGCGCAAGGTATAGATGTTGCGATAATTTCAAGCGGAATTGATTATTATGTAAAAGAAGTTGCAGAACATTTTGGAATTGAAAAATGGAGATGTAATGCTTTTTTCGATTTTGATGAGAAGGGAAATTTTACAAACATCCGTTTTATTACAGATGACCATCTAGCAAAAAATATAGAGATTAAAGATATTTGTAAAAAATTAAATATAAATCCAGAAGAAACATTTTATATAGGAGATTCTGCAAATGATATAAGAGCTTTTGAATTCACTAAGCATGGGATATTATATTTAACCGATTTTGAAGATCCGTGGCGAAAGGTAAATAGCGACCTTATTAAATCAGCTTGGAAGAAAGTGAATAATTTAGAAGAGGTTATTGATATTATTAAAACAAATAAAAAGGAAGAAAATTAACTTGAAGAAAAGTTTTTACGATAAATTTACAAAAGAAGAACTTATTTTAAGAGACCATTTGGCGATTGATAGAACTGTTCTTTCAAATGAATCTACTTTTCTAGCCTACATTAGAACATCTCTTGCAGTAATTGCAGCTGGTGGAACCCTAATTCATTTCTTTTCTGAATTTTACATAAAATTATTTGGTGCTTTTTTAATTGTATGTGGGGTTTTCATTTTCGTTTGGGGTTACAGAAGATTCAAAAAAATGGACAAAGAGATTAAGTTGATAAGAAAAAAATAAGACTTGCTTATTCACTATCGCATTCCGCAGTTATTCTTACATGTTTGTTTTCTTGATAGTCAGGCAACCCTTCAATTAAGTAACTCGCTCCGTTTACGTTTATTAAAACCGAAGAAATGCTATCTAAATGAATTCCATTTTCATCAATTCTGACATCCATTGGATTAGCAGGATTAACAATCTTAAAAGGTTTAGCTGTTTTTACTAACATTTCATTATTCATAGCAGACGCAAGAATGTCACCCTCACCGATATTTAATTTAATGACTGGTTTAGTAATGTCAGCAGTATATCCGGCTTCAGTTACGATGCCACAGTCTAATTCAGGATAGAAATTAAAAGTTTTGGCATTCTCAATATCTACATAAGTTTTCGCCGCAGCGATAGCTAAAGCTATAAGAAGTGCAGCTATTATGGGCTCTATTAATACGCCCACATCAGAACTATAATTTTTCTCTTTTTGAATGTCTTTTTCCATAACTGCGGGATTATACACCTTTATAATTTATATATATTTATATATTACATTTGGCCTTAAAATAGGCTATTTTTGCCTCTTGACAAATTAAATATAGGCCTAAATCTGCCTCTTGTATATAAATATTTAAAATCTACAATGGACCAATGAAAGCAGTTAGGCAAGAGCATTTTTCAGGTTGTGCCGTAGCTTGCGTTGCTTTTATATTGAAAACTAACTATCGAAACGCACTCAAAAGTTTTGACGAAGGGGCTGAAAGAGCAAAATTTAGAGGATTTTATTGTAGGGAAATAATTCAAGCCCTAGAACGAAACGGGTTGAAATATTTCTTTAAATACGTAAAGAGAAGAAAAAATCATGAGTACCCAACTGGAACAATAATTTTCATACAGAAAGATTCAAAACACCCGGCCGGCCATTTTCTTTGTAATGCTCGCAGTGGTTGGATGGACCCATGGATAAATTTTCCGAAATTGAGCGCCAAAGCAGACTTTAGAAAAAGACTACCAGGAAAACCAATATATGCGATATTAAGTATATAAAAAACCCCTCCAAATTTAGGGGTTTTTTATATCTCTTAAAAATTAAATTAAGCCGCACCGATTTTAAACATTGTCGTTCCACAATCCGGACATTTTGCTTTCATAGCTGGTTTTCCATTCTTCATTGTGACTCTTTCCGGATCATTAACCTCTTTCTTTGCTCGGTCTTTTACGCAATACATTGTAACTGTCATATAATTCACCCCCTTTCAATTAATACGAAATTCCTGGAATTTTAATTAAATGATTTTTAAGAATAAAAAACAAAATAACTTGAAATGCAATTATTGCGGATGACAAAAGTGCGGTCTTGCTTAAGTCTTTCATTAAATAAGAATGAGTTATAAGATTTTTTTTTGGCTGCGTTTGGGGCATCGATGGTTTTACTTCATATATTAGCGGAGATGCTTGATGATGGAACGTGTGTCTATTGTCGGCTAATTTTTTCTGGAATTTAGTCTTTCTTTTTTTAGCCATGATAGAGGCTAGACTACACTATTGACACAAGGCCTGTCAAGAGGCTAAGATAAATTGATATTATGCCTGACAATATACTGTTCTTATTCTTTGCAACGGTTGCAGTTTGGCTTATAACATTAACATTTTTTTTTGCAAGATTATTGCGGCACTACAATACCCTTTCCAGGGGAGTAAGTCAGAAAAGCCTAAAAACAATTTTAGAAGATTTACTAAAAGATGTTGACTTAAGCAAAAAAAATATACAACAATTAAAGGAGTACACATCTAAACTAGATAAAGAAGGATCTTTGCATGTGCAAAAAATTGGATTGTTAAGATTTAACCCTTTTAAAGATACTGGTGGAGATCAAAGTTTTGTTTTATCATTAGTAGATAGTACCAATACCGGTGTAATTATCTCGGCACTCTATTCAAGATCCGGTACAAGATGGTATGCTAAAAGGGTAGTCGAGGGAAAAGGAAGCGAATACGAATTATCAGACGAAGAAAAACAAGTTCTAAAAGAGGGAGAAACAGTAAAAAATTAGCTCATGAATAACAAAAAATTAATTATACTTTTTGCGGCTTTTGCCTTATATTTTCTTTCAACCGGAGTATCATATTTTCTATTCGGTTCCGTACTTGGCAAGAATCCCCTAGCTACTTCCGTGCCTCTTCCCAAAGTAGGTCAAGACGGGCAAGTAAATTTTGATGAAAAACTACCCAAAACTCAAGAGTGTCCTATTAATGGTGCAAAATATTCTAAACAACAGGAAGCTTGGTGGAATACACATGGTCCATTGGCCGTTATGATTGAAAATCATCAAGAAGCAAGGCCCCAATCAGGTCTTTCTAAGGCAGATGTTATATACGAAATAGTAGCAGAAGGAGGCATAACAAGATTTCTGGGAATATTTTACTGCCAAGACCCTGGACAACTTGGTCCTATCAGATCAGCTAGAACTTACTTTATAGATTTTGCATCTGAATATGGGGATTTTCCCCTATATGCTCATGTTGGAGGTGCAAATCAGCCGGGACCGGCTGATGCAATATCACAATTATCAACTTATGGCTGGACTAGTCATAATGATTTAAATCAGTTTTCTATAGGTTTTCCTACATTTTGGCGAGATTATGATAGACTGGGCCACACCGTTGCTACGGAGCATACAATGTATTCAACTGCATTAAAACTTTGGGAATATGCGGCAAAACAGAGAAAACTTACAAATGTTGACGAAGACGGAAAATCATGGGACTCAAGCTTTACTCCTTACAAATTTGTAGACGATCCAGCAGCGTCAGAAAGAGCTTCTGCTCAATCAATAAATTTGGAATATTGGAATAATTCAGAATATTTTGTGGATTGGAAATATGATCCTAAAAGTAATTTGTACAAAAGAGAAAACGGTGGCGCCTCCCACTTAGATAAAAATACAGGAAAACAAATAACTGCTAAAAATGTTGTAGTTTTATTTATGAGAGAGTCAAACGCGAATGACGGATATGAGAATAACGTTCATTTACTTTACGGCACAAAGGGAAGCGGTAAGGCAATTGTCTTTAAAGATGGAAAAAAGATTACCGCAACATGGAAAAAACAATCAAGAACAGCAAGAACAATTCTTACAGATCAAAGCGGCAAAGAAATAGTTTTTAATAGGGGTTTGATTTGGTTTCATATCCTAGCCACAGATGGAACAGTTAACGTAAAGTAGTTGCAATTCCCCCATCTTTATGATAAAAATTACTCACTTCATTTGAATAAATTATGTTTTCAGATTTAATTACATCTAAGTCACGGGTTAAGCTCCTTTCTGTATTTTTATCCAATCCCAATGACATGTTTCATGTTAGGGAATTGGTAAGAAGGACAGGAGATGAAATTAATGCTGTAAGAAGAGAGCTTGCATTTTTAGAAAATAAGGGAATTTTAAACAGAGAGCCAAGAGCAAATAGAGTTTATTATTCCTTATCAAAAAATTATCCTTTTTATTTTGACTTACTTAGAATAGGCTCTAAAAATATGGGTTTGGGAGGAGATATACTTAAAAACAGAGTAAAGCTCGGCAAAATAAAATACGCAATGTTTTCGGGTAAGTTCTTGCGAAGAATTAAAGAAAAGGCAGACGAAGTAGACCTACTTCTTGTTGGTACGGTTGTGCTTCCGGAATTGGCACTTTTAGTAAGAGAAGAAGAAAAAAGACTAGCAACCGAAATAAATTATACCGTGATGACCGAAGAGGAGTTTAATTTTAGAAAGAAAAAAAGAGATCCGTTTATTTTATCAATTCTTTCAGCATCCCGAGTTATGCTCCTTGGAGATGAAGAGACCATGCTTACATGAAAAAAAACCCGCGAAGACTGCTCGCCCTCATAATTTTTCTTGCGATTTTATCTTTATTTATTAACTTTCCTAAAATAGGACAGTTTGACCCCAATATTATTTTCCAAAAGCTAAATTTACAAAAAGAATTAACTTTTCGGAAAGGACTAGACCTGGAGGGAGGAACCAGCCTTATTTTAAAAGCAGATATGAAAGACATAGCTTCGCCGCAGCGTGTCTCTGCTTTGGACAGTTCAAAGCTCGTAATTGAGAAGAGAGTTAATCTTTTCGGAGTATCAGAGCCCGTAATTCAAACATCGATTGTTAACGAAGACTTCCGAATAATCGTAGAGCTTCCAGGCCTTACGGACATAAATCAGGTTCGAAATCTAATAGGAACCACTGCGCAACTTACTTTTTGGGAGGAGGCAAGCTCTTCTGCTAATATCGCTACAAATTCCGCAACAGGGGCCGGTTTTATCAAAACAAACTTAAGTGGTGCTGATATTAAGCAAACCAGTGTATCTTTTGATACAAATACCGGAAAACCTCAAGTGCAGCTACAATTTACCAGTGAGGGTGCAAAAAAATTTGCGGACATAACATCAAGGAATATTGGAAAGCAAGTTGCAATTGTTCTTGACAATCAGTTAATTGAAAATCCTGTTGTAAATCAAGCTATTCTTACGGGAGATGCGGTTATAACTGGCAATTTTACTACAGAAACCGCTAAGCGACTTAGTACTCAGCTTAATGCAGGCGCCTTACCAGTTTCTCTTAATGTTCTTTCAACAAATGTTATCGAACCCACCTTAGGATCTGCTTCGCTTGCTAAAAGTCTTTTTGCAGGAGTACTGGGCTTTATAATTATTGTTGTCTTTATGATAGGTTTATATGGCAGGCTCGGGGTTTTTGCCTCTCTTGCCTTGGTTCTTTATACTTTATTTGTATTAGCAATTTTTAAACTAAGCTCACTTACTCCTTACGGAATTACGCTTACGCTTTCTGGTATTGCAGGCTTTATTTTATCTATTGGAATGGCAGTTGATGCAAATATTTTGATATTTGAAAGGATGAAAGAGGAATTAAGAGGAGGGAAAGATAAAGCAGTTGCCATAGAGCTTGGTTTTTCAAGAGCTTGGACGTCTATTAGGGATTCAAATATTTCAACATTAATTACAAGTTTTGTGTTATACCAGTTTGGAACAGGAATAGTTAAGGGATTTGCGTTAATTTTAGCACTCGGAGTATTAGTATCAATGTTTTCAGCAATAGTTATTACAAGAACTCTTTTGAGGTATTTTTATAAATGAATCTAATTGGTAAAAAATATTTATTTTTTGTAATTTCGGCAATTTTAATTATTCCTGGAATTGTTTCGTTATTTCTGTATGGTTTAAATTTATCAATTGAATTTACAGGTGGGTCAAGGCTTACTTTCGCATTTTCAAAAAACGCTACCAACGACCAAATTATAAAAATAAGAAATGTTTTTGAAGAAAGCAAAATAAAAGTCTCTACAATTGAAAAATCAGAAAAAAATGTATTTGTAAGAACCCAGCCTCTGGATCAAAAAGAAGATTTGCAATTGCAAAGTAAGCTAAAAAGTGAATTTTCAGATTTTAAGCAATTAGAATTTGAAACCATTGGACCAACGATTGGTAATGAAATTACTCTAAACGCGATTAAGGCAATAATTATCGCGTCCTTTTTAATAGTTTTGTACATAACTTATTCCTTTAGACAGGTTCCAAAACCCGCAAGCAGCATTAGATTCGGAATAGCCGCAATTATCGCGCTTATACATGATGTTTTACTGCTGCTTGGAGTTTTTTCCATTTTTGGTCATTTTTTAGGAGTAGAAATTGATAGTCTTTTTGTAACTGCAGTTTTAACTGTTATTGGATTTTCAGTTCATGATACCATCGTTGTTTTTGATAGGATTAGGGAAAATCTCAAACGGCAGGGCGGAGAACATTTTGCGAATACAGTAAATGATTCAATCCTGCAAACATTAGACAGATCGGTTAACACCTCGCTTACTGTAGTTTTAGTTTTATCATCTCTTCTTATTTTCGGAGGAGAAACAATACGATGGTTTGTAGTCGCTTTATTAATCGGAATAATTAGTGGTACTTATTCCTCGATTTTCAACGCAGCTCCCTTGTTGGTTGTTTGGCAAGAAATAATTTCAAAAAGGAGATCATAAAATGCCAAATTCTGCAGAATGTGAGGTTAGGGTAGATCAAAAAATTAATAAAAGTCCGGACTTTGTAATGTCAGTTTTAACTTGTGAGAGGTGCGAGTTGTTTGACATTGGACTAGCTGAGCGAGGAGCAGGTTTAAAAACAATTGCGAGCAACAATAAAACCGTAGAGCGTTTTAAAAAAGCTACATGCCCAAAGGTAACCGGAATACTTATCTAAAGCAAATTTTAACTATTCAGCTTTTCTCTTACTATTTGGCTTACCATTCCCATATCTGCTTTGCCTTTAAGTTTGGGACCAAGAGCTCCCATTACCTTTCCCATATCTGTAATTGAACTTGCTCGGGTTTCACTAATTGTTTGTTCAATAATCCTTATCACCTCATCTTCTCCCATTTGCTCAGGTAAATATTCTTGTAAAATTTCCAGTTCTTTTTTTTCTTTTTCTGCTAACTCCAATCTTTGTGCTTTT
>Ga0209542_10003472_pt1 | contig 33707 bp, 26 predicted proteins | sample RifCSPhighO2_01_FD_184028 | JGI IMG/M metagenome (GOLD analysis project Ga0209542, IMG submission 184028) | Soil microbial communities from Rifle, Colorado - Rifle CSP2_plank highO2_0.1 (SPAdes) (version 2) | ecosystem: Environmental > Terrestrial > Deep subsurface > Rock core/Sediment ... | reverse complement strand
GTGAGACGAAGATTCGGCCTGTAGCTGGGTCATAGGTTGCAGATTCTACACGTCTATTAGCGAGTGCCCCGCCAACAATCCAGTTAGCGTAGGGCAATACGTCCCATGGCTGTTTCTGACCATTTTTTACAGCAAGTAAGTCATTGGCATCATAAGCAAGGATACGCGTGACCATATTTCCAGGACAGCTCCAGCCTCCGCCAGGATAAACCGGTGTAACATCGCATACATGATGGAAGAATAAGAGACTACGCGTACCCTCCGGCCAGACCATGCTGGTCTTCACCATCATGCAGTTGAAGATGGTGCCCGTCGTGGTCGAGCAATCTCCCAATGTGGGGTATGCTATAGGGTAAGCTAAAACCTGTTTAGCTGGAACAGGAGTTACCGTACCCACGTCTGCTGGATTAAAGACTGCCAAGGCTGGTCCGAGACTAGTTCGGCTGATAATAGCTAAACAACAGTTGCCGGTCATGGCCGGTCCTCCGAAGGTTGATTGCCATGCCTGTGGAATCGGTAACATCCATCCGGAGACAAATCCAGCCGCGTAAGAAACCCCGCTACCCCATTGTTCTGTGCCGACTCGAGTAAGTGGACTGATCGTGCCATTGGCGTAACGGCGGACGTGTGAGTTGATCTGGGAAGCACTAGCATCATAGTAGACGTAGGCAGAGATAATGACATCTCCGTTAGATTGCGGAAGGAAACCGCCAATTCGAGTATCTTCTCCATTAAAAGGAGGGAAACGCCACTGCATGTCAAGCCAGTTGCCTACTAAGTTGCCGCGCGGACAACCAGTCGTGCTAGGGGTGGGGATACTTACCCAAGCCGCATTGCCGTAGCGGTAGTTCCCCTGCACTATTAGCTGGTTGGTGTAGGGACTAAATGCCATCGCATGTCCTCCATCGCTGAAAGAGTTGAAAGTATTTGGATTGGCCGGATCCACTGAACCTGTTTGAGGCAAGCAGAAAGCCCCTTCGTAGACAAGATCGCTTTGTTGTAAGAGACCAGAGGTGTTAGTTGACGACAGCGTAGTCGCGCTAACGCTGGCAGATTTTGGCGATGACATTCCCGCCACGTCATACGCATCGACAGTGTACGTATAAGTCGTGCCCGAGCTAAGTCCCGTGCTTGAATACGAATTTGTCGGCGTGTTTCCTATGTACGCTCCGTTCCGATAAACGTTATATCCGGCGACGCCGACGTTGTCTGTGGAAGCAGACCATGCCAAATTAATCTGGCTGCTTGAAACTGCAGTTGCTGTCAGGCCAGTTGGAGTCGTAGGCGGCTGTATGTCAACCGGATTGTTGTTGACGTTAACGATAATAGAGGATGTTTTTGTATTTCCCGCCGCGTCCCTTGCGCTGGCAGTCAGCATGTGGTCGCCGTTCGAAGTTGATAACGTGCTCCATGGAGTGCTGTACGGGCTGCTTGTATCTTCAGTGCCGATGCTGTTTCCGTCAACGATGAACTGAACTCCAACTACGCCGACGTTGTCGGAGGCCGTCGCGCTCACTGTAATTGTACCAGCGACGTTTGCCTCGTTTGCCGGCGACGTAATCGCGACTGTTGGAGCTGTCGTATCAAAAGGCGTCGGCACAGCAGCGGGGTAAAGCTGGCCCGCTGGTATTATTTCTTTGATTTGGCTTTCGCTTTGCCAGTATAATCTTGCGACAGCTAGTCCACCGTTTTCGTAAAACTCGAGCCTGACGTCATATTTCTGTCCGGCAACAAGGCTTATCGTGGTGCTTGTATCATCGGTTGCCCCATGATCGCCCCAGTTGTTAATTATCTGCTGGTTGTTAATCCATAGCCTGATTCCATCGTCGCTTGTTGTGATGAAATTATAACTCTCTGAATAACGCGGCTGTACCTGCCCTGTCCAGCGAACTGAGAATGTGTCAGATCCGCCTAATGCATCAAGTCCGCCACTGCCCCAGTTGAAATCAACTGTCGAGTCCGTCCTCGTTATCTTTGTTCCCGTGAAATCGATATTATCAAAATATTCGCCGAGCAGGCCTGTTCCAGTGCCGGCGCTCTCAGGAATAATTAATGCGTTGCTCACGGTCACGCTCACTGCCGTGGAAGTTTTTGTGTTTCCCGCCGCGTCTCGCGCCCTCGCGCTCAAAGCATGCGCGCCGTTCGCTGCTGTCGTCGTGTCCCACGAAATCGAGTAAGGCGACGACGTGTCCTCCGATCCAAGGTTTACTCCATCAAGAAGGAACTGCACTCCGGCTACGCCGACGTTATCGCTGGCAGTTGCAGCAAGCGTCGCCGTGCCGCTTAAAACTGCGTCGGGTGAAGGCGCTGTCATCGAAACTGTCGGCAGCGTCGTATCTGTTGTAGACGCCCTTCTCGTTGTGAAATATTTTCTTGAGTAAGTGCGCAAATTGCCCGCTGCGTCACGCGACTTCACCCAGAAATAATACCTTCTTGACGGCGACAAACCAGTAAGTATGATTGAATGGCTTGTCGTAAGCTCCGTGACAAGCGGCGTACTCGTCCCGCATCTTGAAAATGTCCCGCAGTACTCGACTTGCCCGTCAGCCGGCTCGTTTGTAATCCACCTGATGATAGCAGAAGAAGACGTTATGTTCGACACGGTAACGCTGGATATGCTCGGAGCCGTCGTATCTGTTATGGCTGGTGTTACATCCAGTTGCTGTACGGTGACGCCGACAGCCGTGGAAGTTGCCGTGTTGCCGGCTGCGTCACGCGCTACTGCAGTAATCGTATGCGTGCCGTTTGCAGATGTTTGTGTGTTCCATGAAACGCTGTACGGTGCCGTCGTATCCTCTGCTCCTAAATTATTTTCATCAAGAATGAACTGAACTCCTGCTACGCCAACGTTATCTGAAGCAGTAGCAGAGATCGTTGTTGTGCCCGATACAGTTGCGCCGTTTGCTGGTGATGTTATTGAGACTGTTGGTGATATTGTATCGGTTTGTGGTGGAGGAGATCTCGCAGAACCGATTCTAAATTTATATATCATGCCGCCGTTGCTGGTACTCAGCAAAGGATTAAGAAGTGGGAAATCAGTAGACGATGTTTCTCCGCCTGCAAATATATTACCATTTGAATCTACAGCCAGTCCTCTGCCGCCGTCCGCATTAGTGCCTCCAATATAAGTTCCGTACAGAAGTTGGGTCAAATCGGATGAAAGCTTAACTACAACAGCGTCTCCGGTGCCTGAACTTTTTATAGTGGATTGGAAAGCATTGCTAGTTACAGGGAAATTAGTCGAACCAGTAACTCCGGTTAGATAAACATTTCCGCTGCTATCCACGGCGGTTCCTTCCATCCTGTCATTCTGATCTCCGCCAAGGTACGTCGAAGCTAATAATGTAGCGCCGTTGGAAGATACTTTCCAGAAAAACATGTCGTTGTTTCCGCCGTTAAAAGATGGCCGGAAAGCTCCCGGAGTAGTTACCAGATCAATCGAATCGGTTGGAGCGCCCACGTAAACGTTACCAGCGCCATCAATACCTGCAAACTCGTGTGTTTCAGTAGATTCACCGCCGGAAGCTCCTAAATATGTTCCCCAAACAATGCCGCCCGTAGTTGGTGAGAATTTTTCTAAGAACAAATCACTATTTCCGCCGTAGGTCGTATCAAAGGCGCCGGATGTAGCGATATTACTGGAGTCGGTGGTGAATATGCCATAAACATTACCATTAGAATCTACCCTTACAGAATTTTCGTTTGATTCACTGCCGCTTCCTCCTGCATAAGTAGCCCATAAAAGTTGAGTGCCGTCGGCTTTGACCTTTGCAAAAACTGCATCAGCGCCGCCCTTAGGAGCATTATTAAATTTACTTGCCACTCCAGCAGGATAAGAGCCGGATGCCCAGCCAGAGGCAAGATAAACGTCGCCTGTAGTTTTATCTACATCTATATCCCGAACAATTCTATCATCCGAGGTACCGAAGTAGCTTGCCCATACTATCGCTGAGCCGCTTGAATTAAGTTTTAAAACAAATCCGTCCTGATTGCCATAAAAGCCGCTGCCCGCTCCGCCTTGAAATGCTGTCTGGAATGCGCCAGTGGTAACGGGGAAATTACTTCCAGCCCGTCCGCCCAAATAAACATAGCCTTGATTATCGACCTCGACTGCATAAGCCCGGTCATGATTAGGACCGCCAATTCTGGTGAGCCACACCAACTGTCCGGCGCTGGTTAATTTAGCAACTAACAAGTCAGATTGGCCAGCTGGTATACTTTCTACAGTACCGGTATTCTTGATTGTTGCAGTAACGGGCAATGTTGTAGTATCACCATTGCCAGCTACGTAGAAGTTACCCTGAGAATCAACAGCAATATCACGAAGTTCAGTAAAATACGTTGAAAAGTCTAGACTATAGTTTGCCGCAGATGGAGGAGACGCAATATTGTTCACAGTAACGCTGGCCGCCGTGGAAGTTTTTGTATTTCCAGCAGCGTCACGTGCGCGTGCTGTTAAAGAATGAACACCGTTTGCTGCTGTTGCCGTGTTCCATGAATAAGTGTAAGGTGAAGTTGTGTCTTCCGCGCCGATATTATTTCCATCAACCATGAACTGAACTCCTGCTACGCCAACGTTATCAGAAGCAGTAGCAGAGATCGTCGTTGCCCCGCTAACCGTTGCCCCGTTTGCTGGAGACGTTAACAAAACCGTCGGGGCCGTTGTGTCCGTTGATGAAATAACCCCAGAAACAATAGCCGTGTTCATGTCAGTCTGAATTTCGCTTTGTGTGAGAGCGCGGTTGTACATTCGCACTTCGTCTATTATGCCGTCCATGTAAAGGCTGTTTATCCGCCGACCGATGTTCCACGACACGCCGGGAACATTTGCGATCGATCCGGTTTTCGGCGTGCTTCCGCGCTGCACTCCGTTAACGTATATGATGACGTTCGAGCCGTCGTACGTGCACGCAAGATGATACCAGTTGCCGGTTACCAAGCCGAGCGCGCTGGTCGTGAACACCGTGCCGCCGACGGCACATCGTACGTTGCCGCCGCCCTGCATCCTAAGGAAAGTTATGCCTGGGTTTTCATTGAACTCATCGTACTTTGCTATAAGAACCTGGCTTACGCTAACACTGTCAAACTTCATCCAGCCGGACATGGTTATCTGGTTTCCGGGTACGAGCGAAGCGGGATCGCCGATATCGACATAGTCGTCAACGCCGTCGAAGCTCAGCGCATTGCCGAATTTTCCAGTCGTCCATATCGGGCCGTTTGTCAGCTCTCCGACATTTCCATTGCCGGAAGAGTCTGCGGCTTCCCTACCGCTGCTTTCGTCAAATCCGTAAGCGAGAAGTGGCTGGGTTGACTGTAATACAACTACGTTGTTCACCGTGACGCTGACAGACGTTGTTGTTTTTGTATTTCCCACCGCATCACGCGCCCTCGCTGTCAATGTGTGAGCACCATTCGCATAAGTTGCTGTGTTCCACGATAATGTATACGGCGATGTTGTATCTTCCGCGCCGAAATTTAATCCGTCAATAATAAATTGCACTCCAACAACACCAACATTGTCAGAAGCAGTTGCCGATAGTGTTGTCGTTCCGCTCACAGTGGCGCCGTTTGCTGGAGTTGTCAATGAGACTGTCGGGGGAGTTGTGTCCGATGGTGGGGGTGTGGTGGTGCCGCTTAAACTAAGTTGAAAGACTTTGATTACCGGTTTGATACCGTCTTGGAATCCTTCGGAGATATATATCCTTTGAGTAGCAGGATCATAAGTAGCTCCATTTACGCGCGGGCCGAGGTTTGGTACTTGCCACGTTGCATACGGCACAATTTCCCAGCGTTGTTTCTGACCGTTCTTTACTGCGAGAAGATCATTGGCATCATAGGCCCAGACCATAGAATGAACGGTAGTATCACAGACCACTCCACCAGGTTGATAACTAGCACTGTCGCAGAGATAACCGAAGAACAGCACGCTTCTACTGCCTTCGGGAAATACTAGACCGAGGACATCGGTGCCCATTTTGTAAAGAGAGTTTGGATTCGTACCGTCAGCCCATGTGCCTAGAGTGGGATGAAAAGAATCATAAGCAAGTAAGAGTGTGGCTGGAACAGGGTTAAGAACTCCAATATCAGCGGGGTTATAAACTGAAGCTGCAGGTCCCCAGGCTTGGACGCCGGCAATGGCAGAACAACAACCACCAGTTAGGACTGGTCCGCCAAGAAGTGATTGCCAAGCTTGAGGGATGTGTGCCTGATAATGAGATACCCATCCTGGATAAGTAGAGCCGACCTTAATCGGACCAGTGGCTGTCCCTGATGTTAAGCTCGTAGATGGTCTAGCAAAGTGTGAGAGAACATAACTCACATCGCCGTCGTAGTATGACCAGCCAGCAAAGTAAAATTTATTATTGTAAGTCAATAATGCTCCGGATTTTGCATTCACACCGGGACTTGAACTAATTAGATTCATTTTTCCATTGGAAGCTTCAGTTAGAGGTTGGATGACAGAAGCTGTTCCACCGAGTGAAGGAATACTTATTTCACCAATCCATTGATACCAGTCATGGCCTACCAAGAACAGAGAATTATTGGCAGGATTATATGCCGGGACAGTTCCGCCGTAAGCATATCCAGCACCGCTGTGAGTTACATCTGGATCATCAGGAACTTTGAACGAACCTAAATAGGTCATGCTGTTTGACTGCAAGAGTGGTAGACTCGTAGGACCACTTACAGAACCACTCAGAGTTGTACCACTTACTATAGAAGAGTAAGTGGAGGGGTTGCCAGCTAGGTCAGTGGCACGAACTCTGTATCTATAGACTGTGTTAGCAGTTAAACCGCTATCACTATAAGAAGTGCCAGAAGGTGTGCCGATTTGAGCAAAGTTGGTGCAGCTTGAACCAAGACATCTCTCTACTCTATAACCTGTGACTCCTACGTTGTCTGTTGAAGCAGCCCATGCCAAATTAATCTGGCTGCTTGAAACTGCAGTTGCTGTCAGGCCAGTTGGAGTCGTAGGCGGCTGTATGTCAACCGGATTGTTGTTGACGTTAACGATAATAGAGGATGTTTTTGTGTTTCCCGCCGCGTCACGCGCCGCTGCAGCTATCGTGTGTGCGCCGTTTGCTGCTGTCGTCGTGTCCCATGAGAAAGTATAAGGAGAAATCGTGTCCGTTCCTTTCAATACACTGTCAACATAAAACTCCACGCTTGTAACTCCGACGCTGTCAGAAGCAGTTGCTGATATTGTTGTCGTCCCGCTCACAGTGGCGCCGTTTGCTGGAGTTGTCAATGAGACAGTGGGAGCTGTGGTGTCTGTGGTTGGAGAAGGAGTGGGGGTGCCTTGGTTAATCTTTAACACATGAATGATTGGGTCTTCACCATTATTTTCAGTCAAAAACATTCTGTTCGTAGCAGGATCAAACGCTCCGCCGACTATGCTGCTGAACCCAACATTCAACTGCCAGATCGCATACGGCTCTACTTGATACGGTAGTTTGGTGCCATTTTTTACTGCTGCAAGATCATTGGCGTCAAAGGCCCAGACTTGAGCAACGTAAGGAGGGGCGTTGTAGCCGCCTGTGCCCCAACAGCTAGTTGGGCCACTATCTTTGTAGCAAACCGGTCCTGTGCCTTGTCTACCGAAGAAGAGCACGCTCCTAGTTCCGGCTGGGAAAGCCACGCCAGCTATGGTAGTGACGCAATTGAACACGTTGCTTTGCTGGGCACATTCACCTTCTACGCCATTGTAGATTAGTCCATGAGCATCGTCATAACGGGAGAGTTCTTTCACCGGAACCACACTACCGCTACCCACGTCATCAGGATTAAAGACCGAGACTCCTGGACCCCAATTAGTGCGGCTAATAATAGATAAACAGCAGGCGCCATTCAAAGCTTGCCCGCCCAGAAGTGACTGCCATTCGGTAGGAATTGTGGTCATGTATGTTCCTAACCGACCAGGATTCGTTCCGGACGGGGCGTAGAAGCCCTGGAAGTCATTGGTCTGATTTAGATCCAAACTGGAAACGCCGATAGTAGTTAGCTGTGAGCCAGAGGCGTCGTAATAAATATAATTACTGACAATTAATCTGCCGTTGTAAACCATCATCGAACCGATTTTATCTCCATTGACGCCGCCAAGTTTACCATCTGTGACGTCCTTAAAACCCTGTAAGAGGGTTGCCGTGCCAGAAAGTGAAGATGGAATTTGGACTTGTGCGACTTGTCCCGGATACCAATCGTGACCTTGCAGGTACAAAGTTTCTCGGCCTTGGCTGTCTTTGTAATATCCAGGAGCCGTAGCGCCATAACCGAATCGATAATCGCCTTGACCAAGATTTTTGGGCAAAGTAAACGAGCCTATCTCTTGTATGTCGGCTAGCTGAACCAAGGGCGCTTGAGAAGGAGTTCCCGAAGGCAGGGTCGCGTAGCCTGTTATCGGACTTGTAAAACTATTGAGCGTCAGCGTAAGGGCAAGCGTGACGAGAACGATGGAAGCGACAAGAGCAACAAGCGTATTGGAATTTCTACGTCTAGGCATTGATTTTATTTGTGGTCAGGGAGTATATATTGTTTTTTTGGTAGTAATGCCTTGCGAGCGGCAGCGATTTTCGCCAGCGCTTTTTCCAAAAAAGGGCTGAATATGTTTCTTTTTGGTTATAGTTAACCAAGTAAAGAATCTGGATATTATAACTTGGTTTACTATATGTGACCAACTTGTGTTATATACCAAATATTAAGTTGGTCAGCTATAAGATTTTTCTTTGACAAAGAAAAAGTTTAAGCGAACGCCAGCTTGAGGAAAGCAAAGCTTTCCTAAGCCTTAGGAAGACTTTGTCTTCCTCAAGGTGAGCCAAAAATATAATAAGTTCTTTTTTCCTTAAGGTTTTTTCTTCCCAAGAAAAAGGCTTAACCGAATATCAAGAACGCAGAATACCCTATCACGACAAGCACCAGCGAGTGCTTCACACCCGCGACCAGCGTGCCCTCGGCCATCTTGCCTATGGCCAGCCCCGCAAACAAGCCCTGTACCACTATCAGTGCGCGGAATATCTCCTGGAACACGACCTGCAAATCCGGCTGCGAATCCTCAAGACGGAATGCCGGCACCAGCACAGATGAAAGGCCTATCATGACGCCGAGGAAGACCACGTATATTAAGTATCCGTTTACCATTTGTGCGTATACAGAAGCCGACCTCTCTTTTTTAACTTTTTCAAGTTCTATGAGCGACTGCGCAACTGACTTTAATATTGTATCCATGGAGCCGCCCGACCTGTGCGTCTCGACAATCGTCTGGACATTTCTTCTCATGGCCTTGCTGCCTGTTTTCTTCGCGAAGTCCTCCATTATCCTTTCAAACGATATGCCCCACGTGACCTTTGACGCCATCTCATGTGTGTACGGCGTCAGCAATCCATAGTCGGAAGTCTGCGCAGCTCGGATAGCTTGTGGCAATGTCATTCCAGCGCCTATATTCTCTGCTATATCAAACAGATACTTGGGAAACATCTCCTCTATCTTTCTTATTTTCTTGAACTGTGTGTACCTGTATAGCAACGGTATGCCGAGTATTATTATAGCGCCAGCCATGTTGAATATAGCATATAGTGTCGGGCTTTGGGACAGGTAAAAAAAATTGAAGATAAGTATGATCGAGCCGCAGGTTATAGTCACTATGTTTAACATCTTGAAATTCATTTTCATTTTTTTCATTTTTTATCACTCATATCGAAGGTTGCGTGTAGTGTATGAAGAGTATGAACATGATGTTCATCAGCGGGATCATCGCATAAACGCCTATCCTCATCGCATTCGGTATGCTAAGTCCAAAGACTGATCCGCCTATTAGCGACATTACCGAAAGAACTGAAACGAAAAACAGGGGAGCGGCTATCAGAACGGCTGTGTAGAAGTCAGCATATGTCGACAATGTTTGCATGTATTTCTCTCTTTTAATTCTGTAATTGAACAAGGCTTCTTTCGCCGCGTTGTCAAAATATTTCTGGAGATCGCCGCCGGTTTCTATGGTGGATATTATGCCAAACAGCAATTGTCGGAAATCAACGGACGGAGTTCTTTCAGCAACATTTCTTATTGCGGACACGGCATCCATGCCGAACGCGTCCACATTTCTTACTATCCTCTTCGCCTCGTTCGCAACCTCGCCGTATTCCGGTATTGTTGTGAGTAGCTTGAACGTGACAAACGGCGGCACACCGCTCGCCGATATTGCCGCCATGTGGTTTATTGCAAATGGCAGGCTCGCCTCAAGGCTGTTCCTTTTAGACGTTATGAGATGGAATGGATAGGAGTGGTATATTGTAATGACAGCCAGTGAAACTCCAAGTGCCATGATCAAAGCCCCTATCACCGCCATAATTATCGGGGCGCCTATGACAAAGAATGCTGAAAATATGAAAGCAAACGTTACGATGAATGCCATGATCGAAAATAATATCATGCGCCCGACGTATAGCTCGAAAAGTATGCTGAGACTTGATTTTGTTAGTTCCTCCTTGAGCGGCTTCAGGTAGTTATGAAATTTTTTAGACCCGAAAGCGCCGAGTACTTTTATAGCATCCTTGTACATGACCATCATCTGACTGGCTCTGTACGTTACTAGGGGCGTCATTCATTGCAACAAGGTCCGTTCCGCATGTACGCATTGAGCGAAACCCAATGCCCTGCTCTCCTTGCGGCTTTTCTAGTTTACAGAGTTACTCAATTAATGTGCTACAAGGAATGAACCGGTATACAGAATTCCTTGTGCACAGTACTGTGATCCAAATCTTATATCCCAATTATTTATTTGGATCACATTAATATCTTGGGGGTTACGACGAATCCATTTTCAGTTATGTTGTAAATGTGCAACTTTCTTGAGTGATTAACATTTCTCATCTTGCTTATGTGCAGCGTTCTCTTGAATTCGCCGTCAACGAGTGTATTGCCGAGGACTATAACGCCGTCTGTAACGAATTCCTCAACACCGAACCTGGAAAAAGCCTGGCTGCCTGAAGGCACTTCTGAAGTTATAATAGTTGTGCAGCTGTTCTTCTTCATCACCCTTACTATCTGAAGCAGTGTCCTTCTAAGTTCCGGTGCGTCTTTCATGTACATGCCCAGCGCAGATACCGAGTCCAGAACAACGCGTGTCGCGCCTATTTCACGTATGTTATTTTCTATGACCTCGAGTATGTCTGCGAGCCTGAACGGGTCGTATCTTAGCAGACGTACTTTATTCGACGCCTCAAGTGATTTCATTTCCCACCCGAATGTTTTGGCAGTATCTCTCAAATCATCCATCTCGTCCTCGAATGTAACAAAAACACACGGACTTTTTGATGCAAGCAGGAACTGCAGTCCAAATATTGTTTTTCCAGTGCCGCATGTGCCGCTGAGTAGTACGGAATGCTTTTCCGGCAGTCCTCCGTCAAGAAGCTCGTCCAATCCTTTTATGGAGGAAGAAACTCTATTCATACTAAGTATACCACCTATTTTTAGATATTATTTGTGGTATACTTGTATAATAACAATCGTTAAATAAAATTCTATCATTTTGGCATACCACTGCTTGACAACGATTGTTATTCATAATCCTCATCCTGCAGCTTTCCTCCAGAGAGGAGTGTTGATACTTTTTCAGGATTTCGATAATACAATGACATATACTTTGCAATCTCTTTCATGTCCTTTACACTGTTATCCTCAAGCCACATGAGGAATTTTCTCCTCTTTGCTATCTCTTTGTTTATGACATTTACCGGTATTCCCTTTTCTGCGGACACCTTGCTTATGAGCCATGAATTGCCGCGATATTCAAAAGTATCGTCCGCAGGCAGCCAGACAAATGATTTTGCAGTCATCGGCGTTCCTGTAGAGATGTCTATGCTCTCGATTTCCACTATTTCCTTTACGCGCCTTGCCGACTTGCCTTTTTCGCGCGCGTGCACCATCACTATTACCATGTCCAAGCTTTCTATCAATCCGAGCGAGAGATTTATCGGCTTGGTCTGCAATCTCTTCATGAGGTCGTCCACACCGCCGGCGTGTATGGTGGATATGGACGGGTGGCCGGACGCCATTCCCTGAAACATGACGTATGCTTCCTTGCCTCTTATTTCTCCCACGATAAGGTAATCAGGATTTTGTCTGAACGATTCGCGCAGCAGCTCGTACATCGTGACCTCGCCGACGCCGCTGCCGGTGAATCCGCTTCTTGCAACACCGGGTATCCAGTTCTCGTGCGGCAAATTAAGCTCCCTAGTGTCTTCGATTGAGACGATTTTCGCTTCAGGAGGTATGAAGAATGATATGCTGTTCAGCATGCTTGTCTTGCCCGTTGCTACGCCCCCTACTATAAGCATGTTGACGCCGCTCTCTATCATGTACCATAGATATGCTAGTATTTCAGCCGAGGCTGTGTTCAGTCTTATCATGTCCATAGGCGATAGCGGCTCATCACGGAATTTTCTTATCGAAAATGTAGGTCCGCGCGTTGTCACGTCGCTTGCCAATGACGCCTGCACTCTTGCGCCGTCGGGCAGAGTTCCGTCTAGAAGCGGATCCGCGTAGCTTATGTATCTGTCGCACCTCTCGGCAAGTTTTGTAACAAATTCCCGCAGCTCTTTTGCATCATTGTAGACTATATTTGTCTTTATCGAGCCGAATTTCTGGTGCACGACATATATGTTTATTCCAACACCGTCGCAGTTGTGGGTGAATATGAAATCGCCGTGCATAAAATTGTGGTTGCCTTCGACTTCTATATCGTAGAAATATTTGTCGTATTCCACCCTTCTTTTTTCGACTATTTTTACAGGGTGCACATCCCCGTTTATCAATAAATGCATGAGTTTATTTTCCGATTTCAGCGCGGTTTCCAATCCTATCCTACCGTCTTTATAATATTTGGAACTGGAAAGGAAATTGGGATAGAGTTGAGTTGAGGAATTTCTGGAGCTTGCCGTAAAATCTCTTTTTAGTAAATCTCTTGAGAATTTTTCCAGCGACCCGTGCTCTATGGATATTTCCCACGTATTTGCAAATTTTCTGTTCCTCTCGTCGAGGCGTGTATAGATTCCAAGCTTATAGCATATGAATCTTATTCCAAGTGTAAGGTCGCGGCTGGCGGTCGCAATCACAGCCTTCTTAGTTTTATCAGAAATTCTTATGTACCCGTCGCCAAGGAAGTATCCCCTGACTAGGTTTTCCAGCATTGTATTGTCCCATTCATAAACTATATCCGGCACCCTTTTGTTGTACGAGTTGTTTCCAGCTTTCAGGATGTCGCTGAATAAAATTCGTAGTGTCTTGCCGCCAAAATAAGCCACTGTTGCGGTCTTGTGCTCTATTAAAGACGTAGTAGTGCCGAAAATCTTGCCCGTATCTAACGCAAGTTTGTGAAGCTCTTTCTCATGCTTGCCGAATGCCAGCGATACGCCGGAGGTTTCGTAATAGCCTTCTGCCAGGAATAGTCCCAAAAAAGTTGCAAAATCGCCACCCGTCTCTATTACGGCAGGCAGCCAGTTCTTGACGCCCTGGCCTACGCTAATTTTCAGAGACTTTCTCATAGACCTGTCATTTTCAAGCTTCAGGTATGCCGGCAAGGGCATGGAATCGCTTTGTTTCCAAAGTGCGACAAGCCTGTTGCTAACCCCCAAAAGTTTCGAAACTTCCAGGTTATTTTTGATAAGAATTTTGGCGCCCTTTACCCTCATTCCTATATTGAGTTTTGAAAATTCCTCTATCAAATCTAGCTCCCGTGTACCTTGACCGCTTTCGGATCCTTTCAAGCGAAGGACGTAGTCGCCTTCATTTATTTCATCGGCCTTTTTGATAGTCAAGCCATCCGAGGTAAGGATGATCATAGGGTGGTCAGGACTCACAGACGCATGATTGCCACCCTGCGTCCTTATATCAAAATAATATCCGTGATTGTTTTGTTTTCGCAGTAAACCAATTACGTTCTTATATTCCGTCCGCATTGTGGAAGGGTTGAACGATATAACCTCTATCCTTTTCGATGGCCGTTCTATTGCCGGCCCGTCAGAAGTGATTTCACCGTCTACAAGGCTTCGTATATCAGTCAAAACCGTCCTGCCGTCGATTCGTGCAAACATCTTCTCGTGCTCAGGCAGGCACCCAATGTCTTCTATGTAAGGGTCGCTAAGCAGTGGCTCTATTTTGTTCAATCCAACAAGATCGCGGAATATAAAATACATCACTTTTACATATTCCTTTGGCTTCAGCTTGAAATTGTATTCGTCAATAAGCCTCTCGATATTCTTCTCGAGGAACATCATCATTTTTCCCTTGTCTTTTATGTCGCCCAGACTCACGTCTATTATTTGTATTAGTCCGTCGCGCAGTTTTTCAAGTATGTATTTTTCATTCTCGTTGAGCTTGGGCTCTATAAGGTCGTAGATCATGATGCCCTCACTAGGATCGTATTTTATGCTAGAATAAGCGTACGGTTTTATCAACGGGTACACTATGCTCTTTGTCCTGATTTCAGAGGAGGGAGGAAGCGTTATTATTGAGCGCGACGGCACAACGTTGAATTTTGGGTAGCCACTATTCCGCATGTTGAAAAGTAGCTGACCGGTTCTGCTAAGCTGCACTTGTTGGTGGTCGTGATGTAGCTTCGTGTATAGCAAGCCACGTAGTGTGGGCTTCTTGCCCTTTATCTTGTCCAACATATTGGTCACCGTAGAGTATTACTGTCATCACCTCGTCTAGCCAGGTCTTGACTTTCTAGAACGGCCGGCCTGAACTATGCCCCTGTAGCGGGCGCACGAAGGGCAGACATACATTTTTGTCTGCATGCCGCTGACGCGCCTCATATCTAGTTGTTTCCTGAGTGACGGGTCGCTTATCCTGAAACCCCTGTACTGGACGAAAGTCTTCCATCGAGGGACGCTGCGGCCGCAGTATCCGCAGTTGACAGTAGACTCTTTGCCCTTTGATTTAGTATGGGTATATCCCCGCCTGTAAGGTGCTGACATAAGTAAATACCTCCTAATTCCCTACAACTATTATAACGCCCGTCCGTATTTTAAGATTTTCATGTTTAGAAACGGCTGAAAATCGGTTCTGATAATCATTTATAAACTTAACCGTCAAACCTGATTCATGGGATTATTTAGAACGCTGACATATGGAGCACTTCTTGGCGCCCTTTACGCCGGCGTCCCGGCACAGGGGCAGCAAAGCGCCGCAAAAATGCCGCAGTGCCAGATTGAAATGATGAAAATGCCAAAAGGCCCTGCCCTGCTCTACGGCACGGCAGGAAATGTACGAGAAACACTGCGTACTGTGGTGATGGACAGAAAGCTTTCTGATCAGCAAAAGATAAACAGGCTCACGCCAATAAAGGATTATGTAAAGAAAGAGCTCGGGGGCGAATACGCAAAGTACGTGGACTGTGTGGTTGATTTTTCGCTCTTCAATATAGCGGGCGGTCCGCTCTACAAAGAAACTGGCAGAGTAGAACCGCAACTCACCGGCACTTTTGAACAGCGAATAAGAACAATCGTAGGGGAGTATAGGTGGCGATTAAACCATTACGCCGCAATGGAAACTAAAATAAACGCCGAAGCAGCGCGCAAACAGGCTTTTAACAGCAGAAAAGTGCAAAATGTAGACGTCTTTATCAGCACTATCGGCAACCTTCCGGATTTGGTAACCGCCGACATAAATATAGACAACCGGGAAGGGATTCGCGGCAACATGAGGCCAATATTCCTTGGCTACGGAAGTGGCGACGTTATAGCATTTCGTGACGTAACCGGCCCGCCACCTGGCAGCAGATTGCTGTCGAAGTCCGGACGGAACGAGATCTACCAGGCAAATAACGGCGTAAGCGATGGCTTCGTCCTGCTGGTAAAATATTTTTCAGGCGGCGCTACTTCGTACAGCGCATTCAACCGCGAAGATATCATGAGCTACGCAAAATTTCTCGAATCGCCAAGCAGCACACGAAAAATGAACGAAGTCCTTGCGTTTCGTGAGTTTTCAAAATTCCTGAAAAGGCTTGGCACGGGGTTTGACGGCTCTGCAAAATTCAAGGTTGGCAGCGGACGTACAGTACACGACTATAACTACCAGTACTTTGGATTCAGGGGACACAACAACATGGGTCCGAAGGACGTGGGGGCCGCAATATATTTTAATAGAAATTCGAAGTGGGAAATTGACGACTACTATGTGTCGGACTTCCGCAGGAATTTCAGCGAATTCGCAGTGGGCGGGCGCAGGCAGGAAATGCACATGTTTTCAAACGTGGGCGGCCACGGCGGAACCCATCCTGCTGGCGTAATTGAAATACCGTATGGCATGGCAGAGAAATTCTTTGTTATACTGGAGGAAAAATGATGAAAAAAATCGCGGCGGCGATGCTCGGGTTGTCTGTAATTTCATACCAAGAAAATGTGGACATCGTTTCTTTGCGCGCTGAAGTACAGAGGAGGTTACCCGGAGTGCAACTGGTCACAGTCGACGAGGTGAACTTCAGGGGAAAGGGAATCTCGATATTTGTGCTGTCGGAAGGGCCGTACTACTACAATATAAACATATTCGACCGCGAAAACGGAAGGTTGGTAGCGCGCATGCAGGATTCAATATCCTATGCAGACAACCCATCACGTAAAATTCGCAGCATTGTAACGGACGACATCGGCCACGATGGTTTGGAAGAGGTCAGACTCCTGCTGTTCAATGGAGAGCGGCGCCTGTACGCATGGAACGGCAGCAACTATATACGCGCCGACAGGTCAATGGCGTTTCGTGACGGCTGGAATATTCGTTATAAGGATATAGACGGCGACGGTACGGAAGAAGCCGTCGTGGTTCGTACGCCGGACGAACCGGAACTCTTCAGGGCGTACAGATGGCAGCGCGGCTGGGTTCCATACACGCCGAAGGAACTCGAGCAGTATGCAGGTGATTACAGGCGCATAGACGGTGAGCTGGACGCGCTTGCGTTAATGGAAAGACGCACGGCAATCAGGAACAGCCTGCTGGACCGGTTAAGATGACACAGTGTCAAGGACCACGTACGAAAATAGCGGGATGCAAAGTTTCGTTCTTAAGGTTTTTGCATAAAGTTTTCTTATGGATATAGAAAAGCTGACAAAGGAGAAATACCACCTAATAGACGGGGAGATGAATGCCGTATTTAATGGCAATATACCCAACCTCCACGACGCGATACAATACCATATGGAAACAGGCGGCAAGCGTCTGCGATCCATATTGGCCATAACTACTTACGAAGCGCTGGGCGGCCGTGATGAAAAGATACTGCCTTTCGCAGCCGCATGCGAGGTTCTGCATAATTGGTTTCTTGTCCATGACGACATAGAGGACGCCGACCGCGTGCGTAGGGATAAGCCGGCCGTATGGGTGAAGTACGGCCTCGCCCACGGCGTAAACGTCGGCGACTACATGGCGCAGAAAGTATTCGAGCTTGTAATGCGTTCAAAATTGTACGGGGTCGACGACGCAACGACAATCAAGCTGCTGAACGCGATGGTAACCACATCCGTCAAAACATCTGAAGGCCAGACGATGGACATAAACATGCGTAAGGGCGGGACGGAGAAAGATTACATGAACATGGTGATGAGCAAGACGGGACATTATCTTACGGTAACAATGGTTGGCGCAGCAATACTCGCGGGCCGCGAAGAACTTGTAGATATGCTGATTGAATTCGGCAGAAACATAGGCCCGGCGTTCCAGATAACCGACGACGTCCTTGATTTAACAGAAGGCAAAGGCCGCGGCGAAATAGGTCGCGACATAAAGGAAGGCAAGAGGAGCATACTGATAATCCACTGTCTGGGCAAATGCATGCCACAGGAAAAGAAAATTATCAGCGATATACTCGGCAAGACTCCGGAAGATACGACGGGCGGCGACGTAGAAATGGTCGTTGCCTTGCTCAAGAAATACGGGTCGATAGAATACGCAAAAAATAAGGCTGAACAGATGCAGCGAGACGCAAAGGCAATAATAAAAAAGCTGCCGCCGGAGCTTCACGAGCTTATGGAATTTTTTGCTGACTATCTGGTGAACAGGAGAAAATGAATATGAAAAAAATGCTTGTTAGCATGGCAATAGCCAGTTTGCTCGGGATCGGATACGACGCAGGGCGGATCAAATCCATTAACGACCGCCGAACGGAGGAATTCAATGACAAGCTGACTCTTCAGGAGCCGCCTATGGGTTTTCTTGACGCATGGAAATACGAATGGGGGAGACAGCTGGACATGATGGGCATAAAAAATGACATGTCAAGCAGGAAACGCAATGCGCTCATAGAAAAACTGGACCGTACCAATGAAGACGCAAGAGTTGACGAGATAGCCGGCGCATTGAGTTATTATGATCCAAGTATCAATAAAGCGGCCGCGCGGGCGCTTGGACGGATCGGAACCCAAAACGCTCGGAATGCTCTGTATAAAACGCTTACAGAAACCGGCACGACAGAAGATCAGCTTGAAACAGCATATTACGCGGCCGAGCAGCTCATGACAATAAATCCTAGATTAGTTGCACAAACAGTCATAGCCATGAAAAATAGCAAGTTGCAATATTTTGAAACTCCAAATACTAAGAGGCTTCTTGATTTGGCAAAAAAAGGCAACCCGGAAGCCGCGCTTATGGACATGATACGTAGAATAAAAAGCAGATCAATGGGCCTCGAGCCTCTTGCAGACCTCCTTATAGAGAACCGCGGCAAGCCGTTCATAAGGCGTCGCGAGTACGAAATACTGGAAATTATTGACTCGACGATAGTGCAGCATCATCACACGGGTGAATATTTGTATTGCGGCGGAGGCTACGAACACCTCTACAAAATAATAAAGGGAGCATACTCCGTAGACCCGGACTTCGCAAAGAAGAGATACTTGCCAATGATGGGTAACACACCATGTGATCGTGGGTCGGGTTGGATCACACGGGATTTACAAAATGACGGTTTCTTTCGTTAAGCTGCGTATTTATTCTTTTTTCAGCAATTAATTAAATGCTTCTTGAAAAACTGCCGCTTCCTGAAAAACTCATCGCGATCCTGAAGTCCGAAGGGATCAAGCAGCTAAATCCGCCACAGATAGAGGCCGTGAAAAAGGGCTTGTTCGAACGGAAAAATCTCGTCATCGCCTCGCCCACTGCATCAGGCAAAACATTGATAGCCGAGATGGCCATACTAAAGAATTATCTCGAAGGCGGAAAGTCAGTTTATCTAGTGCCGCTTAAGGCGTTGGCGAGCGAGAAGTACGACGACTTCAGCAAATACAAGAAGATAGGGATGAAGGTTGCCATAGCCACGGGCGACCTGGACGGCACAGACGGCTGGCTCGGCGGCTACGACCTGATAATATTGAGCAATGAGAAGATGGACTCGCTTCTGCGTCACAGCATTCCATGGATAAAAGATATTTCGCTTATTGTCTCCGATGAGATTCACGTCATGGACGACCCGTCTCGCGGGCCGACGCTTGAAATTGTTCTTACACAGCTCACGGGCATGACAAAAAGCCAGGTGCTCGCGCTCTCCGCAACAATTGAGAATGCAAAGGAGATAGCTGAGTGGCTCAATGCCGGCCTTGTAAAAAGCGACTATCGTCCTGTGAAATTGAAGAAAGGTATAATGTATCCGGACAACGAAAAATACAAGATAGAATTTATCAATGAAAAAAGCCTGATAGAAGGTGACATGGAAATAGAGAACGCGTTATGCGTAGACACGACAAAAAAGGGAAAGCAATCTTTGATATTTGTCTCGACAAGGAGAAGCGCGGAAGCGTGCGCGGAGAAAGTTTCAAAGGACATGAAGAAGCTGCTCTCGGTCGGCGAAAGAGAAGAGTTAAAAAAACTCGCAAGTGACATCGAATCAATTCTTAGCAGTCCCACAAAACAATGTAGACGTTTGGCAAGAATAGTCGAAGGTGGCACCGCATTCCACCACGCCGGTCTTGTATCGAAGCAGCGAAAACTCGTCGAGGATGCATTCCGCTCGGGACTGCTCAAGATGCTGGCTGCTACGCCTACATTATCATTTGGACTTAATTTACCGGCGTATCGTGTAGGAATACGCGACGTCAAAAGATTCAATGGCAGTTACGGCGTTTCATATTTGCCTGTCTTAGAAGTTCAGCAAATGTGTGGCCGTGCAGGCAGACCTAAGTATGACAGTGAAGGTGAAGCGATAATTCTTGCGAAGGGCAGCGCCGAAGCGAAATCCCTCTGGGAAAGGTACATAGACGGCGATGCCGAACCTGTATATTCAAAGCTGGGTATGGAACGTGCATTGCGCATTTATGTTTTGTCGTTGATAGCAAGCGGCCACGTAAAAACAAAAAGCGAGCTCGAGCACTTTTTCTTGCGCACATTCTTCGCGAAGCAGTACGGCGACATAAACAGCATACTTGGAAAGATAGAGCACGTAATAGCAGAGCTTGAAAGCTACAAGTTCATAATAGTGGGAAGCACAAAGGAGTTCATATCGAAGGAGTTCGTGCCCGCCTTCCAGCTTGTCCAGGATGTCGAGCTCCACGCAACAAAAATAGGCAAGCGTGTGAGCGAGCTTTACGTGGACCCAGTCTCCGCGAATTTCATATTGAGCGTTGTCAGCGAGGACGACTCGCCCGTGCAGAATCTTATGATGATATGTCAGTGCGACGAGATGAAGCCGCTCCTGTCCGTCAAGAAGAGCGAGTTCGAGGACATGGAGCATGAGCTTGTAAAAGCAGACATAGAAGGTCCTGACGTGTGGGACGTTGAATATGAGGATTTCCTGAACAGTTTCAAAACCGCTCTCATGCTGAAGGAGTGGACAAACGAGACGGGTGAGGATAAAATAATGGAAAAGTTCGGCACAACGCCGGGCGAGCTCTACAACAAGACGACAAACGCGGAATGGATGTTATACGCAGCGAGCGAGCTGGCAGTTTTGCTAGGAATAAAGGAAATAGCAAACAACTTGAACAAAGTAAAGCTTCAGATAAAGCACGGCGTCAAAGAAGAACTGCTGAAACTTGTAACACTAAAGGGGATAGGCCGCGCCCGTGCAAGGAAGTTATACGCAGCAGGGATCAAGACAGCGGTGGACATAAAGAAGACGGACGAAGCCGCGCTGGCAAAGATACTGGGCCCGAAAATAGCAAAGGAAATCCGGCAGAGCGCGGAGTAGTAACTCGGCATGTGGCATAAGTCAGTAGCCTGGCCCTTTGTAAGCTAATTATGGGCTGTCCAGAACAAATTAGACTGATATAGTAAACCCAGTAAATAACCCGGTATTATAACTGGGTTTACTTATAGTGTTCAACTTTTATAGCATATCCATTTTATTAAGTTGGACAACTATAAAAGACACTAAAATTATCAGCATAAATATCTGCGATCTAAAGACCGAATATGAACTGAAATCATATCTTCTTTGTATACCCCATCCGCACTTTTGGTGCCGCTGCCATTTCTCAGTCTTTCACACGAATTCTTTCTACAACAAAGCCCTTGTGATTAACAGGTATAATTTTGATACTTTCCCCCTCTTTTAGTTTTAAGTGGGAAGCAAGATCAGAAGGCACTCTTATAACCAAACCTTTGCCGGAAGTTGCTATTGTGCGCTCGAAGCCGAAAGAATGTATTTTTAGTTCTTCTGTTCTTTTTTCCATGTCGTTAACCATTTTTTCTGTGAAAAATAAATTTCCACAGTTCTTGCATTGGTAAGCTGGAATGTTATACAGAGGAAAATTTTTAACGTACTCATATTTATCTAAAATAACCTTTTTCATCTCTTCCTTACATTTTGTGCATACTATTTTCATATCAGATCCCCCTTCTCAAAGGGTAGCAAGTTATTATTCTTTTCTTTGAATTTCTATAAGTCCATACCACTACAATTTTCCTGTGCTTTTGAATAAGCGCATTGCCATATCTTTTTTCTCCTCTAACAAAAATCTCAAATTCAATCTCGCCATCCACCAATGCAGCCATAACATCGTCCTCTGTTATTGCATGCTGTTGCATAGCATCTCTTGCGTGAGGCGATATGACTATCATCACTTAATATTAAGTTAAAGTCACTTAAATACTTAAAGATTTTGCCGCTATTATAGTCATACAAGGAAATAAGCGGTATATTACTTCCTTGTTGACTCCTATGATAAAATCCGCCTGTAACATTACATTCTTATTTTCATCTCCTTAAATTATTGTTGAGAGACCTCACGACATTCTCCTATTCGTGCTCGAAGCACATGGTGTCGAGTCGTGCAGAGGGGAGGAACCCAATCTATATGGCGGTCTAGGGACCAAGTTAACAACGGGTTTTCCTCCCTTTCTCTCTTTGTAAGTTTCGTTTCTCACCAGCATGAAATACATGTCAACAACGATTGTTCTTGCTACGGCAACTATTGCTTTTTGGTTGCCTGTCTTCTTTCTCAGTTTGTTGTATTTTCTCCTGAATCTTGGCGAATATTTTACAGCGCTCCATGCGCATTGTATCAGCAGTGAGCGCAGCATTGTGTTGCCCTGTTTCGTTATGCTGCCCTTTCTGTTCGCGTTGCCGGACTGATAGACAGACGGCACAAGTCCGAAATACGAGCAGAGCTTCTTATGCGACGAGAATCGTGTTATGTCGCATATCTCGCTTGATACTGCAAGGGCAGTGAGCCATCCAACTCCAGTGTGCGTCACAAGAAGTTTTGCGTATTCGTCTTCTGAAGCGCAGTCAGTGACACGCCTGTCGAATTGCTTCACCTGCTTGTCCATAGTTTCTAGCACAGCAAGAAGCGAATCAAGAGAAGCCCTCTGGGCTTCTCCAATATCCACGGATTTGAGAAACAAAAGTGTCTTTTTTCCGAACGAGTCCTTGAAGGGCATCTTTATCCCTTCTCTTGTCATAAGCGCGTGTATCTTGTTCTTTATCTGCGTCCTTACTTCGACAAGCGAGGCTCTCTGCCTGACCAGGAGCCTCGCTTGTCTGTGTTGCTTTGACGGCACATATGATTCCGGTATCAGGTCAGCCCTCAACAAATGAGCGAGTATCTTTGCATCGACCTTGTCAGTCTTTATGCGCGCAGAAGCAATGGCCTTGACCCTGCTTGGATGCGCCACTTTGACATTGCACGTTTCGTGCAATGCGTCATAAACGTGCATGGAAGAAGTCGAAGACTCCATGACAACCTCCTGTTCTCGCGTAGCTTGCGCAAGCTCTTCCAGTCCAGAAACAGTGTTTTCAAATCTTTCTTCCCTTACGAGCTTTCCTTCGCAATCCAGGAAAGCTGCCTGACAAAAGTCTTTATGAACGTCCAATCCTACATACATGCAATCCACCTCACTTTACTATTGTGAGGCGGATTTTATCATGACATCTATATGTGATCCAAATATGTGGGTATCCCGATTTATTATTTGGATCACTATAACTATAAGCCTTTATAGTTCTCCAAGGAAACAAACTAGTATTACTTCCTTGGGAACTATAGCATGTGACACAATTATTTGGACATATTATGATGTCACTGCTATATGCAGATGACATTATTTTGTGTGAAGAACCACTGGTCAATATGTTTGGAAAGCAGAGCTTTCCAACATGCCAAAGAATCTTTGATTCTTTGAGCAGACCAGTGGCATCTTGAAGTTTATGAGCCACGTTATTACAGTGGTTCTTATGCTCAAACAGCGAAGCTGTTTGGCATGTCAAAGAACTTTGTTCTTTGCACACACGCCACAAACCATGTCAAGAAAGATGGTATTGTTACGTATAAATGTATATAAATCAAGAAAGTCTTTCTGTAGGGGTCGTAGCTGTGTTTGGCTGCTGGTTTGGTGCAGGCTATTTGTAAATTGCTTGTGGTTGGGTTGTGGGCTACAAAATAAACCGGTTTTTAACTCGTTAACCACTTCCAAACAGGCATTACTGTAATTTTTTTATTTACAACCGATAATTCATCTTCTTGATCAAATGTCAATATCAGACCTTCCTTAAGATTAAGATTTTCAAGAGCTTCCTGAAGTCCTTTAATTTCACGCTCCTTGTTGTCATCGTTCAGTTCATAGCATACCTGAATAGCAGCTATTATATTGTTCTTTTCTACAACCAGAAAATCGCATTCGTGTTTTTCTCTGAAGTAAAATATATTTTTATATTTTCTCCTAAGATGCAGGAAAACAGCATTTTCAAGCATTCGTCCTTTATCCTCAGAAAATGATGCAGAATTAGTTGCCGATAGCCCATTATCTATAGCGTATATTTTTTTAGGGTTTTTTATCTGTTTTTTCAAAGAATAACTAAATCGTGGAACAGTAAAAAAGAGATAGCTATCTTCAAAGTAAGAAATTAGTGATATTAGGGTGTTTACCGAGCCAAGCCCGAATGTTTCCTTTAGTGACCTATAAGAAAATTCTTTTCCAATATTTGTTGACATATATACTGCAATTTCTTTAACTAATTTTGAGTTGCGCAGATTATATCTTATAACAATATCACGCGTTATTATGTCGTTTAGAAGCTCGTAAAGTATTTCATTCCGTTTATCTTTAATGTATTGAGGAAATCCGCCTTTTTTTAAATATGATTTAAATGAATCTATTCCGGGTTTTGTTTTCGTTAGTTTTAGGAACTCTCTAAAAGAAAATGGGAATAACTCGAATCTCAGATGCCTTCCTGTCAGTCTTGTTCCAAGTTCTTTACTCAACAAAGATGCATTAGACCCTGTCAGTACAAAATGCATTTTCTTGTCTAACATTTGCCTTACAAAAAGCTCCCACTTTTGAGCGTTTTGTATTTCATCGAAGAAATAATAATCCGACTTGCCGTTTTCTTCAACAAAAACATCGTTAAGCTTTTGAAAGTCATCCACATCAAAGGCCGCCGTTCTCGGATCCTCAAAATTGAAATAATAAAAGTTTTTCCTTTTCCTGATTAGTTGAAGAAGTAATGTGCTTTTTCCACATCTTCTAACTCCTGATATAACCAGCGCAAAAGGCAGGTTAAGGTCTATATCATCCAATTTTTCCCTTATTACGCCTGTTTCAATTTCTTCTAGGTTCTTACGCTGTGATTTGACGATATCCCTCAGCGTTTCCTTTAGCATCATGCTAAATCATTATATTAGCTAGTATATAAAGTTTTCATCCTTAATGAACACTAATGTTCATTATAAATGAGCATTATTAGAGTACTGCTTATGGGTTCGGTTCTGTTGGTTAACAGTTAGGCTGATAAAAACTGCTAAAATTATCAGCATAATATTGAAATTCAGATATATCTTTCTATAGGGTGTGTAGCTGTGCTTGGCTGGTGGCTTGGTTCTGCGCAGGCTAATTGTAAGCTTTGGGTGTTTGATTAGTGGTTGCTTAAGAAATCGTAATTATGAATGTTTTGCCAATTCTATAACTCTCTTGACATCTCCAGAGAACACTTTACTTGCTCTAAGTATTTCTATGGCAGTTATTTTTCCATCTTTAGCTACATCAAAGACTACTCCGTTGGGTAATTCAATGCTTTTCCAGTAAGCCTCACTGCTTAACTGAATACTCAAAATATCCTCTTCATCATCGTACGACATTCCCATACTATTCACCTAATCAAGCCAAAACGCTGTTATCACTTTGATTTTGTCTTTACTTAATCTTTTGTATATTACTTTTAATAACCTTCCGGACGGCGGTATCCTGCATATCGCATTCAGCGCGTCTTCTCAGTACTTGTCTTTCAGAATAGCTGAATTTTGAACAGCGTAAATTATGAAATCATCTGTTATGTCTTTTCTGTACAATCGCTTCTTTTTCCAATGTTTTGAATATTCGAGCTTCATTTTATCAGCTTGTGCTTATAAATTTATAAACAAAGAAAGTCCTTCTATGGGGCTCGTAGTCTAGCTTGGTAGGATTCGAGGTTCGGGTAAGCTTTTCTTAAAAAGAAAAGCTTAAGCAAAAGAACGGTAATTCGGAAAACCTCGTGGCCTGTGTTCAAATCACAGCGAGCCCACTAAACTCCTTTCTTTGGTAAAGAAAGTAGCTTCCAGTCAAAGAAACATATTATTTCTTCTTGACTCAATTATTTCTTCTTGACCTGATTGTAGTATTTCGGGCTCTGCAGCGCCGTATAGGCGAAGGTCGCGAATAGCGTGCCGTACGTGAACGAGAGCAAACTTCCGAGAGACGGGTTCTGCAAGATAATGATTTCCAGTATGCTGTAGACTACCAGAGTGTAGGGCAGGACCCACCATGTGAGCTTCCAGCTTCTGATGACCGTTTTCATGTCGCGCTTATGCAACGACATTGAATAGAATTTTTTGTAGATAGGCCAGTGTTTGCGCATTGCTCTCCATATCATAATGATGAGAGGCAATGTAAATATATATCCCAGAACAAATGAAGTCAATCCAGGGTTGCCGTAAGTTATTTCCCAGAGGAACGCGGCCAGTGCAAGAAGCGACACGGCGAATCCGAATTTTGGGTTAATAGCGAAAGTTGGCATGTTAATTACATCTTATCAGGGGATAAAATAGTTTATTTTGCCATGGAAACAGTATAAGATCCGTCAATAGAAGTATTTTCGTCTGCCATGCCCGACGTACGAAGTACGTCTATCACTTACGGCCGACAGCAATAAATCCCGTATGCACGACTTGGCTGGGCACGGGATGCGTGAACCCGTGAACGCTTGTCCACTCGCGCTGGATGTTCTCGATTATCCTTACATTCGAGAACAATTTTTCCGTGGCCGCGACCACTTTCATCTGCTGCTCTATGTGCGGGCTGTAAACGGCAATGAACCCGCCTTTTTTCAGCGCCTTGTGCGCCCTTCTTACAGTTCCCTCAGAGTTCTTGAAATCCATAGTTATAAGGTCATAGCCGCTGCCGGTGAATTTCTCCGCGGGCTTGTTAAAAATTTTTATATTCTTGAACCCGCTGCTTTCGATGTTTGTTTTTATTATGTCAGCATGCTCTTTCTTTATTTCATAGCAAGTGACAGAACCGTTAGGCACGAGGTTGGCAATAAATAAGGAGAGGAAACCGGAGCCGCCACCGAGATCTAAGCAGCGCCAGTCCGTCTGCAGCCCGACGGCCGCAACTATTTGCCCAGCATCTTTGCGGGTTATTATCTGCGGCCCGCGTTTGAATTTTTTTTCTATGTCAATATAGCTCATAAATAAAAGTAGACGCCTACCTTTTAATAGGAAAAAATGAATATTTTGTTATGCCAAAAGTAAAGCAGAAATATCACAAGCTTAATGTAAACGCGTTTTCAAAGGCCATTGCGATGCTCGGTTTCGTGCTGTGGGTAGTTGCAACGTTGTGGCACGGCCTGCTGGGCAATCCATCTATGATGCCATACATGTACCCGTCCTTTTCATTCATCAATCCGGTAAATGCGCTGACGCTGCTTGTTGTGTGGGTAGTTTCATTTTACGCTGTTGGCTGGCTTTTAGCCGTTTTTTACAACAGGAATCTGAAGAAGTAAGCAAACTGATACGGCATTTCCATTTCGAGTAGGTTTCACTCTTGCTCGTAAGGGCTTTCTTGCGAATGACACAAGCATTTGAAATCAAATGCGGTGCAACATGAATTTCATTCATGTTTGCAATGAGCCACTTTTTATAATAAGTTTTCTTTCCCCTTAAGGACTTTCTTTCCGAAAAGAAAGGGCTTAGAATACAAACCTGTTTAATATCACGTATAGCGCGGCTAACATTATAATCGCTAATATGAAAAATGCAATAATACCCCAGCCCGACCTCATCTGCCAAACCTTCTCTGCCTGTCGGAGAATTCCTTCAGTACGCCGTCAAATTCCTTCTTCGTCAGTGCGGGCCATCTTGTATCGGTGAATATTAGCTCGCTGTACGCCGACTGGAACGGCAGGAAATTACTGAGACGCTTTTCACCGCCTGTTCTTAGTATTAAATCCGGGTACGGCTGGCCATTAGTATATAGGTGCTCTTTCAGTATTGTCTCGTTGAGGTCGCTCGGCCTTATTATTCCCTTCAGGCCCTTCTCGAGTATCTTCTTCATCGCGTCTACAAGCTCCTGCTGCCCGCCGTATGCAACCGCTATATTCATTACATGTTTTTTGTAATTCCCCGTTATTTTCTCGACGGTTTTCATTTTATCCTGCAGGCCGTCAGGCAGTATGTGGGTCCTGCCTATAAACCTTACGCGTACTTTGAATTTGTGTATGACGTGGTCCGACATTTCAACTATATTGTCCATTTCCTCGCCGAAATATTTCAGGATCATCTGAAGTTCTTTCTTCGGCCTTGTCTGGAGATTCTCAAAGGACAGCACATAGGCGGTCATGTATTTTATGCCACGCTCGCAGGACCATTGAATGACCTGGCGTGCCTTCTCAAGGCCCATTTTATGGCCATCCCAAGGTCTCTTCATGAGCTCGCGCGCGTACCTACGGTTGCCGTCCAGAATTATACCTATGTGTTGAGGAAGCATATCTTTACCATCTTGGGAATGTATTAAAATCCATACCAAAACCTACGTGAAATGGCCGTATGTATTTATTTGTTTCGCTGTATACCTAATTAATCCAGGTGAATACAGCATAACATTAATTTATTAGTATTCACCATGTATAAACGTTTTGGTGCGCCAGGAAAAACCCAAAAATCATGATATGGTGATAGATTGATAGAGATTATAATTCTTGCTGTATTTCTGACAGCCATAGCCGGGCTGTGGGATCTCAGGACCACAGAGGTACCAGACCACCTGCTCTATGCTATGATTGCGATAGGCGTGTTCTACTGGATAGCTAATTGGCTTATTGTAGGCGATATAATCTCATTATACGTTTCCCTGGCAGTCGGAACGCTTCTGCTGGTCATGGGTTTGGTAATGTACAAGAAAGGCCAGTGGGGCGGGGCGGACGCGTGGGTGCTCGCGGCAATCGGCTACATGATACCGTTCTACAACGGCGAGCTGTTTATTATTCCGTACCTGCTGAATTTCGTCATAGTCAGCATAATATATACGGTAATTTACGCAGTCGTTATGGGCCTGCGGAACATCTCTGTTTTTGGCCTCGTAAAGAAAGACCTGAAACATAACTGGAAGATCGTCGTCAGCGTGCCTATCACAATGATTGTACTATCCATCGCGACCTTGCTTGAAGCGTCATATCTTTTCCCGATGGTTTTCGGCTTGTTCCTGCTTTTCACTTTTTTGGTGTTTTTCTGGCGGTACGCGGTAGTGCTCGAGAAGAACGTATTCAAGAAGAAAATACCGGCAAGCAAGCTGCGTATAGGCGACGTGCTGGACAAGGGCAACTGGGTGGGCCTCACGGCAAGGCAGATAAAACATCTGAGAGGCAGAAAACGCTACGTGGTAATAAAAGACGGCATGCGCTTCGTGCCAGTTTTTGCCATCGCACTCGTATTGACGCTGCTGGCGGGCAACGTGTTTTTCATGATTTTCTAATTATATAATCTAGACATCTATTTTTACGGCACGAATCATATCTATTGCATCACGTTCCAGTGATTGCCAAGTATCAAAATGTCTTCCGTTGTTATCTTCGTATTCTGCACCGTTCAAATATACGCAAGCCACAGAATTTCCTACAGGAACGACAGTGAAAAATCCCTTAAGATTAACGCTATGATGTGCTGATACATAACTGTCCCATAAATTCGGATTCGGCACAAAAAATTCTTCATCAACAGGTTTGTCAGAGACAAGTCGTCTGTTACGTACTACTCCATATGCACCTTCGTATCCTTTTCCGTGAAATCCCACGTCAGAATGACTGTCGATTTCTCCGTAGTATAGCCATGCATCATTTCCATCTACTTTCATTTTCCCTCTTTTTTCAAATGATGTAAGTCTTGCAACCGGATTGTCGTCGCCATAGGCCTTGAGCCATATCTCCTGATCTGCTTCTGCAAGGAGTTTTAAAAGTTCTATATCAGGTTCGCCGTCTCGTAAACCAAATTGATTTCCGTCAGTCCCTGTATGTGTATAAACTCCTAACCAAGCCTGGTACATTTTACTTGTGGGATCAAATCGGGAAGAACTCCCAATATCTGTTGGTGGCCCGCATGTCCAATAATTATTTCCCCTTATAGGAATACCCTCATTTTGCCACTTTTTTGACATATCAGAGCTTTCGTACCCACTAAAAAATTGTCCATACGATTGTATGGAAGGCTGTATGCCAACAAAGCGCTCGTTGTCATGAAAGCGCCTGTTGTACTGCCATATTTTAAAGGCTATTCCTATATCCTGTACAATTCCAGCTCCTTTTGACATACAAAATGCTTAACCAGATAGTGTAAACTTATCTGGACTTATATACTTCTTCTGACAAATATTCAGAGGTGATATCAATGCCTCTGAAATGTATTTTCTGCGGGTCCGGGGATGTGATCAGGCGTGGCAAACTAAGAGATCGTGTCGGCACAAAACAGCGCCACGGTTGTAAGAAATGTGGAAGACGTTTTGTGAAAGATGATGGTTTCAAGAAAATGCGCCACAAGCCGACAGTCATCGCTCGTGCGATCCATATGCACCAGGACGGCATGTCGTTCTTCACGGTGCAGAATCATCTCTGGCAGCACGACAACACGCGTGTCAGCAGACAGACGCTCTGGAAGTGGGAGAAGAAGTATTCGAATTTTTTAAAATCCGCTACTGCAAGAAGTAAGGCCAACAATCAAAGGACGCGTTCACGTCGATGAGAAATACATCCACGTCGGCAACGAGCATGGATATGATTTGAACGCAATCGATTCAAAAACGAAATACGTTTTAGCGCATTTCTACGTCGTAAATCGCACGTTTCCTGCATGCGTGAACTTCCTGCGACAGATAAAGATAACGTGTTACAGGCAAATACTTGATGTCTACGAAAAAGAAAAACACAAGCCCGTGAAAAAGCGCAAGCTCATCACGTTCGTGTCCGACGGATTTGAAAATTACAGGAACGCGTTCAACAAGCTTTTCTACCGAACTTGCAAATTGCATTTCGGCGTGCCAATCGCGTGCAGGAAATACGGACTCAAACACAACAACAATTCGATTGAAAGGTACAACGGAAAGATCGAAGATCGGACGAAGACGATGCGGGATTTCGGAAGCCACGAAGGCGCGGAAGGTTTTCTGAATCTGAGGACGGTTATCCAGAATTTCGTGAATCCGCATCAAGGGCTGAAAGGAAGAACGCCCGCTGAAATCGCTAACGTTGATCTGAAACTGGGAAGAAATAAATTACTGAACATGATCAGACATGTTGCTCAACAAGTCCCGAGAAGATGACAGTATCGCTTAACCAAAAGGCTCTTAAATGGTTTTTATTATCTCTTTGATTTGCCAGATTTTCTTATTGAAGAAACAAATTTCTTTAGAAGCTCTTCAGGGTTCTTGCTGTTCTCCGCTGCTGTGCCTATCTGAATCCAATCAGCGCCAGCAGAAACTATTTTGCCTGCCTGTTCAGGTGTCTTTATTCCGCCTGCAACAAGATAAGGGACATCTATAGACTTTTTCACAGCAGAAACCATTTCCAAAGGTACATGTTCGTAAGCTGCAGAACCGGCATCCGTAAAAATTATTCTATGCCCTGAAAACTCTCCAGCCATTGCAAGTGCAGATGCTATTTTAGGCTTTATTCTCGGCACGGCATTCGCATCGCCAACCCAGCCAACAGTACCGCCGGGCTCGACAACAATATAGCCTACAGGAAGGGGCTCTATTTTTAGTTGTTTAATAAGAGGTGCGGCAAGTGCTTGTGCCTGTGAGATGTAATAAGGGTTTCTTGAATTAAGTAGTGACATAAAATATATGGCATCAGCATAGGGTGTTATAGTTGCAATATTTCCAGGGAATAATACAACAGGAATGTCAATCTTTTCCTTTATGCCCTTAGTTACACTGTCAAGCAACTCACCCTGGGCATTTATTGAGCCTCCCACGGCGACAATATCTGTGCCAGCCTTGTACGCAGCAACGCCCGTGGCGATAGCCTTTTCCCTGCTAGAGTAATCGACTGGATCTACTATGACCGACAATATCCCGCCCGTTTCATCTATCCTTTTTAAAATATACTTTTCTGTTTTTCCGATGTTCATGCTCAGGATACCACCCAGATGACTGAGAAGCAGGTGGTTCCTGGCATCCCCAACCATCGTTAATTATACAACCATCATTTGACGATGGTTGTCGATAATTATCAAATCAAACCAGACTTTTTAAAGTAATTAACGGTTTCCTCTATTGCTCTTTTTGTATTGTATTTTGGTGTAAAACCAAGCACACTCTTTGCCCTCTTTGTCGATACTTTCCTGTCCCTTACAAGTCTGTTGATGTTTGATCGTGCGAGGATGAATTTTGGCCTTTTGCCCCGGATTTTTGATGTCGTTTCATGAAGTATAGAAGCCATTTTGGCCAGAGGAACTGGTATATGTTTTTTTGTCATTTCTATTCCAAGCGATTTGCATAGCATGTTGTAGAATTCCTTGTAAGTGGGCGAATCATTAGTTGCCACATGAAATACCTGCCCGTATGCCTTTTTGTTTCCTATAGATTTAACTATTATTGCAGCCACGTCGTCAACATATGCAACATGAAAACAATTGTTACCTTTTCCGATCACTGGGAACTTCTTTTTTGCAAGTTTTAGTATACCAAGCCAAACATCACTCGGTCCCATGATGACAGGAGCGCGTATTATTGTATAATTGAGGCCTGAATTTGTCACGACATCTTCTGCGTCTCTTTTAGATTTCTCGTAACGTGATTTTGGATTCCTTTGGGAATTTTCAGTTGCGAATCTCGTTTCTCCTATAGCAGCTGTCGAGCTCATGTGTATCAGCTGTTTTACGTTATATTTCTTGCAGAGCTCAACGACATTTTTTGTGCCGCCGACATTTATTTTGAAAAGGTCAGGCTCGTACTCGTCTAGAGTTGCCGCAAGGTGTACAACAACGTCTGCAGGAAAAGCTTTTTCCAAGTTACCAATACTCGTTATATCGCCGGAAACAAACTTCACGCCCCTAAATTTTTTGCCGGATTTTCTTGAGAATATAGTCACTTTATTCCGTAAAATTTTCTTTACCAAATATTTTCCAAGAAAGCCGGTACCGCCTGTTACAAGTATCTTCATGAGAATAAGTTGAACAGAAAAGGTTAAAACTATTCCACGACGATCGGCACGCGGTTGTACATGGATCTCATCATCACTGCAATTTCCTCTATCTTCTTTTCCAGCCTGCCCACGCGCGCTCCCAGCGGCGAAAGGTCCGGTGCTTCTATCGTCCTCATGCGTTGATTAATATCGGCTATCTGTCTCATGTATTCCTCGCGGCTCACTATGTTTGGCAGCCGCCTTTCCAGGGATTTGGCGAATTCGTTCAATTGCTGTGTAAGTAGTTTTACCGTCTGCATCTTCATGTTGCTTTCCATGTCCTGAAGCCTGTTCGATACCTTTGATATGTCGACATTCTCTAGGCTCTTTATTTTCTGCATCATGTCATTCATTTCTTTCAGCCCTGAGTCAATTGTCTGGACGTGCCTTTCCATTGATGCTCTGTCAATATCAAGCTCTTTCACCTCTTTCTCCGTCTCGTTTAGGTGTTTCATTTTCTGTTCCATCTCGTTGACGCGCCGCTCAAGAGATAGCCTGTTGACGACCTCGTCCTCCATCTCGTCTCTTTCTTTTACTAGCTGCTTCGCGAGTTCCTTTATTTCCTGCAGCTCGTGGCCCTTGTTCTGTT
>Ga0209542_10003471_pt1 | contig 33708 bp, 34 predicted proteins | sample RifCSPhighO2_01_FD_184028 | JGI IMG/M metagenome (GOLD analysis project Ga0209542, IMG submission 184028) | Soil microbial communities from Rifle, Colorado - Rifle CSP2_plank highO2_0.1 (SPAdes) (version 2) | ecosystem: Environmental > Terrestrial > Deep subsurface > Rock core/Sediment ... | reverse complement strand
TTTCACAGTACGTCGCATAGCTTCTGGCGTCGGTGTGGAGAAAATTTTCCCGCTATATTCTCCAATTATCGACAAGATTGAAGTGGTGAAGCGCTCCAAAGTCCGCCGAGCCAAGCTTTATCACATACGAGATAAGGCCGCCAAAGAGATTAGCCGCCAGATGAGAAATATCCGCATGGCGAAGGACGTCGAACCTGTTGAAGAAACTATAGAAGCAAAGTAAGATTGGCGTACGCGCGGGTGGCGAAATTGGTAGACGCACTACCTTGAGGTGGTAGCGCCGCAAGGCGTGGAAGTTCAAATCTTCTCCCGCGCACAGAATAGAGTATAATTTCTATATGAAGAAAATTCTTATTTTCATTGTAATTATCGTGATTTTAGGCGTTGGTTACTGGCTCATATCGCCATTTTTCATAGATAAAAAAGTTTCTGAAGCGAATCCTTTCCAGTCTGCTCCTGTTCAAGTCATTCCCATGAGTAGCGGGCAATTCGAAGGGTTTGATCGAATCCACTATGGTTCAGGCACTGTGGTGCTATTTGATTCTGGAGAAAATTACATCATTAGGTTTGAAGATGATTTCAATGTGGCTAATGGCCCAGATCTTTATGTCGGATTAGGCAAAAATGGGGAATACATAAAGGGCAGTGAGATTGCTAATCTCAAGGGTAATATCGGTTCTCAGAATTACTCTATCCCCAAAGATGTTTTTAAGGACAGTAACGAAATATGGATTTGGTGTAAAGCATTCTCTGTAGGCTTCGCCAAAGCTCGTTTTAGTCCTTCAATATAAACCGATACGGTTTCTCGGCCCAGATTTTTCCGGCATAGGAGACACCAATTCTAGGAGTCTTGGTAATTTTTTCTTTAATACCGCGAAGCTTTAGCGAAGTGGGACTATTTTCTTCTATCCATAACCCAGATTTTTTACCAATCATTTGCCCGTTCAAACTTTTGTCTATTTGGAATTTTTTCGTCAGTCGTGCTGGGCCGGAGACACCATCAGTAGCACGGATGAGTACTGCAGCAGGAAAATCTTTTTCTTCCGTTACGATATTTAGCATCCAATGCATGCCGTAGGTAAAGTAGACATATATAGTGCCTGCTTCACGAAACATTATTTCGTTTCTAGGAGTCTTGCCTCGCGAGGAGTGACAAGCCAGATCATGCGGACCGATATAGGCTTCTACTTCGGTGATTTTCTCTTTTATCACGCCGTAGCGTCCTCGCGAAGGCGGACCAATTCTTCGCACTAAATATTTGCCCAGAAGATCCTTTGCTATAACCAAGGTTTTTCTGTTGAAAAAATCTGTATTTCTGATTTTTTTCATATTGCCTAGTATATGATATAAATGATGTCTTAATGGTGGCTATAGTGTAGCGGCTCTGCACGGAAGTTTGTGGAACTTCAAGTTCCGGCTCGACCCCGGATAGCCACCCCGATAAACGGGTATAATTTATACATGGCTCACGAGCATTATCCTTCAAGTAAGATTTTTAATTGGATTTTTATTTTCTTTGTTGGTTTATGGACGGCGGGGGCTTACGTTGATGGTTGGGCACATATAAATTTAGACAGTTCACTCGAAACTTTCTTCACTCCATGGCATGCAATCTTTTATTTAGGGATTATCGCCACAGCTTTATCACTAATAGTTTTTCTCATTATTAATCTTCGCAGAGGCTATCCGCTCAAACATGCTTTGCCTAAAGAATATCTCTTTTCTCTAATTGGTGTGGGATTAGCTCTGGCAGGGGGTGTGGGAGACATGTTGTGGCATGGGATATTTGGAATCGAGGAAGGGATTGAGGCACTATTGAGCCCGACCCATCTAGTACTCGCGATAGGCGGAGCGATAGCTACAGCTGGGCCTCTCTATGCTGTATGGCATAGAGAGAAGTCCCGCCCAATACATGCTGGCCCTACCGTCTTATCGGCAGCTTATTTTATTTCTACCATCACATTTATGGTGCAATTCTTACACCCGTTCGCTCTTCCGTGGTCAGCAGAATCTTTTACTTTAAGTCATTCTATTCCATTTAACTACACTGTGATGCTTGGTGTTGCCAACATTCTAGTCCTTACCGTGATTTTTACCGGAACCATTTTGTCTTTAATTAAGCGCTGGATATTTCCATTTGGGAGTTTTGCAATTATTTTAACCATAAATGCTCTCGCAATCACTTTAATGAAAGGCGGCTATTATCAGTTTATTCTGAGTGCGCTAATAGCCGGATTATTAATTGATATTTGCGATAAAATTCTAATAAAAAAGAATATAAGAAGAATGCCTTATATCCATATGTTTAGTTTCATCGCTCCGTTTATTTTATTTTCAACTTATATGGCAACAATTTTCCTGACAGACAACATGATCTGGTCTGTGCATATGTGGAGTGGAGTCCCAGTGATAGCTGGTATCGCAGGCTATCTTACGAGCTACTTGGCTATCCCGTCAGAGCAAGATTAGAATATAATATATGGTACCCTTAATAACACCATGACTCCAACTTGGGCGAAGAATATTATTTTTCTTCTCATATATATGATTTCTGGTCTGGTACTCGTAATTATTATCGAAGGGCTTTTGACGGGTACCGCACTTACTCCACTCAATACTTTTATAGAACAAGTAATCTCATATATCAGAAGACCAATCATTACAACGCTAATTCTCGGTATTACAAAACTGGGTAACGCATCAGTGCTTCTTTCCGCCACAGCTTTATTGTCGGTACTTCTTGCTATACGTAAGCACTACTATGATGCGGCATTATTTCTAGCTGCAATGCTTTTCGCTATTGTGGCTTTATCAGTGCTTAAAAATACTTTTCAGATTGCACGGCCAGATATGGGGATAATAGAAACCGATGGTTGGAGTTTCCCATCTGGACACGCCACCATCGCCACCGCGTTTTTCTTCATGCTCTCTTACACATTCTTCCGCAAATTGAAGAGTGTAACAGCTAAAACTTTCCTGATCGCTGGTTCTGTTATTGCTACTCTCTTGATCTGTTTCTCGCGGTTATATCTCGGGGCTCACTGGACACTAGATGTATTAGCAGGGATTGCTCTCGGTTTCTGGGCGACGAGTTTTGCCGCTCTAATATTTGGTATTTTTATCGAAAATAGGCGCTCATTGAGAAATACAATTCGCTCGTGATAAAATAGGCGCATGATAAATCAAGAAATTTTAAAGTGGGGGCGAATAGTCCTGATTATTTCAGCAATTTTTCTCGCAGTAGAGACACTTGGCGTTCTTAAAGGATTCGGTGAGACTGATCCGGCTTATAATTCCATCTCTGTAACTGGCGAAGGAGAATCAGTGGCGGTACCGGATATTGCAACCTTCTACTTCACCGTTTCCTCTGACGGCAAGACCGCGAGTGCCGCTCAAGAACTCGTTACGACAAAGACGGATGCCATACTTCTCGAACTAAAGAATCAAGGCATAGAAGAGAAAGATATTAAGACGACAGATTACTCTGTATTTCCTAAGTATCGCTACGAGACTGAAATGATGATGTACCCGCCGATATCAGGACGCCAAGTTTCTGATGGCTACACCGCTAACCATTCTATAACAGTAAAAGTTCGTGATACTGAAAAAGCGGGGACACTCCTTGCTCTTGTAGGAGAAAAAGGAGCTACATATGTCTCTGGTTTATCGTTCGATATCGATGATAGAGATGCGCTAATAGATGAGGCTAGGGCTGAGGCTATCAAAGATGCCAAAGATAAAGCAAAAATTCTCTCTCGAGAACTTGGGGTTAAATTGGTTAGGGTCGTGAGTTTCTACGATAATACAGGCGGTGGACCGACGCCTTATTATGCAGAAGGTATGGGGGGAGACATGATCAAATCTTCTTCTGCGCCAGCCCCTACTATCCCGGCAGGTGAGAATAAGATCAAGATTACAGTTAGCATTACTTACGAGATCCGCTAATTAGTTGACTCGCAAAGTTCTAACGAGTATATAATACAGAAAGAAAGGAGGTGGCCTATGGGTCGCCATCATGTTCTTGAACCGGAAAAGCACTGCGAAAAAGTTCTGGAATTCCAGCAACTGTTGCGTAGCAAGGTTATCGGGCAGGATGAAGCTGTGTCGCAGCTCGTCGATATTTATCAGACAGTCTTGGCCAGAATGAGCGGGCCAGGGCGTCCTCTGGCAAATTTGCTTTTCCTTGGGCCAACCGGCTCTGGGAAAACTAAGCTCGTGGAAGCCGTTGCAGAAGTACTTTTTGGCAGTTCTCAGGCGTTCGTGAAGGTCGACTGCGCGGAGTTCCAACATAGTCACGAGATTGCTAAATTGGTCGGCTCGCCTCCAGGATATCTTGGGCACCGCGAAACCTTGCCAGTGTTGACCCAGGAAGCGATAGACGGACATCAGACCGAGAAATTGAAAATTAACCTCGTCTTATTTGACGAAATCGAGAAAGCTAGTTACTCATTGTGGCATTTGCTTCTCGGTATTCTAGATAAGGCGATGCTTGCCCTTGGAGATAATCGTAAGGTGGATTTTTCACGCACGATTGTATTCATGACGTCAAATCTGGGTGCTAGCGAAATGGGGAGACTAATGACTGGAGGTATCGGATTTGTCCCGCAATCTTACACGGACCATGCCGAAGAAATCGATCGCAAAATCTGCCAGGTGGCTATGGATGCGGCCAAACGAAATTTTTCGCCGGAATTTATGAACCGCATCGACAAAATTGTAGTCTTTCGGACCCTGAATCGCAGTGAACTGCTCCAGATTCTTGATCTGGAATTAGCAGTAGTGCAGCACAGGGTCCTGTCGCCTCTAGTAGATTGCCCGTTTTATTTTCATTGTACTTCGATGGCGAAGGAGTTCCTTTTGAAAGAAGGGACAGATTCTGCCTACGGGGCACGACATTTGAAACGTGCTGTCGAGAAGCATCTAGTACTTCCACTTTCCGCATTGATCGCGACCGAGCAAATCCGTAAGGCTGATGCCATTCGCATCGACATCTCAATGGCTGATAAACGCCTGACTTTCAGCAAAGAAAGCGCAAAAGTTTTCTCTGCCAAGAGCTAGTCTCTTGCGCGACGCCTAGCTTCAGTGCTTGCCGAAGCTAGGCGTTTTTCATTTGTGTTTTATATATTAATATAGTATGGTTAAAGAACGCCCGGAAGGGTGTTTTTTAAAAAATGAGACTCATAAATTACATCAAAGAAACTCGAGGAGAGCTCCAATATGTTACCTGGCCGAGCCGCCGCCAGGCCATTGCCTTTACTGCGGTGACCATCATTATCTCTCTTCTCTCTGCGGCATATCTTGGTTTCTTCGACTACCTCTTCTCATTAATACTCACGAAGTTTGTACTGTAATGGCTAAGCAAAAAATCTCAGAAGGCAGAAATTGGTATGTCATCCACACCTACGCTGGTTACGAGAATACCGTTATGCGCAATCTCAAACAACGCATCGAATCTCTTGGCATGGAAGACAAGATCTTTAATGTCATTGTTCCTACCGAAAAGAAGATTAATATAAAAGGAGGCAAGCGGATAGAAGAGGAGGAGAAGATTTACCCGGGCTATATTTTGGTAGATATGATCGTTACCGACGATTCTTGGTATGTAGTTCGTAATACTCCGAGAGTCACTGGTTTCGTTGGCTCCGGTGTCTATCCAGTGCCAATCGATAAGAAAGAAGTAGACACGCTCTTCGCACGCATGAGTGCCGATCGAGTAACTCACACTATCAATCTTATAGAAAACGATGCCGTTCTCATTGTTGACGGACCATTTAAGGAACTCGAAGGCAAGGTCTCAGAGATAGACGAAGAACGTGGCAAGGTCAAGGTCTTGGTCAATATGTTCGGCCGTGAGACACCTGTCGAATTAGATTTTTTGCAAGTTAAGAAGATTTAAGCTATCCTACTTACCTCAATGGCGAAAAAAATCATCAAAGTATTGAAATTACAAATTCCTGGCGGTAAGGCGGTGCCAGGACAGCAGTTAGGTCCCGTACTCGGTGCGGCCGGTATTCCTATTGGAGACTTCGTAAAGCGTTTTAATGAAGAAACTAAAGAGCGTGTGGGGGAGACGGTGCCTACGGTTGTAGAAGTATTTGAAGACAAGAGCTATAAGATGACGTATAAGACTGAGCCTGCTTCCGCTCTAATTCTCAAGGCTTTAAATAAAGAAAAAGGTTCTGGTACTCCAAACACCTCCAAGATCGGAACTCTCAGCAAAACTCAACTGAAAGAAATTGCCGAAAAGAAAATGTCCGACTTGAATGCGGGCGATATCGAAGCCGCCTCGAAGATTATTGCAGGTACAGCTCGCTCAATGGGCGTGGATACAAAATAATAGCCTTAAAAACTCGGGTTTGTAAGGATGTTTTTAATGTTATGTAATTATGGATTATTTACATATAGACAATTTGTTTTTCAGGGCAAAACACGGCGTCTCGGCTAAAGAGCGTCGCGTGGAGCAAGAATTTGCTGTCTCTGTAAGGCTTAGTGTCGATGCGTCGAAAGCGGGCAAGACAGACAAGCTGGAAGACACGGTCGATTACCAAGAGGTAAAAAATATTATTAGAAATGTGATAGAAGGCAGTAGCCGTTATTTGGTAGAAAAATTAGCAGAGGAGATTGCCGAACGTGTATTACAAGACAAGCGAATTAAAACTATTGAAGTAACCGTCCGCAAACCAGAAGTATGGGACAACGGCATTCCGGGAGTAACTATCTTCCGTACGAATATCAAGTAGTCTTATAAATCTTCCAAGAATTTTTCTCATGGACAATCACGAAATCCATAATTTCATCCAAAGGTTTTTTCTCAAGCTGTTCTGAAGATAATCTGGATATATCGGTAACCCCAATTCTTAACCAAGCCCGGGGCACTTTTGATAGAAAGCGATCGTACCATCCGCCACCCCTACCATATCTGATTCCATAAATATCAAATTTAGTTCCAGGAACTAAAATGTAGATTTTATCTTTTTTAAAATATTCAGTATATTTTTCTGCCGAAATAAACGGGTTCTCAATCTTACCGCTCTGTAGCAAAATTTTATTTTCATGTAATTTTATTGGAAATGTTGAGTTATCATAATCAATCTCATCAGCAAGCGGTTTATATGCAATGACTCCGGTATAGGTAGAAATTAGACCCTTAAACTCTTGTTGTGAAAAATTCATAATAATTCAGAAGTATATAAAAAATACCGGGGCAATGAAACCCCGGTATCCCATATGTTTCTAGCGTTCAAGGTGCCTCAATACTTCGAGATAAAGGTTCTCAACGATTTTCTCCTGGGTCTTGCCTATCCGTGAGTAGTGATCGAGGCCGGGAGCGGCGTTAATCTCGAGAACCCAAAACTTGTCCGGCTTTTGGCTGATTTCACCATCTATCATGAGATCAACGCCGCAGAGGCGCAGTCCCATGTCCCGAGTGAGCCTTATGGCAAGTTTCTTGAATGCCGGGTGCACTCTATTTGTAACATCTACAGAGTCACCTCCGGTAGAAAGGTTAGCATTATCAAGAAGGTACACTCGTCGACCTTTTACTGGAACTGATTGGAGCGTAAGTTCTTGATGGGAGAGCTTGTTTGCGATCCGTGCATCATCCGTCTTAATTTTTGTATCGCGGCTCGATGCAATGAACAATTTTTGCTTGGCCTTTAGAAGTTGGTTGATCGTAGATTTGTCATCCCCGACAATATTGAGGGGAATGCGCTCATAGGCCGAGATTATCTTGTTGTCCAGGACAACCAAACGATAGTCCCTGCCAGTTACAGGTCGTTGAACCAGAAGTATCCGGTCCTGCTTAAATACTTCTCGCGCCGCTCTGTAGAACTCGCGCTTGTTGTGGACCATTGCTACACCCGAACCCTGGCTGCCGCTATTGGGCTTAACTACGACAGGAAATCCAATCTTTCGGGCATATCGATAGGCAGCATCGATGTTCCGATGAGGGGTGCCAACTGCCTTGGCCCACTTATCGGTAAAGAACGTTTTGCTTCCAGGGATAATTGGGTATCCCATTTCCTTCATGAAAAAATTTGAGTAATCTTTGTCTTTGGCAAGATCTGAAGCTCCTACCGGATTCAGGTCCACAGTGTTGTATCTGAAATACGACCGTCGGCCGCTTTTGAAGGTGATTTGGCCGACAATATTCCACTCTGGCTCCAAGATAATGGTCGCTCCAATCCGTGGAGCGATTTTCCGTAGTATTTTACCGATAAGCAAAGATTCTTTTTTGTTTTTCTTCATGTGTCTCCTTTGATTTTCTGGCTTGAAATTTAAAGTATTTATGCTACCTTGTCAATGATGATTGTAAAACCAATAAAAACCACTCTCTTTAGAGAAAGAGAAGATATTACAACATTTCTTTTAAGGTTTATTAGAAAGCCAAAGGAAAAATCTATAGTAGTGGTTACTTCTAAAATTATTGCTTTGTCGGAAGGGCGTACAGTAAAAATAGGAAGCGCAAAGGAAAAAGAAAAGTTAATAAAAAAAGAAAGTGACGTCTCTATATCTACAAAATATGTGCAGATGACCTTAAGGGACGGTATGGCTATGCCCTCTGCTGGTATTGACGAGTCTAACGCCGACGGTAAATATATTCTCTTGCCTAAAGATAGTTTTAAAACAGCAAAATTAATTAAAGAAAAGTTGCAACGAAAATATCATGTAAAAAATCTTGGCGTACTTATTACGGACAGCAGGACTCTGCCATTAAGGTCTGGAGTTATCGGAGTTGCACTTGGATATGCCGGTTTTAGCGGCGTTAAGGATTACATAGGGAAGAGAGATTTATTCGGTAGGAAGTTCAAATTTTCAAGTGTAAATATTGCAGATAGCCTTGCTACTGCGGCAGTTTTGACTATGGGCGAAGGAAACGAACAGCAACCTATTGCGGTTATTGAAGAAGCTCCGGTTGAATTCCGTGAAAAAGTTTACTCTGAAGAGTTGAAAATTGCAGTTAAAAACGATATATACGTCAACTTTTTTTCTAAATTATCAAAATATAAAAAATATAAATAACTTTTGCTTTTCCGGTGTGAGTGAGTAGAATACGATCAGATTGTAATCTAGAAAGGAATTACTAATGATGAGTGAAGTAAGGGAGGTTCGGTATCTAACTGACGATCGCGATTTGGAAGAACAAAACGAGCTCGTAATAAGTTATGGAGGCAACGGCGATTGGTATGTTGCCGTAGTACCAGAAGGAGAAGGCACTATCGGAAGGGGCGTAAGGATATGCACCTCAGGAGGCGCTTCGGCTGTTGCCCCAGGTCTTGGTCGGGCAATAGCTCAGGCGTTTCGCGCCTTAGTTGAAGCTGGCGGATCAACGGACAAAGGTATTACCATTGTTCGCGATTAGGAGGCTAAATGAATGGCGTCCCGATTTATCGGGACGCCATTACCTTTCTAAATCAATCCAAGTGTATTTGAGGCCGGTCTTTTCATCAAAGCGCTCTTCGCGGAAAGTTTCTTTTTTAAAATCATTTCGCCAATCTGGGAAAAATACGTCTCCTTCTGCGTTGCTATCTACCAGAGTCAAATAAATTTTGTGAATATAAGGAAAAGATTGTTTGTATATTTCTCCTCCGCCGCCGATAAAAATTTCGTTGTCTAACTCGGAAGCTTTTTTAATTGCTTCCTCAAGCGAGCCAACAACGATGCATCCTTCCGCTTTAAAATCTGGATTTCTCGTAATGATTATATTGGTACGGCCCGGTAACGACCTACCTATAGATTCAAAAGTCTTTCTGCCCATGATGATAGGGTGGCCCATGGTTATAGTTTTGAAGCGCTTTAAGTCGTCTGAGATGTGGAATAAAAGCTTGCCGCCATTGCCAACGGCAGCATCTTTCCGTGTAATGGCAACGACTGTATTGATGTGTGGTAGCATATGACCAATTATGTCCTTATATGAAATAGAAATCAAAAGTCTTTTGGGTGCCAAAGACAAGGCCGATAGTCTGAAGGCAAAAATCGAGGAACGGGGAGGAAAACTTGTATCTCAAAATAATCAGCTAAACCACTATTTTACCGTTTCTGATATATCAAAATTCAAAGCGAAACTGGAACCTTATATTCCAGAAACACAAAAGAATTCTTTCAACCAGATTTTGGAGCAAGGAAATAATTTTTCTATTCGTACTCGCGACACTGATGGTAAGATACTTCTGGTGATAAAAGCTTCCATCGGAAATGACACTAGTTCAAATGGTGTTTCTAGAATGGAATTCGAATCAGAAATGGGCATGACTCTAGGTGAACTTGATAATCTGCTTCTTGATACTGGTCTTGAGTATCAGGCCAAGTGGTCGCGTGAACGGGAAGAATACAAACTTAACGATATAAATATCTGTATTGATAAAAATGCCGGTTACGGCTACTTGGCGGAATTTGAGAAAGTGGTTTCGGACTCGGGGTTGGAAGGTTCTGTAAGGCAAGAATTGGCTAAAACTATGGATGAATTGGGGGTAGAAGAGTTGCCACAAGACAGATTGGAAAGAATGTTTTCTTATTATAATGCCAACTGGTGCGATTATTATGGGACTGATAAGGTATTTAACATAGAATAATATGTTTTTATCTGACGTCGATATTGAAAAAGCGGTTAAGGCAAAGGAGATAATCCTGAAGCCATTTACTACTTCTCGTGTGCAGTTAGTAAGCTACGACATTCGTCTGGGCAACAAGTTTATCGTCAACGACGAAAGTGCGACGCATATTATCGACCCAGTTAAGAAAATATATGCAAAAACACGGGAAATAATTATAAAAGACGGGGCGGAGTTCATCCTACATCCCGGGGTTTCCGTACTAGGTACATCCAAAGAATATTTTGGTTCTGACCACTATCTTATCCAAATTGGTGGCAAATCTTCTCTCGCACGCATAGGGCTAATGATACATAACACAGCCGGGATTATTAACCCTGGTCACTTCCTGAACGTTACGCTAGAACTTACGAACCAAAACAACGTGCCTATTATCTTGCGTCCTGGTATGGACATTGCCCAGCTTACTTTCTCCCAAATATCCTCCCCGATGCATCGCAGTTATAAAGAGATAGGTCGTTTCGCTAAAAATAATTGGAATAATTTCGCATCAGCTAAGAAAAAGAAAAAATAACATGGCGCAGGAAAAACATCAAGAGTATCAATATTTGAAATTAATGCAGGAACTTCTAGATAAAGGAGTGCGCAAGGTTGATAAGGGGACAGGAGACGCTTCCTATAGTTTGTTTGGAGGGCAGATGCGTTTTGATTTATCAAAAGGATTGCCGCTACTTACTACTAAAAAAGTTTATTGGAAGGGAGTCCTACACGAACTCTACTGGTTTATGTCTGGGCAATCGAATATAAAGTATCTCGTCCTAAACGGAGTCCACATCTGGGATGATTATCCATATCGAATTTATAATATAAAAAACAAAGGGGTCAAAAGCGCGAAGAAATTTAGCAAAGAAGAATTTATAGAAAAAATTGCTACTGATAAAGCCTTCGCCAAGAAGTGGGGGGAATTACCGAACATATATGGAGTCATGTGGCGCAGATGGCCCACTCGTACCAAGAGAACTATCGACCAACTAAGGTGGGCTGTGGAAGAGATAAAGGGGGACTCAAGCGCGCATAACGCCATCGTTAATTCGTGGAACCCGGGATATCTCTATACTATGGCGGAAAGAAAGGATACTTCGTATTTCCCAATCTGTCACAACATGTATCAGATAAACGTGATTGGTAAGAAACTCTCTCTGCATCTCTATCAGAGAAGTGCCGATATTTTCCTCGGAGTGCCATTTAATATTGCGAGCTACGCACTACTAGCCATTATTATTGCCAAAGTTCTCGGATATAAACCGGGCGAATTTATACATTCTTTTGGCGATGTGCATATATATGAGAGACATCGAGAGCAAGCGGCAGAACAGCTTAAAAGAAAGCCTCGTCCATTTCCCACTGTGAAGATAGATAAGAAGGTGAAGGATATTGACGATTTCCTGCCTGAACATGTAACATTGCTAAACTACGATCCGCACCCGCCAATCAAAGCAGAACTCTCGGTAACAGGCGGATTCGGCACATTCAAAAAGAAATGAAAGATAAAGAAGTTGAAAAATTAATAAAGCAGGAAGAAAAGAGACAAGCTGAAGGCTTGGAATTAATCCCATCAGAAAATTATGTATCTCTGGATGTATTGAAGGCCAATGGATCGGTATTTACAAACAAATATTCCGAAGGTTATCCAGGCAAGCGATATTATGGCGGACAAGACTTTACTGATGCGGTCGAGAGTTTGGCCATCGAGCGCGCCTGCAAATTATTTAAATGTAAATATGCCAATGTGCAGCCGCATGCCGGCGCTATGGCAAATACCGCAACTTACTTCGCTCTTATGGAACCGGGCGACACTATTATGGGGATGGACTTGTCGCATGGCGGACATTTGACTCACGGCAGTCCCGCTACGTATATAAGTAAAATTTTCAGATTTATCCGCTACAAAATGAAGAATCCGGATACTGGAGAAATTGATTATAAGGAAATGATGAAAGTGGCTCTTAAAGAGAAGCCCAAAATCATTTTGGCAGGATTTTCTGCCTATACTAGGGAATTAGACTATGGGAAAATTGCCGCCATAGCTAAAAAAGTTGGAGCCCTTGCTATTGCAGATATTGCGCATATCGCCGGACTCATTGCCGGCAAGGCCCACAAAAATCCTTTTGATTATGGTTTTGATATTTTGACGACAACTACGCACAAAACACTTCGTGGTCCGCGCGGAGGTTTGATTTTGATTCGTGACAGTGAAGAAATGGCCAAGAAAATTGATAAAATGGTTTTTCCCGGGCTTCAAGGTGGGCCGTTGATGCACCATGTTGCGGCTAAGGCAATATGTTTTGGGGAGGCATTGAAGCCTGGTTTTAGAAAATATGCCAAGCAGATTATCAAAAATGCCAAAGCTATGGCTAAGGTGTTTCTCGATAATAAAATCAGGCTACTTGGCGGAGGCACAGATAATCATTGTGTATTGGCAGACATATACGGCTCTCTGGGAATCGGCGGCACAGATGCACAAAATGTACTTGATGAAGTTGGTATCACGCTAAATAAAAATATGATTGCCGAAGATCCAAGAAAACCCATGGACCCTTCGGGCATAAGGTTTGGTACTCCAGCTATAACAACCAGAGGTTTCAAAGAAAAAGAATGCAGGCATGTCGCCGAGCTTATGATTAAAGTTTTGAAAAATAAGGATAACAAAAGAATAAAAGAATCTGTACATAGGGAGATTAAAAAACTTGCAAAAAAGTTCCCTATACCAAAAACATTTGCATAAAGAACTGGAAAAATTAATAAGAGAAGCTCTCGAATCGGTCGGTATCGCCGATGGGGAGTTTGTCGTGGAGCATCCGACCGATCTCAAAATGGGGGATTACTCTACCAATGCCGGTATTAAGACTGGCAAAGCCAAGGAAATTTTAGCCTACTTGGAAACTAAGTTTCCAAGTGAGTTGGGAAGAGTTGAATTAGCTGGACCAGGGTTTATAAATTTTTATCTTTCGAAAGAATTTTTTAGAAAAAGTCTGGAGGAAATTATTGATAAAGGAGAAGATTTCGGGAAGGGTGAGCATGCCAAAGGTTTTAAGGTAATGGTGGAACATACCGACCCTAACCCATTCAAAGAATTCCATATTGGCCACTTGATGCCAAATGTTATCGGCTCTACAATTGCCAGAATTTGCGAATGGAATGGGGCGGAAGTTAAACAGGTAAATTACCAAGGGGACGTAGGACTCCATGTTGCAAAGGCTCTGTGGAAGGGAGATTACGTATTAGGTTCTCGGGCATATGACGAAGATCCACAAGCAAAAATCGAAATACAAGAAATAAATAGAAAGATTTATGAGAAAAGTGATTCGGAACTGAACAAGCGATATGAAAAAGGCAAGAAGGAATCTCTAAAAAAATTCGAAGAAATTTATAAAAGACTTGGTACTAAGTTCGACTATTATTTTTTCGAATCTGAGACTGGAAATATTGGCAAAAAAATTGTCCTAGATAATTTGGGCAAGGTTTTTGAAAAATCTGAGGGAGCCATTGTATTTAAGGGCTCACACACAAGAGTATTTATTAATTCCCTTGGTTTGCCGACTTACGAGGCCAAAGATTTAGGTAATGCTAAAAATAAATTTGATAAATATCCTTACGATTTGTCTGTTGTTGTTACAGGTAATGAAATAAAAGATTATTTCAAGGTAGTGCTGGAGGCGATGAGCAAGGTTATTCCTGAGTTGGCTAAGAAAACTAAGCATTTGCCTCACGGTATGTTGAGATTGCCGAGCGGGAAGATGAGTTCGAGGACCGGGGATGTGATCACGGCTGAAGAATTGATCGAAGAAGTGAAAGGCAGAGTGAAGGGGGACGAGCAAGTGGCTATTGGCGCTATTAAATACATGATTTTGAGGCAGGCGATAGGGAACGATATTGTTTTCGATTTCGAAAAGTCAGTTTCTACGGAAGGGGACTCCGGGGTATATCTCCAGTACGCACATGCGAGAGCAAATTCGATAATGGAGAAAGCTGGTTCCAAACCCACTTGGACACGCCGTGTCCAAGTGGGTGAAACACGGGAAGTGGAGAGGCTTTTGTACAGATTTCCGGAAATGGTGGAGAGGGCTGGGATGGAATACGCACCAAACTATATAACGACATATCTTACGGAACTTGCGGCAAGCTTTAATAACTTTTATGCCCATGAACAAGTTCTCGGAGACTCTCCGGAATCTGGCTATCGTCTCGCGATAGTAGAAGCTTTCAAAAACGTGATGAAAAACGGCCTCGATATTCTTGGAATCCCAGCTCCAGAGAGGATGTGATTTGTGTTAAAATAGCCGAAATATGGCTGAAAAAAGCGAACGCGCACAAAGAGAAGAGGAAATTCTCAAATTCTGGAAAGAGAATAAAATTTTTGAAAAGACCCTCGACCAATCGAAGGGGGAAAAGGAATTCGTATTTTACGACGGTCCACCTTTTGCTACCGGCTTGCCTCACTATGGCAGTCTTCTCTCATCTATCATAAAGGATGTAATACCTCGTTATAAAACTATGCGAGGTTTCCATGTGCGCCGCCGTTGGGGCTGGGATTGTCATGGCCTGCCAATTGAGAATATGGTCGAAAAAGAGCTCGGCATCAAAGATAAGAAGGGTATTGAGGAAATGGGCGTGGCTAAATTTAATAAAGCTTGCAGAGATTCAGTGCTACGCTTTGCCGACGAGTGGAAAAGATTTATCGATCGAGTAGGAAGATTTGTTGATTACGACAATTCCTATAAGACTATGGACAACACTTATATAGAAAGTGTTTGGTGGGCGCTAAAAGAAATCCATAGCAAAGGACTTTTATACGAAGGAAGGAAGGTCTTGTTGTACTGTCCTCATTGTGAGACTCCGCTTGCGAAAGCAGAGATCGCCATGGACCAGAGTTATAAGGATATAACGGAAGAATCTGTTTATGTGAAATTTAAAGTGGTGGGTGAAGAAAATACTTATCTATTAGCTTGGACTACTACACCTTGGACATTGCCTGGGAACGTCGCATTAGCGGTGGGTACAGATATTGATTATGTGAAAGTAAAATTAGGAAACGAAACATTTATCATAGCAGAATCAAAGATATCAACTTTAGGCGCAGGAGAGGTTGTAGAAAAATTCAAAGGCAGGAAATTAGAAGGTCTTGAATACGAATCTCTATACAATAATAAACCTTCTCGCATTGCTATTGCTGATTTCGTCACTACTGAAGAAGGGACAGGAATAGTTCATATAGCCCCTATGTATGGAGAAGATGACTATGCTCTGGGATTAAAACTCGACCTCCCGATGGTGCCATTACTTGATGCGGCAGGGCACTTCAATAATAAAGTGCCGGAATTTATCCAAGGACAGTATTTTAAAAAAGCCGAGAAGTTTGTCAAAGATGATCTCGAATCACGAAAACTTTTGTTTCGTCGAGAAATGCACACTCACTCGTATCCACACTGTCATCGATGTGGTACGACACTTCTCTACAATGCCTTAAGTTCTTGGTTTATCAATATTCAGAATAATAAATCTCGCATGCTCGCGCTCAACGAGAAGATCAATTGGATACCAGAACATCTCAAACATGGAAGGTTCTTGAACAATCTTGAAAATGCTCCCGACTGGACCATATCTCGCAATCGCTACTGGGCATCCCCATTACCAATCTGGAAAGATGCTGGAGGAAAGGTTTATGTCATCGGCTCGCTTACAGAACTAAAAAAGTTCACTAAAAAGAGTGGCAATAAATATTTTGTGATGCGCCATGCCGAAGCATCTAATAATGCCAAGCATATCCTCGATTTAACAGGCGACCCAGAAAATCATTTAACTGAAAATGGTAAGGAAGAAGCAAGACGCACCGCACTAAATTTAAAAGGAAAAAAAATTGATTTAATTGTTTCCTCGCCATTTTTACGCACACAAGAGACTGCTCGCATTTTGCAAAAAGAATTAAATCTTTCTGATAGTGCCATTATCACTGATGAGCGTTTGCATGAAATTGGACCAGAAGAAGATGGACCGAGTGTGCGTCAACGTATGGGGGCATGTCTTTTCGAAATCGAAAAACAATATGCTGATAAAAATATTCTCATACTCTCGCATGGCTTTCCTATCTGGAGTTTGTCACAAGTTGCCGCTTGTGCTCATGATGATTGGCAGAAAAAAGTAGTACAACTAGGCACGGCTGAATTTATGCCATTGTCTTTTGTGCCTTATCCACACAACGAAAATTTCGAATTAGATTTGCACAGGCCTTACATTGATGAGATTGAACTTGTTTCAGAAGAGAGCAAGCCTCTAAAGAGAATTCCAGAAGTGATCGATGGCTGGGTAGAGTCCGGCTCAATGCCATTTGCCGAACACCATTACCCATTTGAGAATAAAGAAATTTTTGAGAAAAATTTTCCTGGAGATTTTGTGGCGGAATATATAGCCCAAACGCGCACCTGGTTCTATTACATGCACGCCATGGCGACCAATCTTTTTGATAATGTGAGCTTCAAAAACGTGGTTACGACAGGGAATGTTTTGGCAAAAGATGGTTCGAAAATGAGTAAATCCAAAGGTAATTACACCAATCCTATGGACAACTTCGATCTATACAGCGCCGATGCCCTGCGTTACTACCTCATGTCTTCTGTGGTGATGCAGGCTGAAGATTTAGAATTTTCTGACGATGAATATCGCCAAGCTCAAAATCAAGTTGTAAATATTTTGTGGAATACATTTAAATTTTATGAACTTTATAAGGGCGAGAATACTGTGGCTGATTATACTGGCAGTGAAAATGTGTTAGATAAATGGATTATTGCTAGACTTAACGAGCTTACAGAAGAAGTAACCCGCGGATTTGAAAGTTATGACACAGTGAAGGCGACGCGGCCGATTAAAGATTTTGTCTCCGATCTCTCCACTTGGTATATTAGGCGCTCGAGAGACAGGTTTAAGAGTGAAAATCTGGCTGACAAGGCCTCTGCCATGTCTACTACCAGACATGTACTCATCGCACTTTCCAAACTGATTGCTCCGGTCATGCCGTTCATTGCCGAAGATATTTACCAAAAACTTAGAAAGGAAGGCAAATCAGAAAGCGTGCATTTGTGTGAGTGGCCTACGGTAGAAAAAAGCATATTCGACATATTCAAAAAATCAGATAAGAAAATTCTTGAAGACATGACGGAAGTCCGGCGGCTAGTCTCACTTGCTCTAGAGGCGCGCGCAAAAGCAAATATAAAAGTAAGACAGCCTTTAAGAAATTTAAAGATTAAAAATCAAAATGTAAAATTGGGACAAGAATACCTTAAGATCATTAAAGATGAAATAAATGTGAAAGAAGTTGTTGCAGATAAAAATATTACAGAAGAAGTAGAACTTGATACGACATTAACTCCGGAACTTCTGGAAGAGGGGAATATACGAGACGTAATTCGTTCTATACAAGAATGGCGTAAAGTAAAAGGACTGCAACCTGGACAGAAAGTTAAGTATGAAGTTATGGAAAGTAGAGAGTTTTATCTAAAGCATAAAGAAGTGATTGAAAAGGCTACTCAAGTTGAATTAGTTTGATGTCTTACCATATCTATACAACAAGAGGGATTGTGTTGTCCGAGCGCCCGGTTAGGGAAGCGGACCGGATTTACAATATTTTGACGCGCGATTTTGGATTGGTGCGAGCTACTGCTCTCGGTACAAGGAAGGGGACTTCGAAACTGCGCGGGCATATCGAACCATTCTCGCTCTCGTACATCTCGCTTGTGCGTGGCAAAGAGCATTGGCGTGCCACTTCGGCCGAATACATTAGAAACATTCCTGTGCTGCCGAGTGTTGCGCGCCCGCTTTCGCTAGTAGAGAAATTAATACAAGGGGAAGTCTCTCACCCGGAAATGTTTGATGCTATTGAAATGCATATCTCTTCTCCCGAAAATACCGAAGCATTTGAGATAGGGTTCGTATCACAAATCCTCTACCACCTTGGCTACCTGAAAGAAGAGGATCTTAATCTCGGCAAAAAAGCCTTAATCCAAGCCATAAATGATGGCCTCCAACAAAGCCACTTAACTTAAACGTGTCTTAATAGGTGTTACAATAAATCATTATGACTGACGATGGAAAGAGTGAGATAGAGAAGCTCAATGAGACGCTTAATTCGCGGACCGAGTACGAGGAGATAAAAGACGAGCGTCACCAGGTGAAAGAGTTTGAATCTTCAGACGTTAAGGAGAGTTGGCAAAGCCCAGCGCTCGACGAGGTATTAAAAGGCGAGCGCGAAGTTCCCACACATAGTCCATTCATGAAAAAAGTTTTCGTATTTGCGGTTCTCTTCTTCATCGCCACTATCATCGTGGCTGGTTTCGTATTCCTCGGAGGCGCAAACTTCATCTCTTCGAAAAATGTCGAGGTCACCGTACTCGGTCCATCGATAGTCTCTGCTGGAGAAGTGCTCGAGCTTGGCATAAGCATTGCCAACAAAAACAATGCCGATCTTGAGCTTGCCAATCTCTCAATCCAATATCCGCCAGGCTCACGCAATCCCTCGAACACCGCCGGAGCATTAACTTTTTCCAAAGAAGAATTAGGAGTTATTGATGCCGGTGCCGAAACGAGTCGTAACGTACGCGCAGTACTTCTCGGCTCTATCGGCGAGACGAAAGAGTTTAAGTTCTCGGTCGAATACAGAGTAAAAGGTTCGAATGCCACTTTCTATAAAGACAAATTATTCGAAGTTGTCATTGGCAATGCACCGGTTACAGTTTCTGCCGAAAGCCCAGAATTTGTAACGTCAGGAGAAGAGTTTGAGATAGATATTTCAGTCACGCTCAATTCGCCAGATATTTTGCGAGACGTGGTATTGAAAGCTGAATACCCGTACGGGTATTTCGTGTCATCGGCTCAACCTGTGGCGGTACTCGACAACAATATCTGGATGCTCGGAGATCTCTCGCCAGGGGATAAAAAGACGGTCAAGATCCGTGGCAAGCTCAATGGACAAAATGAGGAGGAGAGAACCTTCCGTTTTTATGTTGGAGTATCTGATGGCGGTACCAGCCGCAATTTAAAAATAGCACTTGCCTCCATTCTTAATACTGTTGCTATCAATAGGCCTGCTATTGGCCTCGGCATCTCATTTAACGGCGAAGATGTCTCTAGTTATGTCGCACCAGCGGCTCGCTCCATATCCACTTCCATAAGATTCCAAAATAATTTGCCGGATAAACTTTTGAATCCGCGTTTGGAAGCTCGTCTCTTCGGAGTAGCGCTCGACAAATCAACTATCTCTGCATCTAATGGCGGTTTTTATGATTCTCTTAATTCAAAAATCGTCTGGCAACTTACTAACTCTCTCGGTGTCCAAGAACTTGTTCCTGGTGATGCGAGCCAAGTTAATTTTAGCTTCAGTTCCTTACCTAGAGAAGTTTTGACTGGTTCCAATCTGGAGATTGCGCTCAACTTTACTTTAAGTGGCACTCCCGTAGGTGTTCAAAACCAAATTTCTGTTTCTGAATCACGCACAATAAAAATTGCTTCGCAAATAAATCTCACTTCCAAAGCTCTCCGCTCGATTGGTCCATTTACCAATCGTGGACCTATGCCGCCAAAGGTGGAAACAGAAACCACTTACACAATTATTTTAAATGCTGGTAATACGCAAGGAGACATTGTGCCAGCGACTGTGACAGCACGTCTTGGTCCCGGAGTCAAATGGATTGGCGCATCAAGCGCGGCAAGCGAAGATATCTCCTACAATGCTGTATCGAATACGGTGACATGGGACTTAGGAACGCTTTCTTCCGGTTCAGGATTCTCTTCCGCCGGGAGGGAAGTGGCATTCCAGGTCGGACTTACTCCGTCGACGAGCCAGATTGGTACGGTTCCAGTCTTGGTTTCTGGCATTACCTTTATAGGGCAAGATCTTGAGACTGGGACAGAGATCAGAGTGACCAATCCTTCTCTCTCCATCAAGCTTACGTCAGACCCCGCCTTTATCCAGGGAGATGATATAGTGGTTAAATGATGGAAAAGATAGTATCACTTTGCAAACGAAGAGGGTTTGTTTATCCGAGTTCGGAAATTTACGGAGGGTTTTCAGGCTTTTGGAATTATGGGCACTACGGGACAATCTTGAAAGAAAATATCAAACATCTCTGGAAGCAGAGATTTATATTTGATCGCGAGGACATGTTTATCACCGATACTTCTATAATAAGCAATCCAAAAGTTTTAGAAGCTTCTGGCCATGTTAAAAACTTTGGCAACGAAATATTTAAAATAGAAGTAGGCACTGGCGAAGAGACTGCAACTTCTCATCTTCGAGCAGAGACAGCACAGGGAATCTTTGTTGATTTTAAAAATCTCATAGATTCTCATCATCCTAAACTTCCTTTCGGAATAGGACAGGTCGGCAAGGCATTTAGAAACGAAATTTCTCCACGGGATTTTATTTTCAGACAGAGAGAGTTTGAGCAGATGGAGCTCGAGTATTTTGTCAGGGAGAATGAATGGGAAAAATATTTTGAAATGTGGCAGGAAGCTATGAATAAATTCGCTTCTGAAATTGGCGTTGAGATTCATGAATTAGAAGTGACTACGGACGATCGGGCACATTACTCAAAGCGTACAATAGATTTTGAATTTGATTATCCGTTTGGCAGAGGTGAACTCTGGGGACTTGCATATAGAACTGACTATGACCTGAGAAATCATAATCTGGACTACCAAGATGAGGAAACAGGAGAGAAAATCGTCCCACACGTCATAGAGCCATCTTTTGGTGTAGATAGAACATGGCTCGCGGTTATGACCAGCGCTTATACCGAAGATAAATTGGGCGGTGAAGCGCGTACTTATCTTAAGCTTCCGAAAAATATTGCGCCGGTGCGCGCGGCTGTTTTCCCGTTGCTGAAAAATAAGCCCGGACTTGTCTCGAAAGCTCGTGAGGTTTACTCAATGCTGAAAAAGGAATTTCCAAATATTGAATTTGATGACAATGGCAACATCGGCAAACGCTACAGAAGGCAAGATGAGATCGGGACATTTAACTGTATCACTATCGACTTCGATACGCTCCAGGACGACACAGTGACAGTGCGTGATCGCGATAGTGGGGAGCAGGAAAGAGTAAAAATAGAGGATTTGAAAACAGCTATTCTTTAAGGTAGACTTCGCCAAATGAAATATAAGAAAACCACCCTTCCTAATGGACTAAGGATTATAACTGTGCCGACTAAGGGCAATCCATCCGTAATGGTTATGGTATCAGTTGAAACTGGCTCTAATTACGAAACTAAGGCAGAAAATGGCCTATCGCACTTCCTAGAACATATGTGTTTTAAGGGAACTGCCAAAAGGCCTAAGGCGTCAGATATTGCAAAGGAACTAGATAATCTTGGCGCTGAAAATAATGCCTTCACCTCTAATGAATGGACAAGTTACTATGCTAAGGCGGCTAAAAAGCACTTCCCAAAGCTCTTTGAAATTGTCTCCGATCTCTATCTTAATCCGAATCTACCAGCAAAAGACCTCGAAATAGAAAGGGGCGTTATTTTGCAAGAACTAAACATGTATGAAGATTTGCCCCAGAGAAAGGTTTGGGATGTTATGTATAAACTGCTTTATGGCGATACGCCTGCCGGTAGAGCCATTATTGGCCCAAAAGGAAATATAAAGGGATTTAGCCGCAAAAATTTTGTTGACTATCGTGAGAAGCATTACGTAGCATCTAAGACTATTGTTACGGTTGCAGGAGATTTCGATGAAAAAGAAGTGCTTAAAGAGACTAAGAAATATTTTAGCAAAGTTAAAAGTGCCAAGAGACTGAACAAATTAAAGGTTTTGCATAAGCAAAATAAACCGGCGTTCCTCATAGAACAAAAGAAGACAGACCAAACGCATATGATAGTGGCTATGCATGCATTTAGTGCTAAAGACAAAAGATTGCCAGCACTAAGTGTGGCTGCTGAAATTTTGGGCCAAGGAATGTCTTCCAGGCTCTTCCATAAACTGAGAGATGAAATGGGGGCTTGTTATTATGTTAAAGCTTTTACCGATACTTATACCGACCACGGTCTTTTCGCCATAACTATTGGCGTTGACCCTTCCAAAACAAAAGCATCTCTCAAAGCTATTCTTGAGGAATGCGACAAACTCTGCAACACGCTTGTTCCAGAGGCAGAGATGAAGAAGGCTAAAGAACATTACGTTGGACATCTTTTTATGGGGCTTGAAACTACCGATGATATTGCCAGATTTTATGTAGAACAAGAAGTTTCAACGACCAAACTGAAATTGCCACAAGAGATAGAAAAAGAAATTAGAAAAGTGACTGCCGAAGATGTGAGAAAAGTGGCGAGAGAGATTTTCCAAAATAAAAATCTTAATCTGGCTATTGTTGGCAACATCTCTGACTCGAAGAGGATAAAGAAAATGCTATCATTAAAGTAATCTTATTATGGATGATATCAGAAAAATTTCTATCACTGCTGGAAGCTGGGTCAGGGCAGCTATTGTTATAATTATATTCTATGGGCTTTATCTAGTAAGCGACCTTGTCCTCGTTGTCATTGCTGCGATAGTGATCGCTTCTGCTATAGAGCCGATTACCATCTCTGCCAGGCGTCAGGGCATGCCTCGCCTGCCAGTTGTTATCTTGGTTTATCTTGTCTCTCTTCTTGTTGTCGCAGGACTTTTCTATTTCCTCCTACTGCCATTAGTTGGCGATCTTTCAAATTTCATCAAGACTCTGACGATATATTCGAATTCCGTTGCTTCCGGTGGACTATTGTCCGACATGTTTAAGACTCAAAATATCTTTGGCGGCATCGATACGCCATTGTTAGTGAAGGAAATCAGCGTTTATCTCAATGAATTCTCCAACTTCCTTTCACAAGGAGTTTTCTCGAGTCTCTCATCGATATTTGGCGGTGTTTCCAATTTTGTTCTTATATTAGTCCTCTCTTTCTATCTTGCGGTACAAGAAGATGGTATTTCTAAATTCTTGAAGATAATCACTCCTCTGAAACATGAACAATATGTCATCAGTATGTGGCGTCGTTCTCAAGCTAAGATCGGTCGATGGATGCAAGGACAACTCATGGCATCTTTTGGCGTAATGATACTTGCTTATATCGGACTTCTTATGGTAGATATGCCGCACGCATTACTCTTGGCGGTGATGGTTGGCATCTTCGATCTTATACCAATCTTCGGACCGATTATCGCTTCGATACCAGCCCTTTTTATCGCGTTTGTCTCCGGTGGCCCGAGTATGGCTCTTGTCGTCGCGGCAATTTACTTGGTAGTCCAGCAAATTGAGAGTAATATCATATATCCGTTAGTCCAGAAGAAAGTGGTGGGTGTGCCGCCAATGGTCTCGATACTCTCCGTAGTTACTGGTTGGCAGTTAGCGGGATTTCTCGGTGTATTAATCGCTGTGCCAGTGGCAGCAGTCATGATAGAGATTTTCACAGAGTTCGAAGAGCGTAAAAAGAATGCCGTCTAAAAAGAGTTTTTACATTACCACCACTCTGCCGTATGTGAATGCGGAGCCGCATATCGGTTTTGCCATGGAGCTTATTCGTGCTGATGTTATAGCGCGTTTAAAGAAGCTTGAGGAATTTGAAGTTTTCTTCAACACCGGTACCGATGAGCATGGGCAGAAGATTTACGATAAGGCTTGTGAAGCAGAAAAAGACACAAAAGATTATGTAGACGAATACGCAGAGAAATTCAAAGAACTTATTCCATTATGCGGCATAAGCTTCGATATCCATTTCATCCGTACTACCGATGAGAAGCATATCAGAGCTGCCGAAGAATTTTGGAAGCGCTGCGACTCCGCAGGAGATATTTATAAGAAGCTCTATAAGATAAAATATTGCGTTGGCTGTGAGCTTGAGAAGACCGATTCGGAACTAGAGAACGGCAAGTGCATTATTCATCCGCATTTGGAACTAGAGTCGAGAGAAGAAGAAAATTATTTCTTTAGATTTTCAAAATATCAAAAGCCGCTTCTCGATCTCTATGATAGACAGCCGGATTTTGTTATCCCGGATTTCAGGTTCAATGAAATAAAAGCTTTTGTCGAAAGAGGATTGGAAGACTTCTCGATTTCACGTCTTAAATCTAAAATGCCTTGGGGTGTACCAGTACCGGGTGACGATGAACATGTCATGTTCGTATGGTTTGATGCTCTAGTAAACTACATTTCCACTCTAGATTGGCCGAAGGAAGAGGATTTTGAGAAATTCTGGGTAAATGGAACGCCTGTGCAATATGCTGGCAAGGATAATCTGCGCCAGCAGTCGGCCATGTGGCAGGCCATGCTCATGTCAGCTAGGCTTCCGAATTCTCGTCATATCGTCATTAACGGGTTCATTAATTCCGGCGGGCAGAAAATGTCAAAATCTCTTGGCAATGTCATTACCCCGGTGGAAGTGGTGGAAAGATATGGGATTGAAGCATTGCGATATTTTGTCTGTCGTGAACTCTCTACTTTTGAGGACTCGGATTTTAGCTGGGAGCGCATGAACGATTCATACAATGGTGCTTTGGCAAACGGTTTGGGAAATTTAGTTTCGAGAATTATGAAATTATCGGAAACCTATTTAGACCCCTCCCAACCCTCCCCTTGGCAGGAGGAGGATGAAATAAGTGATGCGCTAGAAAAATTTGAGATTCAGAAAGCAATGAACCACATATGGCATGAGATAGGAAACTTGGATGTGGAGATACAAGAAAGAAAACCCTGGGAGACTAAAGACAAATTGGTTATTGAAAGCCTAGTTAAGAAACTTGCCCACATTGCGTATTCCCTCGAGCCATTTATGCCAGAGACTTCAGAAAAAATTCTTAAAGCTATTCAAGACAACAAGCTCTCTCAACCACTATTTCCTCGTAAAGACTAAATGCCTAAATACTTTGATGTACATTCTCATTTGAATGCTTCCCAATACGACGCGGACAGGGAAGAAGTGATACAGCGGATGCGGGAGTCAGAGACTCATACGATAGTTATAGGCACCGATTTAGAATCTTCGCAAAAGGCGGTCGAGCTCGCGGAGAAGCACGAAGAAATTTATGCATCTATCGGCATACATCCTGCAGACGACCCGTCTGCAAGTTGGGAAGTTTATAAGTTTAATAAGTTGATAAGTAGTAAGAAGGTAGTAGCAATAGGGGAATGCGGATTCGATTTTTACCATGCTAAAAAAGAAGAAGATTACGAAAGGCAGAAGAAATTATTTGTTGATCAAATCGAATTTGCGATCAAATACGATAAGCCTCTAATGATCCACGCCAGGCCTGCCCGCCTGCCTAGTGGCGGGAATGCTTATGAAGAATTACTAGAGACTCTCATAGAATTTAAAGGGATTCGGGGCAATATACACTTCTTTGCGGGCTCATGGGATATTGCGCAAAAGTTTTTTGAGCTTGGCTTCACAATTTCTTTCACTGGAGTAATTACTTTCACGCATGATTATGATGAAGTAATCAGAAATGCACCGATCGATAAAATCCTTTCCGAAACAGATGCACCGCTTGTAGCTCCCGTACCATATCGAGGTAAAAGAAATGAGCCCTCTTACGTAAGTGAGGTGGTTAAGCGCATTGCCGAGATTAAGGGGGAAGACTTCGAGGTGGTCCGAGTCGCTCTTGCTCAAAACGGCTTACGTATGATAATGTAGCCCAATGCAAGTTTATGAGCTCTGTTACTTAATTCTCCCAAGCGTCGCAGAAGACGCGCTTTCGTCTGTAGTAGATAAAATCAAAGAAGCGATTTCCAAGGCCGAAGGCAAAGATTTAGATTCCGAGACACCGTTCAAGCATCCACTTGCTTACCAGATGTCGAAGTCTGTAGGGGCGAGCAAATATGTGGTCAATGATGCATATATCGGGTGGATTAAGTTTGAAATAGAGACTCCAAAGATTATGGATATCGAAGCCGACATGAAAAAGATCTCGGAAGTGTTGAGATTTCTTATCGTCAAAGCTCCTAGAAAGACTGAATTTACTTTCGCCAAAGCGAAAGCCGCTATTAGAGCCAAGGAGGAGAAAGAGAAAGAAGTGGAGGTGGAACCAGCGGAGGAAGTAAAAGAGGCTATAATAGAATAATCATGTATTTAAACAAAGCCATCATTATCGGTAATTTGACTAGAGACCCAGAGCTTCGCTCGCTTCCTTCTGGTGTGCAAATTGCAACACTCGGTATTGCAACAAATAGAGTTTGGAAGGATAAAAATGGTGCCAAACAGGAGTCTGTCGACTTCCATAACGTAGTTGTTTTCGGCAGACAGGCCGAAACGGCAGCTCAATATCTGCGCAAGGGTTCGAGCGTATTGGTTGAAGGCAGGATGCAGACCAGAAGCTGGGATGCGGCAGACGGCACCAAAAAGTATCGTACAGAGGTTGTGGCTGACAGGATTCAATTTGGACCAAGACGAGATGGGGGATCTGGAGCCGCCTCCGCACAAGGCTCCGGCGAGCCAAAGCAAGAGATCCCTCCCGCAGATGCTATCGAATATCCGGAAGAGAACGTGAATGTTGATGATATTCCGTTTTAGGGGACTAAAACGGAATAAAACCAATATATATGAGAAAACAAAATTACTTTAAAGAAAATAAGATTGAGCATGTAGACTACAAAGATGTCGAGACTCTTAAAAAATTTTTGACACCTCACTCTCGTATCCAGTCTCGCAAGCGTTCCAGTCTTCCTTCCAAAATTAGTCGCCAAGTATCTATGGCTATCAAGAGAGCAAGATTTTTGGGATTACTACCGTACGTGTCCAGATAATTTTCAATTTAGAATTTAAAATTTTCAATAAATTTCAAAATTTTAGAATTGAAAATTTAATGAAAATTGAGAATTGGAAAGTTTAAATTATGATACCCTGTCGGCGTACTGGCCCGTTTCTGTATTTACACGAACCACGTCTCCTTCTTTTATAAACATTGGAACTTGGATTTCTGCGCCAGTTTCTAACTTCACTGCTTTGGTTGCGCCTTGTGCCGTATTACCTTTAGTAGTGTCGTGAGCTTCAATAACTTTAAGCTCCATTTTGATCGGTACTTTAAGTCCGATGATATTATCGTTGAAGAGCATGGCATCTACTATTGTGTTCGGTTTAAGAAACTTATTGCCTGACCCTATCATTTCTTCTGGCAACTGGAATCGTTTGGATGGGTCATTTGATTCACAAAACCAATATTCTCCCTTATTTGTATAAAGATATTTCACTTCCTTCTTATCAATATCGGCTTCCTCGACTTTGTCGGAGACATGGAAAGAAATTTCAGTAACGCGTCCGGTGATGAGATTACGCAGTTTGGTAGCGTTCACAGGCTTTCTCTGTTGTTTACGGAAAACATGCGAGCCGATCACTTCCCACGGCTCACTTTCGTAGATGATGTATTTGTGTACCGTGACCTCGCTGTATTCCAACATAGAGCGCAATTCTACGCTTCTTTTAGTTTTTGTCTAATCTCTTTCAAAATTTCATTTGCAATCTTGGAGTTGTCGCGCAAGTAAGTGCGAGTAGCGTCATAACCTACGGCAAGCTTTTCATTATTGCCCGCCTTGCCGTCGGGCAGGTATTTGTAGGTACTACCGGACTTTTGGATAAGACCATATTTTTCTCCGAGAGCAATGAGTTCGCCTTCGCGGGAAATTCCTTCGTTGTACATTAGGTCGAATTCAGTTTGCCTAAATGGGGCGGCCACTTTGTTTTTAACTACCTTCACTCTGGTGCGCCCACCCATGACCTCTTCGCCTTTCTTGATTTGGGCGATGCGGCGGATATCGAGGCGAACTGAAGTATAGAATTTCAACGCCTTGCCTCCCGGGGTGATTTCTGGATTTCCGAATAAAATTCCGATCTGCATGCGGATCTGGTTTATGAAAATGACAATGGTTTTAGATTTGGCGACGATGGCCGTGAGCTTGCGGAGAGCTTGCGACATCAGACGCGCTTGTTTGCCGACATGGTATGCGCCCATGTCTCCCTCTATTTCATCTTTGGGCGTAAGAGCCGCGACTGAGTCTATGACGATGACATCGAGCTTGCCAGAACGCACAAGTGAATCCACAATTTCAAGTGCTTGCTCTCCTGTGTCTGGCTGTGAGATTAAAAGTTCATCAATTTTGACACCGAGGCGCTTGGAGTATTCCGGATCCATAGCATGTTCAGCATCTATAAAGGCGCAAATACCACCAGTTTTTTGTGCTTCGGCAATGACGTGGAGTGAGAGGGTAGTTTTGCCGGAAGATTCCGGGCCGAAAATCTCGATAATTCTGCCACGCGGGAGACCACCCACGCCAAGTGCAGCATCGAGTCCGATAGAACCAGTCGATATGGCATCTACGCCAACCTTTGGCTTGTCGCCCAATTTCATTATCGAGTCCTCGCCGAACTTTGTTCTGATGCTATCTAAAGTAGCATCGATATTCTTCTTTCCTGATTCGTCTTTTTCTTTTTTCATCAATTTAAAACTACCTGCAAATTCTTATTAACTTCATGTCCGAAGCGGTCTCTGGCCTTCACACTTATAAAGCTCACGCCTTCCGAGACCACCAACTTCTCACTCCAATATCCTGCTTCGTCTGTAAATATTTGTCGGTCATTGAGGCTGATCCAGGAAACATTTCGGGCTCGGCCGGCTACTATGATGACAGGTTCTCTTACAGTCTCACCGTCTTTAATATTATCAACCCAGATTTGCGGTCCTAAAATGAGAAATCGTCCTTGATAAATAGAATAAATAACGAGTATGGAAAATAAGACAATAAGTATCGTGCGCCTCATGTTAGATTCTCCTCCATATTATCATCTATTGAGTTACTAGCTGTTGTGGATTGCTCGGCACCTATCACCTCACGCGGCTTGGCACCAGAACCCGGACCAATAACACCTCGTTCCTCAAGCATGTCCATGAGACGCGCGGCACGAGCGTAGCCGATGCGGAGTTTGCGCTGAAGGAAAGATGTCGAGGCTTTGCCTGCTCCTACGACAGTAGCTCGCGCCTCTTCGTAAAGTTCGTCATCATCGCCATCGAACGTATCTTCATCTATGGAAGATGAAAAAATGGAGTTCGGTGCACTCTCGGTAGAGAAATTAATCTCATCCTGGAGTTCATCGGCATATGTCTCGCGCAAATATTTGACTACAGCCTTTACTTCTTTTTCCGAAATATAGGCGGATTGAATGCGTTTTGGTTTCGACATCTCTCCAGAGAGGAAGAGCATATCGCCGGCGCCGAGGAGCTTCTCGGCGCCGGCTGTATCCAAGATGGTTCTCGAATCGATCTGTGATGAAACTTGCAGAGCGATACGCGCTGGGATATTGGCCTTGATAAGGCCGGTAATGATGTTTACGCTCGGTCTCTGGGTGGAAAGTATCAAGTGTATGCCGACAGCACGGCTCATCTGAGCCAATCGCACTACAGCCGCTTCAAGTTCTCGTGGATAAGATTGCATGAGGTCTGCTAACTCATCGATGATGACAACTATAAATGGCATCGTCTCAGATTCTTTACCGACGCTTCCGTGATACGAAGTGATATCACGGCTACCGGATGCTTCAAGGATAGTGTATCGGCGCTCCATTTCTTTGGCTGCCCATTTAAGTGCAAGTATCGCTTTCTTCGGCTCGGTGATAACGGGCGTAAGAAGATGCGGAATGCCGTTGTACATTGTGAGTTCAACGCGTTTTGGGTCTATCATGATAAATTTCAGATTCTCCGGAGGATTTCTGAACAAGAGAGATGTCACTATGGCGTGTATTGTGACAGATTTTCCAGAACCGGTAGCGCCAGCGATGAGCATGTGTGGCATTCTGGCTAAATTGGCAAAATTGGAGCGACCAGCAATGTCTCTACCCAAAGATACAAAGAGCGGCAAACTGCTACGGGTATATTCTTCGTCAGAGACGAGCGATCCTAATCCGATGGTGGATTTAAGTGTGTTAGGAACTTCGATGCCAACAAGAGATTTGCCCGGTATTGGCGCTTCGATACGTACAGGGTGTGCAGCGAGTGCCAGTTCAAGATTATTTTGCAGTCCTAAAATTTTCGACAACTTGACGCCCTCGGCAGGTTTCAATGCATATCTAGTAACAGATGGGCCAATAGAGATCTCATCCATCTCGACCACTATACCGAAGTTTAAGAGTGTCCTCTTAATGAGGTTTGCATTAGCTTTGATATCTCCGACACCTGGTTTGCCACGGTCTCCCTCAAGAAGAGATATGGGTGGCGGAGCCCAAGCCTTACCGCTTCTCCTGGTAATGACGGGCATGAATCCCTCGTCATTTATTGTCTTAGCCCCGCTCTTTAAGGTCTGAAAGGTCTGACCTTTTTCCGCGGAGTTGGCTTCTTCCACTGCTTTATCAATAGCTCGAGTTTCGACTGGCGCAAGCTCTCCGTCTGGCAAAGTTTCTTTTTTCTTAAATATTGCTTGGATAAGTTTAGATACGAGCTCGAGCTTTATAGAAGCGTTGAAAATGATCAGTATGGAGACTATGGCAAGCGCCAAGAAGATTATGGCGCTTAAATAGACATCGAATAAGGAAACCATGGGTGTGGATAAGAATCCCCCTACTACTCCTCCTTCGGTAAATATAAGGTTAACCAAGCCCAAAGAAGAGAGAAAAAGGATTAATGAACCGATAAGGTTTGGCTTGGAGAGATCCCTTCCGTCTTCTTTAAGTAAAGAAATAGCAAGTAGAACTGCTACGATGGGTAAAATATAATAGCCCATGCCAAAAAGATATGAGAGATTTATGTAGACAAATTGTCCTGCTTGCCCACCGAGATCGAATGCTCCCATAAGGAGAAATATGGCTACCACTATCGAGAATATACTCAAAATACCACTCATAGTCCCGGGTGAGATGAACTTCATGGGTGACCAGGCTCTAGTGTCTGTTTTTTCTTCAGAATTCTTTTTAAGACTCGTCATAATAAGTGAATAAATAATAACACATCCATGGTTTACCTCGTGATGAGCGAAGCGAATTTTACGAGGTTGCAAAATTTGTCCCTTAGACCCATAATGGACGAGACTTTCCATAAAGGACATATAAAAGGACAGAAGAAAATTATGTTAAGGACAGAAAGTTTAAAAATGGCCGAGAGAATAAGTGCAGCGATATATTTTCTGACCAGTTTTTTTGATGATAAAGAACCATTAAAATGGAAACTCCGAACACTTGCTGTTAATTTTGTCTCTTACGATATAAAGGACAAATCTGGAATTTTTAGAGAGACATTGTCTATTTTCTCCATAGCCAAAAATGCTGGTTTGGTGTCTGATACAAATTATGAAATATTGATTAGTGAATTATCCAGTTTGGAAAATAATGACAAAAAATCATTGGATATAGCCCTACCTTCGGCACCACAAGCTTCTTACTCTCATAAAGAATCTATAAAGGACAAGCCTGTTTCGATAAAGAAAAATGGTCGTCAAGAGACTATCCTGTCTATCATTAAGCGTAAAAAAGAAGTAATGATAAAGGACATTTCCCCTCTTATAAGTGGTTATAGCGAGAAAACTATCCAGAGAGAATTACTCTCTATGGTAAAGGACGGGATTCTAAAAAAATCTGGAGAAAAGCGCTGGAGCAGATATTCCCTTGCCTAGAACGCTACTTTGTATTATATTAGGGTTATCCACAGCATTTTTGGCTTTTATTAGGCATCTCCCCTATAATGTATGGGCTTGCCAGCAAAGGCTTAATCCGCTGTTGGCAATATTAGTACACGCGGGTAGCGACCCAAACAAAAATTAGAAATTATTGGGAAACACTCGCGCAAATTACAAGAAATAAAATTAAAAATGATTAAATCTAGAATTGCAAAGATCGCTGGCCTCACTATCGGCATGACACTTGCTCTCGGCTCCACTGCTGGCGCTGTGACTATTGCTGAACTTCAGGCTCAGATCAATGCGCTTATGGCACAGCTCGCTACCCTTCAAGGTACGACCGTGTCCACAGGTACTGCTATCACTTCCAACTTGACGATTGGTTCAACTGGCTCACAGGTAGTCACTCTTCAGAGTGCGCTTGTAGCACAGGGCCACCTCGTTATGCCAGTTGGTGTATCCATGGGTTACTTCGGCTCTCTCACGAAAGCCGCAGTTGCTAAATGGCAGGCTGCTAACGGTGTAGCTCCGGCAGTAGGTTACTTCGGTCCTCTTTCGAGAGCGAAGTTTAACGCTACAGTTTCAGTTGGCGCAACAGGCACTGTTCCTGGCGCCACCGTTGGTTCCGGCACTACTGTTGTTGTCGGTTCTATCGCTACCCCTGGCGTTGAAGGTTCTATCACTGTTTCTGTCAATCCTTCTCCTGCAACTGGAACAAAGTTGTACGAAAACGAGAAGATGAAGCAGGTTATGGGCATCAAGCTCGAGGCCAAGACCTCGGATATCCGTATTGAGAGAATCAAGGTTGACCTTGATAACGTTACCAGCGGTAATGCTGACAACGAAGTCTATAGAAAGATTGCTAATAAAATCTATGTCATGGACGGCTCAACCGTTCTCGGCTCGATGGCTCTCAATACTTCCACTGTAGTTGAAGACGGTGCAAACCGCTTCATTACAATCGCTGGTATGAACTTCGTCGTTCCTAAGGATAGTACGAAAGTGCTTTACTTGGCTCTTGATGCCAACTCCACTTGGGATTCGGCTTATGACAACGACAGTTGGACACTCGGTATTCCGGTTGACGGAGTCCGAGGTATAGACGGCGCTAACATCAACCAGTACGGTCCTTCCACGGCGTTTACCCGCGAGTTTACCTCGGCGGCCGACCTCGTAGATTCTGCTACTATGGCTGTTTCTCTTAACACAGATACGCCTAAGACTCAGGCGGTTATCTGTAAGGCATCAAGCACTACAGATGAGTGCGATGAGCTCGAAGTAGCTAGGTTCAACTTCAAGTCTACAAAGGATACGGTCAAAGTCACTGACTTCGTCCTTGACCTCGTTCGAGGCGGTACGACCAGCACAGCTACGTCTACCACGGCTTATATCTACGACGGTTCTACCCTCGTAGGTTCAGCTTCGGTTGCAGGGACCGCTCTGGAGACTATGACCGCTACCTTCTCTGATATCGACTGGCTTGTTCCC
>Ga0209542_10003470_pt1 | contig 33714 bp, 36 predicted proteins | sample RifCSPhighO2_01_FD_184028 | JGI IMG/M metagenome (GOLD analysis project Ga0209542, IMG submission 184028) | Soil microbial communities from Rifle, Colorado - Rifle CSP2_plank highO2_0.1 (SPAdes) (version 2) | ecosystem: Environmental > Terrestrial > Deep subsurface > Rock core/Sediment ... | reverse complement strand
GTTCCGAAGTCCATTTGCCGTCCATGAAAAAATCCTGATAAAATCAGGATTTTTTCGTCTGCTCCGCGGCCTGGACTCGAACCAGGAACCTTCTCCTTACACATTTTCCATCACTTTCGTGTGGAGTGGACTATATCTTCACCTTTTCTTTAGAATTAGGTGTTTCGGTATCTAGTCTCTACGGCGCCCAGTCACTTTCTTTTTTTAGAATCTTAGAAAGTGCCTGGTTCCCTCGGTATTACCCATCCACTATCCGCCTACTGGCGGAGGCAGATTAGGGCTTCACCGATATCCCGAAAAGTTCATTCCTAACTTTCGTTAGGAAGCTGCGTTATGCCTGCCTCAAGTTCTCGATGACAGTTAGCGCAAACGAGAATACATTTATCAAGTTCTATCTTTACTTTTTCCCAAGAACGCGTATATCCTTTATCACCGATTCCAAATACTTTTGTACTTGGTTCTTTATGATGTAAATCTAACGCTCCTTGATATTTAGTATATCCACAAATTTGGCATCTGCCTCCTTTGTATTGGATAGATAGTTCTTTGATTTTGCGTCGTCGCTTGGCTACTGCCTTGATGAGTTCATCTCGGCGATTGGCATAGGTTCTCTTGTCTTTCACGGCTTTATTATAAGCCTGATAACAAAAGTGTCCACAGGGAGCCGCTCTACCATTGAGCTACCGCGGAATAATATTAAATTGTAAATTGCATATTCCGCGGCAATGGTAGAGCGGCTGCTCCTGCTTTGCGCGAGAACGCTCTTCCTGACCGTAGAATATTTGATTGTTGCCGTGTTTTATCATTGCCAACGCGTTGATAAAACATGTAAAGATTATACACCCCGACAATTAAATTTCCAAGCTCTTAGGCGGCCATGGATACCTGCCGGCTGGTTTCATTTACCCCCGCGGCGGTACGGACGGCGGCGGCCTTGACGGATTTCAATTTATTTGTATTACTTATAACACTGTTTGCTCGTTTACAACCGCAAAACGGAAGGAGCCGGACATGCCAAACCAAGATTCGCTGGCCTTTTTGGAATATCAAAGATGCATCGGCATAACGGTAGCAAAATTTCAAGACTATTTCGGAGGGACCTTTTATCTTACCAAAAAAGAGTGCCAAAACAGGCTTGAAAATCTCATCTCCAGAAATGCGCTCCACGAAGAAACCCGGCGGGCGATTGACGGCTGGCCGGCTTTTGGCGCGCGGGAGACAAACTCATGAAAAATTGTCCCGAACGCTTCTTGAAACAGTATCTTGGAGAAATCGGCAGTTTTGCAATTCTTACCCGCGAAGAAGAGGTGAAACTGTTCAAGCGCATCGGGGAAGGCGACGAGGAAGCGCGGACAGAATTCATCGAACACAATTTGCGGCTGGTGGTTTCCATAGCCAGACATTACCAAAACCGGGGCCTTGATTTTAGCGACCTGATACAAGAGGGAAATCTCGGCCTCCTTCGGGCGATGGAAAAATTTAATTACAGGCAGGGGAATAAGTTCTCAACTTATGCCGTTTGGTGGATAAGGCAAGCGGTTACCAGAGCGATTATGGATAAGAGCAAGACAATCAGGCTTCCCGTCCACACGAATGAATCGCTTGGTTATCTGCAGAAATTCCGGCGGCAGTTTGAGTGGGAAGGAAATTTCCACCCGAATCAGGAAGAACTTGCGGCCGTTATGGACATTCAGCCTCAAAAGCTCCGGGAGCTTTTGAGGCTGGAATTGAATCTTTTTCTACCCTCCCTTGACCAACCTCTCAATGAGGCGGATAGCGGGGCGATAGGCAACCTTGTTTCATGCCGAACTACCGCCGGGCCGAATGTGGCTGTTGAGGCCAATGAAGGATTGGGGGTTCTGTTTGCGGAACTGGAGAACCTCAAGCGCCGCGCCGCGTTTAACGGAGAAAGAAACCAGAAAATCTTCTTAGCTTACTTCGGCATCCCCGACGGTACTTTCAAGAAATGCACCCTCGAACAAGTCGGACGCAAGAACAATATTACCCGCGAGCGGGTGAGGCAGATTAAAGCCCAAGTGCACAAACGCCTTGGTATCAGCGACAAGTATGTTTTTAATCTTCTGAAACGCATCGAACTCTTGGCTGAATGCGCTGCAACTCCGGATGAAGACGGGCAGTTGAACGAACTTGCGCGTACTCTATAAGGGTGTGTCGATGTTTGACCGGCGCCTGAATCAAGACGGCGCCGGCTTTTTTCATTGCCGTTACAAAGTAAGAATTAATGCCCAGGGTTTTGGCTAACTTTTGGAGATTGGGAATAACAAGGCAGCCTCTCTTCCCCGTTCCACCTTGCAAGAGTCTGAAAAGTGAGGGATTAACTTCGCCCGTTATTCTTTCCACCAACTTCTAATATATGTCGCGCTTGCGCTGGGTTTAAGGGCGGTTGTGGAGTTGCCGGTGCGGATGTAAAAATCTTCGTTTTCGTCAAAGCGCACATAAGCAGGTTTTGAGCTTGGCAAAACGCGGATTACACACACTTCTTTGCCGTCGTTGTCTAATTTTTGAAAGGTGAGCTTGACAAATCTTCGAAATTCCGCCCCGACGGCCACATTGAATAAATTGGTGAAATGATTCTCAAATCCGTCGGCATTTTGTTTGCCGAGAGTGGCATAATCCATTTCCAGGCCGACGGGCGCGCCCTTGTCATTGGCGCCGATGACAAGATAACCGCCTTCGGAGTTTAGGAATGCGGCGATTGTTTTCATGATTGATTTTTCAAGATTTTTATTGACGCGGTTTGCTTGCGCATCCCACCGGAGCGATGTTTTAAACTCCAACTTTTCATGCTCTCCTTGCGCCAAAAGCCGGGGAGCGCTTAAATCGTTTTCAAGGTCGGGAGAGGGTTTTTTGCCGCCCCATTTTAACAATTCAACGTATTTTTCCGGACTGGGAACATAAGTCAGGACAACTGCGGTTGCAGAATCGGCGCTTAATATTTTAAGCTTGCCGTATCTGGTCAATCGCCCCAAAAGACCCTGGCGGCAATTGACGGAGACGGGCTGTTCCATTTTAAATTCACGGTGTTTTTTGGAAAATATTCCATTTTCAATGGAAATTTTGCCGGGGCTTATTTCGTAGGTGTCAAATGCCCATTTCGCAAAAACGAATGTTATCAAACAACTTTCGAAAAGGATGATTAAAAAAAATTCCGCGAATTCGTAGGGAATAATTTTGGAAAAGGCGAGGCTGTCGTAAATATCCCCGTAATCAGCCGAGAGGGCGGCAATATAAAAAACTCCGAGAGCGACAAATTCCAAGAAGAAAAAATTAAGCAATATGACAATGGGATTTTTTCTGATAATTGCCGGTTTGCTCATTGAGACAAAGTTAAAAGGCGGGGCTAACTTGATAACAGAAGCATAGGAAAATTTAAGTAAAAAATCAAGACGGTTTTGGGTCTGTCGGCAAAACGTCACAATCGGCCAGGGTGGAGCGTTATATAAAGCATATTAACAAGAAAAGCTTGGGGCGGAAGGGATATATCAACAGCGAAAGCTGTTGAATCTTGTTTGCCGCATGCTATACTAATACTATTGGTATGAATCCCGTTAGAAGTAGCCCTAACGGGTTCAGCGAATTAAGTATTAAGTAATAACAATAGCTGTTTTGCGCTCATAATTGGTCGTTATGCAACTGTGCAACAGCTACTTCTAACGGGATGAATAAATTTATTGTTTTAGCCGTATCGGCAGGATTGGCGTGGTCTGCCGCCTTTGCTTTTGCAGAGGAAGTTTCGCCGTCTCCGGAAGCGACGAGTTCTCCGGCGGGTCGACCGGGAATAAGAAAAGAAGTCCGCAAAGAAATTCGCGATACGCGAAAAGATGTCAGACAAGAGGTTAAAGAAACAAGAAAAGAAGTGAGAAGCGATATAAAAGACACGAGGAAAAATGTCAGAGAAGATTTAAAGCAAGTTCGAGAAACAGCCCGGGAAGCTTTGAAAGAAAAAAGAGAAGAATTGAAGACCAATCGAGAAGAAGCAAGAGAGGCGTTAAAAGCCAAGAGGGACGAGCTTAAAAACAAAATTGAAACCAAAAGAGCAGAACTCAAAGCGAAGCTTATCAAAATAAAAGACGAGCGCAAAAAGCAAATCGTGGAAAGAATAGACAAGCGGTTGGACGCGTTAAATGAAAAAATGCTCAATCATTTTTCCAATGTTTTGGACAGGTTAGAAAATGTTTTAGAGAAAATCAGCGACAGAGCCGATAAAGCGGCCGAAAAGGGTTTGGATATTTCTGGAGTCAGCGCGGCGATTGATTCCGCAACCGGCGCCATTGAAGCGGCTCGAGCGGCGATTACCAATCAGTCCGGCAAAACCTATACCGTTGAAGTAAATGCGGAAGCGGGTTTGCGCGTTGATGTAGGCAAGGCGCGCCAGGCGCTTCATGCCGATTTGGCGAAAGTGAGAGAAGCGGTTAATGCGGCAAGAGAAGCGGTAAGAAAAGCGGCCGTCGCCTTGGGGCGATTATATGGCACAAGCCCGGCTCCGACCGGAACGGTTACCGCCTCGCCGGAACCGACCGCAACTCCTACCCCGTCTGAAACTCCAACCGGAACTCCGACTCCGACAGCAACTCCGGAATAATAGAATTAAGAATCAAGAATTAAGAATCAGGAGTTAAGAATTCCGTATTCTAACTTCTAACTTCTTACTTCTCATTTATTATGGACAATTACAACACGAATCCTAACATGGGTTCGGAACCAACAAATCCTGTTGCGGGCAGTAAAAAGTTGCCGGTAATCTTGGCGGTTGCCGGAGTGATAGTTGCCGCCGGATTAGTTTGGTGGTGGCTGGGCGGAAAAGAAGTCGGCCAAAAAGCAATAGCTCCGACCGCGACCCCCGAAGGTCAAAGCGCGGAAACTGCCGATATCAACGCGGACTTAAATGAAATAAACGCCGGTGATTTGGATGCCGAATTCAATCAAGTTGACCAGGACCTCAATAGCTTGTAATTTTTGTAAAGCCAACAATGGGCGTCTTTGCAACGCAAAGACGCCCATTGTATTTTTGGAAAATGAAAAAAATCATTATTGTTTCGGCGTTTGCTTTTGCGGCAATTGCCGTATTTCTCGTTCTGCGCGGTCCTAAAAACTCGCAGCTTGGTGAAGTTTCGCCGCCGCCATCGGCGGTCTTAAGTCCCACCCCTTCAGAATCGGTGTCGGAATCAGTGACGCCTGCGAGCGGAAAGACCGTCATTTATACCGATGCCGGATTTTCTCCAAGTACGGTAACGATAAAAAGGGGGGAGACGGTTATTTTTAAAAACAACAGTTCCGAAGCGATGTGGGTGGCGTCGGCCATGCATCCTACCCACGATTTGTATCCGATAAAAGGCGGATGCGTCAACAGCGCTTTTGACCAGTGCGAGGAGGCGGCGCCGGGCGGCTCTTGGTCGTTTAAGTTTGACGTTGCCGGAATCTGGAAATATCACAACCATCTCAACTTGTCCAAATTCGGAAGCGTAGTTGTGGAGGAGTAAAACAGAGTTTGCATTTTAAACCGGCTTATGATATACTCTTGTTATCGTAGGTATTCTCGGTAAGTTTCTCAGGGCTCCGGGAGGGCGCTCATTAGTAGGAACTTGGCTTCGTAATACAACAAAGTTGTTATACGGGGTGGACGAGAGGTCGTTCCTACTAAAAAATGGCTTGCGGGATAATATCCGCAATAAAGCACTGCTTTCTTGCCGGGTGTTAAGTTGCAAGCAGAACAAATGTCAAAAAGATTATATATCGGCAGTCTGTCTTACGACACTACCGATGAATCGCTGAAAAACGCTTTCTCTCAAGCGGGAGCCGTTAATTCAGCGACGGTTATGATTGACAAAGTATCGGGCCGCTCAAGAGGTTTCGCTTTTGTCGAGATGGAAAACGACGACGAAGCCCAAAAAGCGATTGAAATGTTGAATGGAAAAGAACTGGACGGCCGGACGATTATTGTCAACGAAGCTAGACCGATGACCGATAGACCTGCCCGAAGCGGAGGCTTTGGAGGCGGACGAGGCGGTTTCGGCGGAGGCCGAGGCGGATTTGGTGGCGGACACAGAGACTACTAAATCTCTCAAATCAAAAATCGCTCCTTCGGGAGCGGTTTTTGATTTGATGGAATTTGTGTTAATTTTTTGAAATGTTCAATCGTCCCAAAAACGATGCCAACTATCATTGGACCAACCACGTGATGAGGAAGACGGTTTTTTACGGTTTGTCGGCCGAGAGGATAAAAAGGGTTATCCGAAATCCGGAACGGAGTGAGAAAGGCATTGCGCCGGACACGATTGCCGTGATGCAATCTGCTGGCAACGGGCGGGGGCATTATGAGGTGTGGGTGATGTACGCCGCGGCAAAGCCGCGAGTCCAAAGCGCAAAGTTCAAAGCGCAAAACCAAAACCAAAATATTGTCAGTCGCAAAATAATCATCACCGCTTGGCGGTATCCGGGCACAAGTCCCGTTAGAGAGGCGATTCCCATCCCTACGAATATTTTGGAAGAATTGAGGGAAGAGGGGATAATTAAATAACGGCATAAATAACAGGTCCGACCTGTACAGGTCGGACCTGTTAAGATTCTCTATTTTGCCCGCCTGCAACGCCTACGCGTAGCATTGCGGGCAGGCAAGAAGTTGCGGGGGCCTTTTCGTTTTAACAAAAGTTTGGTAGTATCCTGGTAAACCAGGTAGTAGAAGTTTGAAATGCGCCGAAGGCGCAAAGCTGGAAGCAATTCAAACTTTCGCTACCCGGCAAAACGCAACTTAACAACCTAAACTAAAACCGGAGGAGAAAAGAAGATGAAACGCCAATTTGTTGGGATGATTGCGCTTTCGGCGATTTTTTGTTTTGGGTCTGTTTCCGCGGCAACTGCCATTGACAAGCAAAAAGGCTGGAGTTTTTCTTTTGAGCTGATGCGCGTAGGGGTCAGAGGAAACGATGTTCATGTGGGCGATGTTTTTCATTATACCGAAAAAGGAGAAACGAACGGCGGCGCTGATTCCGTGAAATACGGCATGACCTATGAACCCATTACGACAAAAATGGAGAGCGGGTTTACGCCCAGATTTGATATTACATATGAGGCCGATAAGGGGTCGTTTGCGGTGTCCGCTTGGTTTTTCAATACCAGCGGTTCAGCGGGCGGCTATGTGGACACTCCAAGGTGGGAAATGGACGGTAACGGCTATGTGTTTTTTATGAACGGTGTTCGGATGTTTGACCAGTCGCTTGTGCCGACTGCCGATATGCGCGAACCTTCGGGGTTTTCACCGGTTGTTTATTCGGTCGGCAACAAGCTGTCAAATTTTTCTCTTGATTTGTCTGTGGCGCGAAAATTGTCCGATGGGAAAAATCTTAGCCTGGATGGGACGCTTGGCCTGAAATTGGGCGGTTTAAACAATACCCGAAGCGAAGGGCAGAAACTCGAAGCCTTTATTTTCCACTATTTCGGCCCAAACAAGAATTTTTGGAACCGCATTGAGTTAAGAAGTAAAAGCGAAGCGGATACCGGACTGCTTGTCGGACCGTCATTCGGCCTGCAAAGTACGGCTGTTTTCGAGACAACGACAATTACGGGCAGTTTCAATCAGGCGTTTCTTTTCGGCGGCGCCGACATCTCGGGCAACTGGAAAGATGTTGACGATATTTGGCTGGTTGCCGGGTCTCCCTTATCCGGGCTTTATGAACCGGCGGGACAGGTATTATATTGGGAAGGCAATTTCCCGGTTAATGAGAAGATGCGAGTGAATATTCCGGTAACTGAATTCAGAATATCGGTCAAATGCGACCTGAACAAAAAAATCGCTCTTGGCACGGGAGCTTTTGTGTCCGTGTGGCAAAACGCGCCCTTGGCTCCGAAATGGTCGGTGCCCGGCAACTGGTCTGCAATTCAAGGAACCAGCTGGAAGCTTCAAAAGGGGACGCTTTCGTATTACGGCTGGAATGGTTCGCTGACATATAAATTTTGATAAACCTTAGAGAGCGGAAACGCTCTTTTTTGTTATTTATAGGTGGGGTTTTCCACAATTTAAATTTACTGTTCAGATAAGGGGTGGTAGAATGAAAGCAATATCAATTAAATTAACAATAATTATGTACAATAGTTTTTACGATGACATGTACAATATGATGAATTACATGAGAGGCTTTTGGGGCAATCAAGGCGGGCAAATGCCTTGGGGAGACGGGTTTATTCAGTCGTCTTTTTGGGGAACCGGCGTAGGTTTTTTGGGATTGTCAATGATGCTCGGATTGATTGTGTGGAGTTTGGCTTGGAAAGGATTAGCTTTATGGAAAGCGGGGAGAGCCGGCGATAAGTGGTGGTTTGTCGCTTTGCTTGTCATTAACACGCTGGGTATTTTGGATATTTTCTATCTGTATGTTTTTTCCGGCAAGAAAAAGTTTTAAATCCCTGATAAGAATTTCTTTTTGAATGTTTTGAAAGAGCCTCTATCAATGGAGGCCCTTATATTTTTCATAAGATTATTAAAAAACCAAACATTGTGCAGAGTGGCAAAGCGTTGAGCTCGAGGAAGGTCCGCTTTAAACAGCGCGTTTAATTTTGACCTGGAAATGTTTAATTTGCAGGCGGGGCATTTACATCCCTTTTCAAGAGAAATATTTTTATTGCGATTTTTTGATATGTTGTAATGGCCGTGTCGGGTGTAAATTCTTCCATGTCGAGCTTCGCGAGTGGGGATGACGCAGTCAAACGAATCAACACCGTTTTCCACGGCGTTAAAAACATCCCGAATTTTGCCGATGCCGAGCAAGTGGCGGGGTTTTTCTTCCGGCAAATGGGGGATGACTATTTTTAAAGTTTTGAGCATTTCATTTTGGCCGAACGAACCGCCGATGCCAAAACCGTCAAACGGCAGAGAGCCGATGAATTTGGCGCTTTTAACGCGCAAGCTTTTAAATCGTCCGCCCTGGACAATCCCGAATAACATTTGCTGTTTGTCTTGCGATTGACGATTAGCCATAAGCGATAAGCACTTTTTCGCCCAGCGGTGGGTGCGTTCAAGAGCTTTTTTATTGTATTTAAAATCGTCCAGCGGCGAGGTGCATTCATCAAAAGCAAAGATTATATCGGCGCCGAGTTTTTCCTGGAGTTTCATAGAAATTTCCGGGTTTAAAAATCTGCGTTGGCCGTCTATATTGAAGAAAACGCCCTTATCCGTGATTTTAATTTGCTGTCTTTTAATTTGTTGATTCGCATACATTCGCAGATTGGCGCCGTTTTTTAATATTTTCCCCACTTTGTTTTCTTTTCCGAATCCAAGAGAAAAAACCTGAAACCCGCCGCTGTCGGTCATTGTCGGCATATTGCTTCCCAGTTTGTTTAGCAGAAATGTTTTCTTGTTTTTATTTGTAAATTTGAAATTGTAAATTGGTAATTGCTTTGGAACGAAGTTCCAAAGGTGGTAAGTATTGGAAATGACGACTTGGGTATTGGTTTTGGCGATATCTTGCGGTTTCAAACATTTTATTTCAGCGTGAGTGGCGACGATGGTATAGGCGGGAGTTAATATTTTGCCGTGAGGCGTGATTAAAATACCCGTCCGGGCGTTAGTGCTTTTATCTTTTTTCAGGATTTTAAACATAGTATGACTTTCGCGCTTTCGCCTTGAACTTGGACAAACGCGTAAGTTCTAAAATAATATAATTTAAAAGGAAGGCCCCGTTTATTGCCGGGGCTTTGGAGCGATATATGCATAATCGCTGTATGTGAAAACGCTTTTGTTGTAAGTACCAATTCCTAAAAAGCTGTATTTGTACACTGCGGTAATAGATTTAACCACGATAATATTATTGAAAATTTCCTGCTCAAAAGATATATCCAGTTTCTCTACGCTGACCAAGCCCCATGCCCAGCTTTTTTTACGGGTTAAACCGGCTTCAAGTTTTTTGGTGTAGAAATTTTCAAGGTCAATATAAATGATTCCACTCATTGCGTTGGCAATGTCATCGGCTCGGCCGTGAGACGGCGCGTTTGGTTTGGGAAACATTTTAATTACCGTAACCGGCTGACCGTCAAGCAGTTGAATTTCCGGCTGAGACATGGAAAAAATGTATCTTCCTGCAAGTTTTTCATTGATGTTCGGGGGAAAGCTTGATTTAGAGCGGATTTTTACCGGCTTGCCGTTCTTTTCAACAATATCCTCAACTGAAATGTCGCCCTCAGGGTGAACGAAAGCAATTTCTTTATTTTTTAAGATTGCGCCTTTATTACCTTTAAGCGAGTAGATTTCGCTTATTTTTTTGAAAGAAATATACTTTTGTTTCAAAGCGTTATTTTCTTTTTCCTTATTAATAATTCGCTTCATAATTTCTTCGGCGGTATTTGGCGGTGTTGTCGGCGGTAATTGAGCAACAATATTAAGAGAATGGGCGACCAGCAGAACGACAGCCAAAACGATAATTTTTCTCATTTTTTCTCCTTAGTTTTGTCAGGGAACTTTACCGATATGATACATAATGTTAATTAGATAGTCAAGTATTTGTTATTTTTCTTTTTGTGATATAATATAAAATATTATGGAAAAAGTTGCAGAACATAAAATAAAAATTTACACGACTCCGTCTTGCGCGTATTGCAAGATGGCAAAAGAGTATTTTAAATCAAAAAATCTCACCTGGGATGAATATGATGTTTCCACCGATATTGTCAAGCAGAAAGAAATGATTGACAAGACCGGCCAATTCGGCGTGCCGGTGATTGATATTGACGGGAAAATTGTTCTTGGTTTTGATAGAACCAAAATTAATGAATATCTTGGATTGTAATTTAAAATTTATAAAAAAGCCCAATGTCTAAAAAAGAAATAAAATCATTGCCATTCGCGGCAGATTCGTTAAAAGGAATTTCTCAAAAAACGATAGAGATACATCACGGTAAGCTTTATGCCGGTTATGTCAATAAATCCAACGAGATAAAAGATAAACTGCAAGTTATTATTGAAAGCGGAAAGGCGGAAGGGAATCAGGCGTACAGCGAGCTTCGCGCGCTTAAAAACGGCGAAGGGTTTACCAATAACGGTGTTTATTTGCATGAAGATTATTTTGCGATTTTGGGAGGAGATGGTATGCCAAAGGGCGAGATTGCCGGCAAGCTGGCTGAGAAATACGGCTCATTTGAAAATTTTAAAACATATTTTTCAGCTTGTGGGATGGCGGCGCGGGGATGGACGGTTTTAGCTTGGGATATGCACGAAAAAGATTTGCGGATATTCAACTGTGATGCTCATAATCATGGCGGGATTTGGGGTGCAGTGCCAGTAATCGTGTTGGATATTTACGAACACGCTTATTTCATTGATGCCGGTTCCGACCGTGCTACATACATCAGGGCATTTTTTGATAATCTCAACTGGGATAAAATAGAAGAGTTCTACCAAAAGGCGAAAAAAATGGAGTGGGAATAAGAATTTAAAAATCGCCCTACGCATTTATGTATGGGGCGATTTGATTTAGATTCTTAAACCTAGACGAATTCCAATTGTCGGGCAAAGAACAGTTTTAATTTTGAAATCGGAAGGAGCATAAAATCCTCCAGATTTTAGAATTCCAAATTTTAAGATTCTTATGCCGGGAACAAGGTCAATATTGAAGCGGTGATATTCTTTTCTGATTCCCAAAGTTAATTCCGGATAAAAGACGCCATTCTTTTTAATACTATTGTTTAAAAATGTTGTAACATTGTTAACCAGAAAGACGCTTTCATATTGCGTTCGGTCGGTATTGAATTTGGTTGCTGAAAATTTGTTGCTAAGCGGTACTCCGTAAACAAGAGCCAGAGACGGGGAGAATTCCAATGAGTGGTAAGAGCCGGTTCGCTTGAAAAATCTGATATACAGAAAATCTCCTTCGTAAACTAAAGTATTTTCTTTGCGGAATCCTGCCGCAAAACCATCCGGTAGTAAGTGGTACAGGAAAAAATGGTGACTGGGTTTGGCTTCTGGAGTTTGCGCAACTTGTGTCTGCGATGACTGGGTTTGCGAGGATTGCGTTTGTGAAGATTGAGTTTGTGATGCTTGTGTCTGTGTCCCGATATGCTCATTGGTGGCGGTATGCCAGATAAATTCAAATTCTCCTTCAAAGCCAGTATAGTTTACAGAACCTCGCGGTTGAGGCACAAGAGCATCAGTAATATCAAATTTAAAATTGAATCTTGTTTCGGCAAATATTTTTGATGTCGGCAGAATTAACGCAATCACCATAATAACGATAGGCGTTATTTTTCTCATCTCTCTTTTCTCCTTGAGCGGTCAATTCCGTTTTCATCTGCTCCGTCGCTATGCGGGTGCCTGATTGCAGGATCAATTCCGGGAGGATTAACAATAAGCGGTGTGTTCGGCGTCTGCGCGGCGGAAGTTCCTTGAGTTGAGTCAATGAGGGCGGCAAATAATGGTCTTGGAGTAAAATTTTCATCGGATATTCCGTAAATCAGACCATAGGCGTTTGCGTCATTGGCATCATACATTGAATACCAAAAAATATTTCTGGCATGAAGCATTGAGCGTAAGCGGGAGAAGACGCTTTCCATAAAAGCGATTTGTTGGGTTGTGCCAATCTGTCCGCATTCGGTTACCCAAACTTCATGACGGGCAAGTTTTTGAGCAAATTTGGGATTATTCAAAACATTGGCATAATTTACCAAGGCAATATCGGTATAAACATTGATTGCAACAATAATTCCATCAAGATCAAACAATCCGTTTTCAAAAAATGTTTGGAGTTCTTTTGCTCCGCCAGTACCGCTGCCGAATGTCGGAGCGCTGGTGATGCGTCCCCGAAGCTCCGGATGATTTTGCATCGCATAAGCATACATTGCCTTAAGCTTTGTCATATAGATTATGGGGTCCATAGTCCCGGTAGGATTGACGGACGGATCAGTATTTGTGATTTCTCCGGCAATTTCAAAAGCCATTGAGCTTGGATAATTTCTTGCAAAATAATCAATAGTATCGTTCCAGCCATGGGTTTCAAGATCTCCCAAGGTGATAATGGTAAAAATGCTTAATCCCAATTCTCTGGCCTTTTTGTAATACCAGTTGGAATTTTCGTTTCCGCCATATGGCGCATCAAGGCGCACCCAGCCGATACAACCGGCTTGTTGCAACTGTCGCGTCGCTTCCATCTGATTTTTGTATTCGTTGCTTCCTTGTTCATATCCCGGCGTATGAATTACAACGCCGACATTTCCCGGGCTTCCTCCGCCAAGCCATGAATCGCGGACCGCTTTTTTATCAAGCTGGTCAAACGATGGCACGGTCGGCAGTGTTCGTTCGCTGCAACCGTCGCAATTTACCAAAAATAGCGGAAGTACAAGATACAAATAGAGCCATTTTTTCATTCTTCTACCTCTTTTTGTCAAAGGACTTTGTGTCTATGTTGTAGATAAAAACATGTTGAATGTCAAATAAAAAAACCGATAGACGGCGGTTTTTTTATTCCCAAGTTTTAAGCCACAATCGCTGGCGGTATTGTTCGGGACTTAAATTAAGGCCGTAAGAAAGAGGGGAGAAATAAACGAAACTGACGGCCGAAAGCGCGATTAAAGCGAAAAATATTTTCTTTTTTTGTTTGGATTGGTCAATAAGATAAACAAGAATTATTATCGCAAAAATAAGGCCGGCGAGATAGTGGTAAAGGAACATCACTCTTTTTATGCCGATGAAGGGAAGCATGTTCAGAAAAAAACCGCCCAACAAAAAATTTAATTTCCAATTTCCAATTTCCAATTTCCAATCAATTTTCAATGACTTAATTTTCAAATAATTTTTTAATTTTTGTAAATTGTAAATTGTTAAATTGAAAATTAACAGCAAGACCGCTATCGCAGATGCCCACCAGACAACAGGATTACCCAGAAAATAAATTCTCGCGTTTTCTTTTACCCAATAATAAATAGGCCGGGTCATAAACGGCCAAGAATACCACTGACTGCCGTAAGGATGGCTGGATGTGAGCCGCTGGTTGGACTCGTACATCTGAACGTTCAATTCCGTGAATTTTTCAAACAAATTTAGTCGTTTAATATTCGAATTTTCAGCATAAATGCTTCCAACCAAGGTTTTTTGAAAAGCCGGCGTCATAAAGGCGTCTCCCGTGCCGGATTTTGTAAGCAATGAAAAATGAAGAGCAAAAACGGAAAAATATATCGCAAGGGGAACTATTGCAAAAAAGACCGCCAGGTTAACAATGTCTCTTATTTTTCTTGTTCTTAAAATTACGATTGTTTCAATGATTGCCGGCAATGCCAAAAATGCCGCGCCGGTCCATTTGATTGAAACTGATAATCCGCCGAAGATTCCCATCAGTATCAAATTTTTGAGAGAGGATGAAACGCCACTTGCGGCGCAGTTTCGGTTTTTCAAATAAAAAAGAAGAGACAAAAACCCAAAAAGCAATAAGAACGCGTCCATAAGAATAAATCGTGATTGAACCAAAATTGCGTTTTCAAAAACAACAAATATTCCCCCCGCAAAAGCGGCAAGAGGGCTTAAACCGAATTCCAACAGCAGCAAGAATATGACTATCGGCAAGAGCGTTCCGGCAAGAGACGGCAGGAATCGCAGAGCCATATATTTGTTGTCGGGGAAATTGTCGCCGATTTGATTGAAACTAAATTCCGGCCTGAAATCAAAAAATTTGGCGAAGCCGGCAATGAGCAATTTGCCCAAGGGAGGGTGGATATCAAAGAAATATTCGCCGGTGTAATATCCGGAAACGAATTTGCCGAAATGAACTTCGTCAAAAACAACCTGATTCGGCTGGCCGAAAAACACAAAACGAGTGGCCAAACTCATCGCCAAAATAATAAAAATTATCCATTTGGTTCCCATCTTTAGTATGATATACTAAATTAATCGCAAAATAAATAAAAAACGATGTACGATTTAATTATCATCGGCGGTTCAGCCGCTGCCACCTCGGCCGGTATTTATGCGGCCCGGCGGGAGCTTAATTTTAAAATTGTCACCAAAGATTTTGGCGGAGAAGTCGCCACTTCAGGCGAAATAGGCAATTGGCCAGGTGTCAATCAGACCGACGGCATAACTTTGGCCAATCAATTTAAAGAGCATCTTAAATTTTATAACGTAATACCCGAAGAAGGTTTGGAGGTTGAAGGCATTTCAAAACAAGAGGACGGAACTTTTTGCATTAAAATTAAGGGAGGAGGCGCTTGCGATTATGTTGCAAAATCAGTCATTTTAGCTACCGGTGTGTATCCGCGGGAACTTAATATTCCAGGCGAAAAAGAATTTCGCAATAAGGGCGTAAGTTATTGCACGGTTTGCGACGGGCCGCTGTTCAAGAGTAAAACCGTAGCTGTGATAGGCGGAGGCAATTCGGCCCTGGAAGCGGCGCTGATGCTGGCGGACATTTCTTCCAAAGTTTTCGTGGTAAACAAAAATCCTGTTTTTGCCGGCGATGAGATTTTGACGGACAAATTGAAAACCAAACCGAATGTCGAAATAATTTATGAAGCGATGACGACGGAAATTTTTGGCAAAAAATTTGCAGAAGGGTTAAAATATAAAGATAAAGACGAACAGACGCGGGAAATTTTAGCTGAAGGCATCTTTGTCCATATCGGCATGATGCCGAATTCAGCGATTGTTCCGCCGGAAGTTCAAAAAAATAAATTCGGAGAAATTATCACGGATAAAAATTGCGCCACCAATGTCCCCGGGCTTTACGCCGCCGGCGATGTTACCGATACGCCGTTCAAGCAGATAGTGGTAGCCGTCGGTCAGGGCTGCATAGCGGCATTGAGCGCGGTACAATATCTTAATAAGTATAAATAATTGCTATCTTGTTAATTGCTATCTTGTTGTTTTAATTTCAACAAGCTAACAAGCTAATAAGCTAACAAGCTAACTTGATTTTTCTTGGCGCCGACCATCGGGGATACAATTTAAAGGAAAAAATTAAAGGCTGGCTTTCGGAGTGGGGTTATGAACATGAAGATATGGGCGCTTTTGAGTACGACAAAGACGATGATTATCCGGATTTTATTTCAAAAGTCGCCGAAAAAGTTTCGGAAGACGCGGATAATTCAAAAGGAATTGTTTTGGGCGGTTCCGGCCAGGGCGAGGCGATGGTTGCCAACAGATATCCGAATGTGCGGGCGGCGGTGTATTACGGAGGAAACGAAGAAATCATAAAACTATCCCGCGAGCATAATAATGCCAATATACTTTCGCTTGGAGTATCTTTTGTTGACGATAAAACGACGGAAAAAGCGGTAAGACTTTGGCTGGAAACGCCGTTTTCGGGAGAGGAGAGGCACAAAAGGAGAATCGAAAAGTTTAAAAGTTTAAAGATTTAACAATGGCTAAAATTTTTGTGACACGACCGATACCGGAGGCCGGCATAAAAATGCTTCATGATAAGAACTATGATATTTTTGTTAATGAAGCCGCTTTGGACCGGCCGGCGGCCAAAGAAGAAATGTTGGGCGGTGTGAATGTCGCCGATGCTTTGCTGTCGACACTGACCGACAAAATCGATGCGGAAATAATGGATGCCGGTCTGCCGACTTTAAAAATTATTGCAAATTTTGCCGTTGGTTTTGACAATGTTGACCTTGAGGCGGCCAAGCAAAGAAATATTTTGGTTTCAAATACTCCGGGCGTACTCACTAATACCGTTGCCGAACACACCTTTGCTTTAATGCTGGCGATAGCCCACCGAATCAGCGAAGGCGACAGATTCAGCCGGGCCGGATTGTATAAAGCGTGGGGGCCGCAATTGCTTCTTGGAACCGACGTTTCGGGGAAAGTTTTGGGCATAGTGGGACTGGGCAGAATCGGCTCAAAAGTGGCCGAACACGCCGTTAGGGGTTTTGGCATGAAGGTTTTGTATACAGACGTAAAACCATCGCCGGAATTTGAGAAAGAATACGGCGCGGTTTTTGTGGAAAAGCTTGAAGAACTTTTGCCTCAATGCGATTTTGTTTCGATTCATGTGCCCTTGCTTGATTCAACGCGCCATCTTTTTAACGAAGAGCGGTTGAAAATGATGAAGCCGACGGCGTATTTGATAAATACTTCCCGCGGAGCGGTTATAGACGAGAAGGCCTTAGCTGAAGCATTGGCCGGAGGAGTGATTAAGGGTGCCGCAATTGATGTTTTTGAATTTGAACCGGCTATTGCACCCGAATTAAAACAGCTGGAAAACGTAATAATAACTCCCCATATCGCTTCCGCGACGGAAGAAACAAGAAATAAAATGGCCGAACTTGCTGCGTTAAATATAATAGAAGCGTTGGAAGGCAGAACACCGCCGAATTTGATAAAATGATTGAAATTATCCCCGCTATTTTAACAAATGATTCCGGCGAATTTTTTGAGATGTTGGAAAAGGTTCAACGATTGTCGCGGCACATTCATCTTGATATCGCTGACGGCATTTTTGTTCCCAACAAGACCATCGGCGGGATAGAAGAATTAAGAACGGTTGAAAGCGGGCCGGAGATTACTGCGCATTTAATGATTAAAAATCCGGAAGAGCAGATACACAACTGGCTTGAAACTTCGGCAGCCGGATATGTTTTTCATGTAGAGGCGACGGATAAAGCAAGTGAATTGATAAAAATTATTAAAGAGAATAAAAAGAAAATAGGAATTGCGTTAAATCCCAAAACGCCGATAGAAACAGTTGCGCCGTATTTAAATCAAATTGATTTTGCGCATTTTATGGCGGTGGAGCCGGGATTTTACGGCAGCAAATTTGTGGATAGCGTGCTTGCTAAAATAGCGGAATTTCACAAACTGTATCCGAATGTTTTAATTTCGATTGACGGCGGCGTGACGCCGGACACCGCGCCCAAATTAGTCAAAGCCGGAGCGAGTATGCTGATTTCCGGAAGTTATATTTTCAAGAGCGCGGATATCGGCGAAGCGATAAAAAATTTGCAGGAAGCGGTTGGCATGTAAGCTTTTCGGGACTTGCGGAGCTCGACGGAGCGAGCGAGAGGCGAAATTCCAGCAGGAATTTACGCCGTGCTCGAAAAGTTTACATGCCAACCGCTTAATAAAGAAAATATGTTTGACATCATTTCAATCGGTTCGGCGACAAGAGACGTGTTCGTTTCAGCCGAGGGTTTTAAAACCGTCAAAACGGATGATTTTAATACCGAAAAAGCATTGTGTTTCGGTTTGGGTTCCAAATTGGAGATTAAGAAGCTGGTTTTCGCTTCCGGTGGCGGAGGCACCAATGCCGCGGTAACTTTTGCGAGGCAAGGTTTGAAAACAGTTTGTATCGGGGTGGTCGGCGACGATTTTAACGGAGCAGACATCCTGCGCGAATTAGCCGGCGAAGGCGTTGAGGTAAAATATTTTCAAAAACATTCTGACAACCATACGGCTTATTCCTTGATTTTGGTTGACGAAAGCGGCGAAAGGACGATTTTATCTTACAAGGGCGAGGGCCAGCATTTTAATGTTAATCAAATACCGTTTGAGCAACTGCAAACCAAGTGGTTATTTTTGAACAGCTTAGGCGGGCATTATGAGCTTTTGGAAAAAGCGGTAAATTGGGCAGTGGAAAATAATATAAAATTAACGACCAATCCCGGCTGGAGAGAATTGGCCCACGGACTTGATAAACTGAAACCTCTTTTGAAGCATTTTTCCATTGTATCAATGAATCGCGAGGAAGCGGCAGATTTGCTCGGTTTAAGCTACGAAAAGGAAGAAGAAATTTTCAAAGCGATGGACGAGCTTATCGGGGGAATTTTTGTAATGACTAAGGGGCCGGAGGGCGCAATAGTTTCTGACGGCAAGAATATTTATTCAGCTGGTGTGCCGGATTCGCCGATAATTGAAAGAACGGGAGCGGGAGACGCTTTCAGTTCCGGATTTATCACTGAATATATCCGTTCCAACGACATAAGTCGAGCGGTGCAATTTGCCACAGCCAATGCTTCATCGGTTGTGGCGCAATTCGGTTCCAAGGCCGGCATTTTGAAAAAAGACGACTGGGGACCCTGGCCGTTGGTAAAAGTTGAGAAGACGCAACTTTAACAGGTTTAAAGTTTAAAAGTTTTTAAATGCAGAATTCTTACGAAAAACTAGCCGGACTGCTAAGAACCTCTCCCGGTGTGCTTGAGGCGGTAGACGAAAAAATGAGCCGGCTTGCCGGAAAAAGAGGCGTACTGGAAGCCATTGCCGGTGAAAACGAAATTCTTGTCAGCCGCATCTTGGCCGAATTAAATTTATCCCGCTCTTCGCGGGCGGAGGATGTGTACTCGGTTCTGATTGAACGGCTCACCCGCCTTGACGTCGGACTAAACGAATTATTGGGGAAGCCGAATCTTCTTGAGATGTCGGAAAATTGCGGGAAGATGTGCGAGATTATTTTCAAAATTTACAAACCGCCGAAAGGATTGTTCATTAAAAAAGAAAAAGTCGCCGAATTGCTGGAAAAACACCGACCGGACAATCTGCTCGATTGTTTTAATTGTACTACCGCCAAGGAACTTATTGAAAAAGAGGGTTTTGCTTCGGTGGTAAGTGCATTGAGGTTTACCCAGAGCGAAGAGTGGATGCATAATTTTTTTGATTCTGCTTATGGCCGTTTATCGCCGGACGATTTTGAAGAAAGGGAAGTGGAAATAAAGATACTGGCGCCAAAATGGCTTGAGGTGGCTGGCCGTTTTCTTGAAAAAAAATATCACAACGTAAGCCATCTGAAAGAATTCGGGGTGATTTTTGTTATTCCGTTGGTGATAGATACGCCGGGTGAAACAACTCGAATGTTCTCTCTCCTGCTTCATTATCTGCACGAGGTGCCGTTTTATTCCGCCCTCTTTAGAAAATTTATCGTCGGACCAAATTTTAATGAAAAATTCAAATCGCTGTTAAGGGGCGATGTTTTAAGTTCTGAAACGGCAAGTGAAAAATTCAAAAAAGAAGGCAATACCTGGTTGGTGATTCAAAAATATTTGGCCAAGGATAATCCGAACGACCCGCGGCTTTTCATGCCCCACATAAGTCCGGAAGCGGACCATTGGCTTAAGGCGGGTGAGGACCTGGCCAGACTGTCCAAAATGGCGGACATAGACCACGGCCGCACGGGTTTGGATTTTTGGTCAGGATTGGATTTCACGGGTGGTTTTTTCCCTTCGGCAAACTCGGGGCAAGTACAACTGGTGAGTTTCGACCTCATTGATTTGATAATGTCATTAGTCAAAAAAGGGGAAATCAAATATCTTTACCACCAGCAAGAAGCGCTTTGGAACAAAATTTTTATTGAATATATGGGGCGGGGAAAAATGGAAAACTTATTGGAAGAAAATATTATAAGAGGGTATTTTGAGTTATGATACCTTAAAATTATCAATAACCAATTTTCATTGAATTTACAATTAAACAATTTTTAATTTTAATTTAATTGATAATTTATTGAAAATTGATAACTGAAAATTGGAAAATATTAAAAATTTAAATTGGTTTCTTGAACAAGCTCGGTTATCGCACACGGCTATCGGGCATTTTAATTTTGCCACGGCTGATGTACTGCGGGGGATAATTGAAGCAGCCAAAGAGGCAGGAGCTCCGGCGGTGATGGTTGGAACTTCCGAGGGCGAGGCGGGTTTTATCGGAATGAAAGAAGCCGTAGTATTGGTTGCCGCGTTGAGGGAGGAGTATGATTTTCCGGTTTTTTTAAACGCCGACCATTTTAAAAGTTTTGAAAAATGCAAAGAGGCGATTGGCGCCGGTTATGATTCGGTGATAATTGACGCTTCGCGTTTGCCTTATCACGAAAACATTGCCGTTACGAAAAAGGTCGTTGATTATGCGCAGAGCGTAAATCCTGACATTTCGGTGGAAGGCGAACTGGGATATTTGCGGGGTACGTCGGAAGTCCAGAGAAAGATAGAGATAAGCCCCGCTGATTATACTCAACCCAACTTAGCTTTTAATTTTTTATCGCATACTAAGGTTGATAGATTGGCGGTAGTTTTTGGGAATATCCATGGTATTGTTACCGAACAAACAGAAAAACTTGATATCGAACATTTGAAAAGGATTGTTTTGGCGGTTAACAGCGCAAGGTCAATTTTCCATTTTTGGCGCAATAGAACGGTTTATTTGGTTTTACACGGGGCTTCGGGTTTGAAAGACGAAGATGTTGTCGCCTCCATCAAAGCCGGCATTGTGAATGTTCACTTTAATACCGAATTGAGAGTGGCTTACCGCGAAGGGATTGAAAAAGCCATTCATGCCAAGCCCGACGAAGCGGCGCCGTACAAGTATCTCGCCCCAGCGATTGAAGACGTCAAAAAAGTCGTTTCTCAAAAAATCAAGTTGTTCATAAGCCATGTTTAGAAGTTGAACTTCCAAACATGGCTTATGGCTACTCAAGGGTTAAGTTTTGTATTTCCTTCAAATTCAGAGCAGTTATAAAATCGGCAGTATTTTTTTTAAAATTTTTTAAACCCCCGGATACTTCTAAAAGGAATTCCCTCCGCGTTACCAAGGGGAAATTGCTCTTGCCAATGTAATCTAAATAACTAGACCAACGATACTTTTCCAAAAAAGATAGCATCCTCTTTGGATTATTTAATTTATATTCACGCCACTCTGGAGCTATCAAGTCAAAAGGATTGAGGTGAATATAAAGGGGTAAATATTTAAAATACTCTTCTTTATCAATTACAACCGCCTTGAAACGACCTTGGAATAACGGTCCGACTCTCACGTTCTTTTGATTAAAATAATTTGTATATCCAGTTCCTATTTTTTGCATAAATTTCACGATTCCGTTATCAACCAATTGTCTAACTAATAAATGATAATGGTTGGGCATTAGACAAAAGGCGAGTATTTCTATAAGTGGCTCTTTCCCCTTTTTTGATTTATTGTTTAGAAGTTGAACTTCCAAACAATGGGGCGTGATGGTTTTAGGATTTCTTATTAGATATCTTACATTAGATGGTAACACTGATTTTGTGTCGTTAAATTCTATAAGGTTATTTATAAAACGAAAATAATCCTGAACGATTAAAAATATATCCCGTTTTTCAACGCCTCTATTGTAGATATGATATATTCCCCCGTTGGTAAATTTTGGTTTTTTCATAATTTACAATAAGTTAACATATCTGTTTAGAAGTTCAACTTCCAAACAGTAGGTGTTGTCTGTGAGTCCGCAGATTTCTATTAAAAATTTTTTGATTTTTTGTGTATGACATGCCTTTCATTTTACACAAAGGGTGTTTCCAAGCTATTGAACCATAACGAGATATTTGATTTTTTTGGTGTTTTCTTATACAATGTAAAGAACTTTAAACCATGTCTGTAAACAAACAAAAAATTGAGTTAAGCGCCGAGAAAAGGGAAGTGTCGGGTTCGGCGGTTAAGAAACTGCGTAGAGACGGCTATTTGCCGGCGGTTTTGTACGGCAAGGGCCAGGAATCTTTGCCTTTGCAAGTTATGGCTGCGGATTTCAAAAAGATTTTTAAATTAGCCGGAGAATCCACCCTTATTTATGTTAATGTCGGCAGTCAATCTTATCCGACCATTATCCACGATGTGGCGCAGGACCCGGTAAGCGACGAAATTATCCACGCCGATTTTTACAAAGTCCGTCTTGATGAAAAAATAAAAGCCATGATTCCGGTAATATTTGAGGGCGAATCGCCGGCGGTTAAGGATTCGGGAGGCATATTGGTGAGGAATATTAATGAGCTTGAGGCGGAGGGGCTACCCCAAAATTTGCCCCACCAAATAACAATTGATATCGCGGCGCTTAAGGATATCGGCGCCCAAGTGCTGGTGAAGGATATTGTTTTAGAAAATGACATTCGATTGACGGCCGCCGGAGATGAGATTGTCGCCGTCGTTAAGGAGCCGATTTCTGAAGAAGAACTGCAAAAGGCCCTTGAGCAGCCGGCCGGTTCGGTTGAAGATGTTGAGGTAATCAAGAAAGAAAAAGAGGAAGAAGTGTCTGCCGAGGAAGCAGAAACGCCGAAAGAACCCGAAGAAAAGAAAGAATAAACTCAAACTACAAATTAGCACGCCCTTGCAGCTGCAAGGGCGTGCTTTATGTTTAGAGAACTATTTGATTATCTGATTATGCGGTAAATGCCGTACATCAAAACTAAAATTGAAATTATCGGGAAAATATAGCGCGAGAAATTATTTTTCAGCCACTTTTTAATTTGTCCGCTCCAACCCGGCTCTGGTTTGAAAACCGGGCTTTTGATATTTATCTGTTGTTCGGGCGATAGAGTGGGTTCCATAATTTTATCCTTGGCTTACGGCTTCAATTATCGGGTCAAGATTGCCGTTGATTATTTTCTCAATATTGCTCCAGCTTTTCTTTATCCTGTGGTCGGTAATTCTGTCCTGGGGAAAATTATAGGTTCGGATTTTTTCCGACCGGTCGCCGGTGCCGATTTGTTTTCTGCGTTCTTCGGTGATGTTTCCGGTTGCCTCGGTCCTTTTTATTTCCAATAGTTTGGAACGCAACAGTTCCATTCCTTTTTCTCGGTTGTTCTGCTGGCTTCGTTCCGTCCTGGAAGAAACAACAATTCCGCTTGGTTTGTGAAGGATACGGACAGCCGTCTCTACTTTGTTCACATTTTGGCCGCCCGGCCCGCCGGCCCGGGAAAATGTCACTTCTATCTCATCCGGCCTGATGGTAAGTTCGCTTTCGGACGCTTTTGGTAAAACCGCTATTGTTGCCGTTGAAGTATGAACCCGGCCGCCTTTTTCTGTTTTGGGCACTCTTTGGACCCGGTGGACTCCGGATTCGTTTTTAAGCTTGGGAAAAACATTTTCGCCCCTTAATTCAAAAACCGCCGACTTAAACCCGCCGATACTGGTTTTATTGGAGTCAATCAACTCAAAAGACCAGCCTTTGTTGGCGGCGTATTTCTTGTACATCATGTAAAGTTCGCCGGCAAAAAGAGCGGCCTCATCGCCGCCTACGCCGGCCCGTAATTCTACGATGGCCTCATTGTTTGGATTGTGAGGTTTTTGAAATTGATAAGACAAGGAGACATTGTTATAATTGCTGATTGTTAATTGTTATAATTTAATTTAAAACAAGACAGCAATCAACAAGATAACAATTGGCGATTACATCTTCTTTTTGGGGGACGCTTTTTGAGTTGTTTTTTCCAAGCGTTTTTTGAATTTTTCAACCCGGCCTTGGGTGTCCACTATTTTCTCCTGGCCGGTATAGAAAGGATGACACTTGGAACAGATGACGGCGCTAATCTCCGGCATGGTTGAGCCGGTTGTCCATTCGTTGCCGCAGGCGCAGCGGACTTTAGCATCGGGGTAGTATGTAGGATGAATGTCTTTTCGCATAATATACGGACACTTTAGTACAAAAGACAAAAAAAGTCAAAGACCGTTATCTTTAATTTTTGACGGAAAGATTTTTAGACACCCTTGATGGAAAATAAAAATTATGATAGCATGCTCGGTATGCCAGAAACCACATTACAGATGACGTACGAAGACATGCTCAAGGCGGGCATGCATTTCGGCAGGAAAAAAACCGTATTTAATCCTGCCATGGAAAAGTTCGTTTTTACGGTACGGGACGGGATTTGCATCATTGACCTGCTCAAAACCCAGAGCCAGTTGGGGGAAGCGATTGATTTTCTCAAAACCATCGTTGAAAAGAACGGCTTGGTTTTATTTGTGGCGCTTACCAAGCAGTCGGTTGATGCCGTAAAAGATTTGGCGACGGCGCTTGGTATGCCTTTCGTGGCGGAAAGATGGCTTGGCGGAACCCTTACCAATTTTAAAATAATCGGCGGTCGGGTCAAACTGCTTGAAGAAATGGAAAAACGCCAGGGTTCCGGTGAGTTGGATAAATACACCAAAAAAGAGCGCACCATGTTTGCCAAAGAACTCGAAAAAATGACAAAAAGATTCGAGGGGTTGAAAAAGTTATCCCGCCTGCCCGATGCGATTTTTGTCGCTTCATTAAAAGAAGGGGCCTTGCCGGTTCGAGAAGCCAAACAGATGAATGTTAAAATTATCAGTATCGCTAATACCGATGCCGACCCGCTTGATGCCGATTTTATAATTCCCGCCAATGACAGGTCTAAAAAATCAGTGGACCTAATTTTGGAAACGATTAAAAAGGAGCTAACGGCGAAAAGCTAATCGCCGATTATTAATTGTTTAGTCTACTGCCGCTACTCATTTCATGCGCACTGAAATAAAAAAAATCAAAAATCTGCGAACTCGCACCGGTCTTTCTTTGGAGGAAATTAAAAAAGCCTTGGCTGAAGCGGAAGGGGATGAAGACCGAGCGGCCGAAATTTTGAAGATTCACGGAGCGGCCATAGCGGCCAAAAAAGCGTCCCGCCAAGTTAAGGAAGGCATTGTCGAGGCCTATGTGCACGCGACAAAAAAACTCGGCGTTATCGTTGAAGTTCTTTGCGAAACCGATTTTGTCGCCAGAAACGCGGAATTCCAGAAATTAGCCCATGACATTGCCATGCATATTGCCGCCATGAAACCGACAGATGCGGATGAACTCCTCAAACAGCCCTTTATCAAAGACCAGGATATTTCAGTTCAGGAGCTGCTCAATCAGCATATCTCCAAGCTGGGAGAAAATATTCAAATCGGCCAATATCAAATTCTTGAACTCTAATTTTTGAAGAACGGGCATGTTTATTGCGATTCCTTTTATTTTAATTTTATTTTCTTCGGCAGCCGTTTTTTTTATTGTTTACCGAAAGTGGTCTCTTATCAAAGAAGCGGCGGTCTCAATGGACAGTGGACCGCCGCGAAGTCCAAACAGTCCTGACCCTAAATTGTGGAAACGGCTGGCCGGTTTGTGGAATGATTTTTTTCCTGAAATTTCCTCTTGGTTCAAGCGGATTAAAATTGAAGAATATAAAACCGCCTGGTTGTTTGAATTGGAAAAAATCCTAAGGCGATTGCGGGTTTTTTCTTTGAAAATGGACAGGCTCTCGGACGCGCTTATCAAGAAAATCAGGAGAAGCGGGGAGCTTACTGTCCGGGAATCGGCCGACAATAGAGAGAGCGTTCAGCCATCCGCGCCTGAAACCGTTGCGGTGCGGCCGGATGTTGTGTCGTGGCCAAAAGAGCCGGCGGAAAACAAAAAAATAAAAAGAAAAATTAAAAAAAAGATTGACGCAAACGCGTTGAAGGCCGAAGAGCAGAAGTTAATAATGGAAATCGCCAAAAACCCGAAAGACTACCGCCTGTATGAATCGCTGGGCGATTTATATTTCCAATTAGGAGATTTTGACGACGCCAAAGCGTCTTATGAAGCGGCCGTTGAACTCAATCCAAATAGCGATTTATTGGCTCAAAAGCGTTCTCAAACGCTCGAAAAAATGGTAAAGTAACTCTAAGAAGCCGGCGTAGCTCAGCGGTAGAGCAACTGTTTTGTAAACAGTAGGTCGTCAGTTCAATCCTGACCGCCGGCTCAGTGGCTTTCCATGGGCGGGATAAACAGTAGGCCCACGGCCCGAATCCGTGAGGCGGCTCCTTTGCATCATAATTGTCACAAAACATCTTTGATAATCGTTTATAATTAGTGTATAGTAAAAATATATGAAAAAAATCTCACTGACTGCGTCGGTATTGGCAATAGGCCTTGTTTTGGGCAATATTAGCGTTTTTGCTAAGGCGGAATCCGCTAATACCAATTTGAATCCGACAAGTTCATTTACGCAGCCAAAACCAATTGCCGTACCGGTAGCTTCAACAAATACCGCGCCAACATCAAATATGCGAAAGTGCGGCGTAAATACTTTTCAAGTTTTCAATCAATGCGGCAACGATGGGGCAACTTTTCGCGGCGCTTATTGGCAATGCTACGACGGTTACGAAGAAAAACAATTGAACAAAGATTTGCTCGTTTGTAAATCTTCCGAAGAGTGGCAGGAATACGGCAAAAAAATCTGCACTGATCGTTGTTCTGATTCGGTGTCGCCAAGCGGTGTCAATGCTAAGCCGGCCAAACCGATTGCTCCAAATGTCCTCACTCCGATTGTTACCGGTTCCGGAACCATCATTGTTCCGGCTTGCTATGCCAATGAAAAATCAATGCGCAAATATGACCAATTAATCACCGAATTGCAAAAAGCCGAGACCGCGGGAGACAAAAAATTAGCGCAAGAAATAAGTGAAAAAATAATTTCTCTTAAAAAAGAAATATCCCTAAACAAAAGTGATTGCATCGGCGCGTCCGGAACGGCCACTCAAGTAATTATTGCGGAACCGGTAAAACCGACGGTTGTCAATTCCGGTCAGGATATCAGTTCTTATTACCGCCAAAAATTCCAAAATGTAACGGCTACAAATCAAAATACGAGCGAGCAAGTGGAAGCGTTAGAAAATTTACGATCAGAAATAGACGGACTTATCGGGAAATTGATTCAAAATAAAAAAGAGATTAACGCATCGGAGATAAGCGGCTTAGTGTCGGAAGTCAAAATTCTGCCGGGAGAGATAAAAGCTCGCGATATTTCGGTTAAAACCACCGATAACAAAATAATCGTCGGCATCGGCGCCAAGTCCATAAGCGTGGAACCCAAAGAAAAAGATGTCGTTCTTAATGACAACGGAATCAATGTAACGGCGGAATCCATTTCAATCAAAGATAATGTTGTTAGTGTAGGTGATTCGGAGATTGGGCTTGCGCCAAGCGAAATAATCAAAAAGTTACAAATAACGCCGGTGTCAATGGAACTTAAAGAAGAAAATTCCAAAGCGATTTATGAAATAAAAACAGACGAGCAAAGAAAACTTTTTGGATTTGTTCCCATTAAAATTCAAAAATCAACAAATGCCGATGCCGTAAATGGTAGTATAATCAGCGAAAAAAGGCCTTGGTGGAGTTTTTTGTCAACGCAATAAAACTTACTTGGTCCTAATATAAAAACCGAATCATCTCGGTTTTTATATTTTATCTCTATTGCTTTTCTGACCCAAATCTATATAATTTAATAGAGTTTTGGAGTAAAAATTTGCAAATGATCAGAGACCAATAATGCTAATGCCAGTTCATTGTTATAAAAATATGGGGGTGTGGTGGAGTAGTCAATCACAACAGACTGTAAATCTGTCGGCCGAACGGCCTTCGTAGGTGCAAATCCTACCGCCCCCACACTTCGACAAGCTCAGTGTAAACTGAGATTGACGGAGTGCCCTGAGTTTATCGAAGGGCATTTCAAATTATTATGTATAAAGTATATATTGCTTTATGTTTGGATAGTTCGTTGTATACTGGAATTACTGCCAATCTGGAAGATCGTTACGATAGACATGCAAGAGGATTTGGAAGTAAACATACTTTGCAAAGAGGGATTGATAAAATTTGGTAGGCCAAATCTGTGACCAAATCCTACCGCCCCCTCGTGGTATTGGGATTTGCAAATTTATGATTAAAAAAATTGGTTCAAAATATATGGTCGTTGCCGAAAGCGGCCGGCATATGGGAGAATATAAGACCAAGGCCGAAGCCAAGCACCGTCTTGCCCAGATAGAGTTTTTCAAACACTTAAAATCGGGTTCAGGATCAAAGTTAAAGCTAAGAAAGAGGTCGTTGTTAAAAAAGTAAAAACATGGTAAAGTAATGCCGTTGTAGCTCAGTGGTAGAGCAACTCCATGGTAAATAAAATTGCCCACTCTTAAAGTAATTTTTGAGTGAATCCCGAATAACGGTTAAAGTCCCTCACCAGTTTTTATCAAGAAACTGGTGAGGGATAAGACCGTAGCGCTCTTAGCGCTCGAACGACTGACAAGGGTCTCCACGCCATAAGTGGAGAAAGATACAGTCTAATCCTCTTATAATCCGCCAACCGGCGGAGAAGCAGGGGTATCCATGAAGGAGTAGGTCGTCAGTTCAATCCTGACCAACGGCTCCAGAATAAATAGAAAATAGAAAATGGAATTTAGAAAATAGAATTTTGTTTTGTTAACTTCTATTTTCTACTTTCTAATTTTCTAACTTCTAAAAATATGTCGCAAGATAATCTATTAAGATTAAGGTGTACGGTTTGCAAAAGAGCCAACTATTATACCGAAAAAAACAAGAAGAAGGTGGAGCGGAAAATAGAATTGAAGAAGTTCTGCAAATGGTGCAAGAAGCATACTTTGCACAAAGAGGCCAGAATTACCGGATAAAAGAAAATAAAACTGTGGATTACACAGTTTTATTTTCTTTTATAATAGAACCGTGTTATAATGTTATGTAAATTGAATTCTATGAAATTAGAGGCAAAACAAAAATCATTAGCGTTAAGGAAAGATGGATGTTCTTTAAAAGAAATAAGTCAGCTTTTGGGCGTATCTAAGAGTTCAGTATCCGGATGGGTTCGCGATGTTGTTTTGTCTAATAAGGCTAAATCAAAACTACTTTTAAAAATTACGAGAGGTCAGTTTCTTGGTGCTCAAAAACGTAAAGAATACGGGGATAATAAAAACAGATTGCTTAAGGAACAAGCTAAGGCAGATCTTGCTTCCGTTGTATCTGATTTAAATGGAAAAATAATTTGTGCAATGATTTATTGGTGTGAGGGGACCAAAGAATATAAAAGTGGGATTGCTTTTACTAACTCTGATCCGGAGCTTACGCGGTTATTTTTGGATCTATTAGTAAAATATTTTCCTGTAAATAAACAAAGGATTGTGGCACGTCTTCATTTGCACGAATATCATAATCCCAAAAAACAACATTTATTTTGGTCTAAAGCCTTGAGTTTACCAATAAATCAATTTCAGAAATTTTATTTGAAACCTCATACTGGTATAGTGATAAGAAAAAATTACCCAGGATGTATTTCGCTTAGATATTATGATAATATAGTAGCAAGGAAAATTTTATATTTCGGCCAAGCATTTTTAGGAAAAATCTAATAATGGGGGCATAGGCTAACGGTAAACTGCTTCTCTCCAAAAGAAGATTTCTAGGTTCAAATCCTAGTGCCCCCGCCAATACAAAAACTGCCATTAGGCAGTTTTTGTATTGGCGGGGAGTTCTCTCTTGTTTTTCAAAATTTTTTTGTTATGCTGGGAGTAATGTTTTTTGACAACTAAACTAAGGAGAATAGTAATGGAAAAAAGTAAGTCCATTAAAACAGTAAACCCACGCGCAAAAAAAGAAACGGCGAAAAAACAAGAAAAACCCAAGATGTCTTTGTCTCAGCACGAGGCAATTTTACGGGACGAATCAATTGCGGCAAAGCGCTTTGAAATGCTTTTTGGCGACCTAAAGAAAATACCAAGCGCCAGAATCCCTAAGACCGATGGCGCTTCTCCGTTTGAAATTCAAGTTAAAGATGTTAATGCTCCGGTTGTTCATATTATCAATTCACCCCTTATCGGAACTCTTGAGCCAGCCGATGAATCATTAGACATTTTGCGAAATGCTTTGCGGTTGGCCGAAGGTCAGAAAAGCGACGCAGTATTGATTACCGGCAATCTTATTTATTGTTTGGTAGAAAAATACGGCAAACAGCGGCCATATCGTACGCAAGTAGTCGGACTGCCCATGGATCCGAAGATTATTGAATCATCGTATCCGAAAGCAGTATTGGAAAAAATGGGTCCTTTGGCCACCCGTATCAAAGATGGCAAGGTCGTTTTTCTGACGCTTAAGATTTATCTTGACTTAATCTTTAAACTTGTTCGTGAAAAATTCATAGATAAATCCGGTCAGCCTATTTTTAAAGGCAAAGTTTATGTTACGCTCGGAGAAATTGAAGAATCTATTGCTATGCACTATGCCAACGAGGCCTTGCGGGCAGAAGTTTTTCGAGAGAAGGCATTTGCGCACAAACAGATTAGTCTTTTGCGAGTAGAGTTGAGCGGCGCCCGCAAAGATGGCGACAAACAAGCAGAAGAAAAACTTCTGGAAGCCATAAACGATTGGCAAATTTATAGTCGTGTATTGGTTCTGATGGGCAATATTGCCCCAGGACACATCAATGAACGGCGACAGGAGATGATTAACTATCTTGTGTACCGCATTGAGTCTGATATTCCAAACGCGAAAGTAATTGGTACCGGTGATACTTATGTAAGGATAGGTAAACAAATTGTTTCTATTGTTAGTGATAAAACCACAGAATCTATTCGTGGCGGATTAGCCGGTCGTTTACGAAAGAAAATTTACAATTATATAAAAGCTCATCCTGGTGAAAAAATACCGGCGGTTGTGCTTGGCGGTGGATTGAATCCTTGGGGTGTTGGCTTATATGCAAGTTATCGCGTTAGGAGATGCAAGGAACCATTGGACGATGTGCGTATGGCAGAAATTATTCAACTTTTGCCATGCATTGATTCTCATTTGTATCGCGAGGTAGTCCGGCGAATGCTGAAGGCCAAAGACAGGGTTGCCCGTCTTGCCAGTACTACCAATTTTCAATCAGGTATTCAGACGCTACGGTTTTTTGAGCCGGCGCCCATACCTCGTTTTGATTGGTATACGAGTGAATTTTTGACCAATCGGGAAATTTTTGCCGATGAAAAAACTTTTGAAAATTTCATTAACAATAACGACCCGAGAGCCAAAATGATTTATAGCTACAAAGAAGGATGCACCCATTATGGCGCGGTCTTTGTGGCTCGATATGATTCTCCGGATGATAAGAACGGTCGGTACATTAAATATCACAATCAAGTGCTCTTTGAAACATTTGTTCGTGACAATGTGCCGATTCATCTTTATCAAAATGACGGAGATATTCAGCATTGGCTTAACTATCAGGCGTATAAAGAAGTTGATAATCACCTGAAAGACCCCGAAGACCTGTTGGCAGAGCTTACGAAAATTGAAAATAACAAAAAACTTTCTGCGCAAGAACGGGCTAAGGCAATTAAAATCCAAAGCTTATTAAATTCCATCCGGACGGGTGTTATTCAACCGGAAGAACAGATAGAAGTTTGGGGCAAGGCGACGGCGCCCTATGGTGTATTTTTCAAGAATGTTATTGAGCGCGCCCGTATGGCTGGTGTTAAGATGACTGGAAATCTTAACTATATTGCTATCGGGCAGGGGAATCACAACGAACATTCGTTTAAGGGAAATACCGATATTCGTTTTTCCGAAGCGAAACTGACGAGAAAAGAATTGCTGTTTATTCTGATGAGGGCTGGCTATAATCCTCCTGATTTGGAGGAGCGTATCGCGGCCTGTCAGATGAGCGGTGTCGGTATGGCAAATGGAACTTTCTTGGTTTCTTCGCTTGGTCAAAAAGCTTATGAGTATTGTATCTTCATGAAACATAAACATGGCTCCAGTAAAACAGAAGATAACATGAGAATGATGATTACTAATTTTTCTCATCGTGGTACCACCGATGATTATGAAGAGGGAAGACTTACCATCAATCTTGGCGGTGATGACCATTTGGGTGGACACGCGGTCACTCGCAGTGCCTTTCATGTGAAGACCGGCGGTCAGATGTTTAACGGACCATTTGGTTTGAAATTTGATTTTCCGAAACAAAATCTTTTTTCAGCCGTGTGGGGCGTGGCGGCTGGAGGTCCTGCTTGGGGACCTTGTGTCATCGTCAGATTTGATTTCCGAATTACGAGAAAACTTGCCACATATCAAATTACTATTCCTCCGAAACTTTTTCCGAATCCGGTATAAAGTTAAACCCCGCTACGCGCGGGGTTTTTAATTTTTCTTCGATGAACTCAGGACAAGTTAAAAAATATCTATCTTCAGTTTTCTAGTTTTTTCTTTGCTCTGTTCTATTTGGCGGAGAATAACTTCCACATCTTCTATTTTGTATAACCGATAGTTATTCACAGGGTTGCGGTAGGCGACAAGCTTGCCTTTTTGATCCCAGTTGCGAACCGTCAAGGGGGTAATACCGAGGATTCTGGCAACTTCATTTACTGTTAAAAATTTTTTGGGCATAAGAAAAAAAGTTTAAATATTTAAAAGTTTAAAGAGAAACATTAATAAAAATCGTCTGACTAACAATTTAAATTTTTTCAATCCTTATTAATCTTTAACTATGAACCTTTATAATTGTTTATGTATTAATTTTACTTTTTATTGTATATGAAGGTCAATGTTGATAAGTCAAAGCCACATTTAAACATTTAAATATTTAAATGTTGAATTAAAATTTGATCTAATCAAATTTTAATTCAGTTATCCACTTTTTTTGTGTTGTCCATGTTAAAATTTATATAAGGAAAACAATAATCCGATAGAGTTATCCGATACCGTATCGGATAAGAGAAAAGATAAGTAATCAAAAGACAGAAACCTAGTTTATAAGAAAAGATGATTTTGAAAAAGAGAGAAAAATTTATGAAAAAACCGAAGCTCCGACTTGGGGTCGGAGCTTCGGGGAATGCGCGCCTTGTCCCTCACCACTTTTATTTTAAAAGTGGTGAGGGATTTTGGCTTTTTAATTATATCCAAAAAAAGGACTTAAGACAATTTAAATGTTTAACAGTTTAAATTTTTAAAAGTTTCAACAAAAGAAAAGTTTAAAAAATGACAGAGGAAAATAAACAATTCATTTCCATGATGGAAGCGTCCAAACTCTGTTCCTATTCGCAGGAATATTTAAGCTTGCTCGCAAGGCGGGGAAAAATATTTTCAAAAAAAATCGGACGCAATTGGTATACGACAAGAGAGGCGATTGATGAATATTTAAAACAGCAAAGCGTAATTATTTCTTTGCCGAAGAAAATTTTTGCCACCGCCCTTGGCGGGG
>Ga0209542_10003469_pt1 | contig 33720 bp, 29 predicted proteins | sample RifCSPhighO2_01_FD_184028 | JGI IMG/M metagenome (GOLD analysis project Ga0209542, IMG submission 184028) | Soil microbial communities from Rifle, Colorado - Rifle CSP2_plank highO2_0.1 (SPAdes) (version 2) | ecosystem: Environmental > Terrestrial > Deep subsurface > Rock core/Sediment ... | reverse complement strand
AAGATGAAAACACAATCAATAGAGAATTAGAAAAATTGGCGATGTCTAGAAAGGGATATTATAGAAGTTTTATTAATAAAATGGTTATAATTGATAAAAGTAGAAATATAATATACAGTAAACCTGCGGAGGGATCATCCCCAGTATTAATGAAAAATTATTTTAATTTGTATAGTTTTACGATTTTCCATACTCGCAATATATATGAGGAATTTATGAAAGATCCATATAATAATGTTAACATAGATACTATATTACCACAATTTTATCACGAACAAACATATCCGTTTCCTAATCTTAACTTTTGTTCATATAAATTGGGGACTCAAAATGATCGAAAAGAACGAATTCAAAAAATGTATTATAACGGCACTGATGAATATTGGTTTAGTTTGATTAAATGAAAATTGATTATTTATATATGTTAAAATTTTAGAACGCACATCTTTTATAAAAATATACGAAATATCAAAAGTAAGAAATATGTTTTGGAGTCGCATAAAAAATGAAAAATAAATATATAAATATTTATATATTTATTTATTGTATATTGTGTAATGATTCTTGCTGGATTTGTAATAATGGGAGTATTTATTGGAGCTATTGGGTACAAATATTATAAAGATCGGAAAGATGTAAGTGAATGTGAAGACGAGAATAATGTTAATAATTCTTTTACATTTATATCAATCGAAGGAAATATAGGTGTTGGTAAATCGACATTTGTCGAAATGCTCAAAAGATCGTTAAAAAATAACAATATGATTATATTAGAAAACAACGAACAACTACCAAATAATAAACAATTAACTTTTAGATTCTTGTCAGAACCAGTTGATGATTGGATTAATATTACGGATAAAAATGGAAATAATATATTAAATCATTTCTATCAAGATAAAGCACGCTGGAGTTATACATTTCAGAATTTGGCATATGTATCTCGAATGTCTCGAATAGTTAATTTTATGAACACTGGAGTTGATTATATTGTATCAGATCGATCTATTGAAACAGATATGAATGTGTTTGCAAGAATGTTGAAAGATGACGGTCAAATCAACGATCTCGAATGGAATGTATATAATAGTTGGAATTGTTTTTATCAACGAAATTATGTATCATCCCCCAAGCGATATGTTGTATATCTCCATTGTTCGCCAGAAACTGCTAAACGACGTATTGAACAACGAGGACGAGTAGAGGAAAAAGATATAACTATTGAATATTTGGCAAAACTACATCAATATCATGATGATTGGTTACTTAATAACCCAAATTATAAAGTATTATTATTAGATTGTGATATTGATTTCGAAAATAACGAAGACGTATTTAATAAATATGAGCTTAAATTTAGAGAGTTTTTAAGTGATATATACGAAGAAACTAATAATAGTAGTGACGAAGAAGAAAACGAAGAAGATGAAGAAGAAAACGAAGAAGATGAAGAAGAAAACGAAGAAGAAAACGAAGAAGAAAACGAAGAAGAAAAAGAAGAAGAAAACAAAGAAGAAAACGAAGAAGAAAACGAAGAAGAAAACGAAGAAGAAAACGAAGAAGAAAACGAAGAAGAAAACGAAGAAGAAAACGAAGAAGAAAACGAAGAAGAAAACGAAGAAGATGAAGAAAACGAAGAAGATGAAGAAAACGAAGAAGATGAAGAAGAAAATGAAGAAGATGACGAAAACGAAGAAGATGACGAAAACGAAGAAGACGAAGAAGACGACGAAAACGAAGAAGATGAAGAAGACGAAGAAGACGACGAAAACGAAGAAGTTGATGAGAAAAAATATGATGATAAAAAAGATGATGACATAAATATCGAAAAAAAACAATTAAAAAAATCAGATTTTAAAGATAAATTAGATTTTAAAGATAAATTAGAAGCATATGATTATTGAAAATTGTTGTAAACTTAAATTGGATTAAATTATAATTATTTATAATTTATTGTAAATTAAAATGTTTTAATACAAGGCAATAACAATTATAACATTCGTCCCATTTTCTACATCTGTGTTTGTTTGTGCAACGTATATAATGTCCCCCACCTCTCATGCCGTTAGATAACGTTGACATAATTGCGTCAGTTGTTCGTTCTCCTTCATAATCAAATTCGTCTTTTCCAATTTTTATGCGTATAGTAGGAAATCCAACCACATGAGCTTTTTTAATTTCTTTAGAATTAATAGAATGTTCATATTCGTTATATTTAATATTATGTTTATTTAATTCTAATTTTAATTTTTCCCATTCGGGTTTAAAACTATGACAATGACCACACCAATTAGCATAATATAGAGTAATTGACTTGGACATATAATATAAAGTGATATATTAAATTCGATACTCAAAAACTTTATAATGTGAACTTATTATATATGTTGAATATAATTTTGTTAATAATATTAATTATATTGCTGTTAAATAAAACAGAGGGATTTGATAATAGATATGGCAATTATTGTGATGATTGTGAATTTAAAAACGAATATGGATGCACACAAAGTTTTAACTATGGATATTGTGTAGATAAAAACGGTGTGGGAAAATGCGTATCTGGAAATTATATGGGACCATTTGATCCAGACCAAAAAAAGAAATGTAAACAATGGTTACACCGAGACCCTGCAACTGCCGTCGCTGGATTTGGCAGACGAGTTTGGTTGTGAATTATAACTTCTATAAAAAAAGTGATAAATATATTATTTATATAGTTTATTATAAGAATTGTGAATAATGGAATTTCTAACTGAACAAGAACTAGTTTCTGCCTTTGAAGGAATGAGTATTCATAGCAAGGAAATTATACAATCTACTTATGCGAACTATGATTTGCTAAACAATATAATAAGTCATGTTATTGATCATGGACAACTAAATTCTAAAAACATCTTTATAATTGCAATGATGTATGCGGATGAAATTACAAGGGGAGCAAAGCAACCCTTATCGAGGAGGAGCGATAGCGATGACAAGACAAAACGAGAGTTTTCTGAATTAATAAATTTGCATTGGAAATATGCTCATGATTGGGCAATTATGATGATCTTAAGAGATATGTGATGTGTATAGTGATATATATATATATAAATCAAGCTCTCATTAATTTAGCATATAAAACACTATATATTTTTTATATAGGATTTATCAAATAAAAAATTGAAAAAAAAAGTCTTAAAAAAATTCATTATATAATATAATAGTGTTAAATCAATAAATGACTTAAAGACAAATAATATAGTATATATTGTTTGATGTGTAATGGGTAAAAACCATTATACATCAAGGTGGGTTTCCCGAGTGGTCAAAGGGGCGGGTTTTAAGGTCCCGTGCGAAAGCTTCGTGGGTTCGAATCCCACACTCACCATTGCTTCATTAGCTCGTTGGCATAGCGTCAGATTCAAAATCGGAAGTTGTGGGTTCGAATTTTACACCTACCATCGTCCTATTAGCTCGTGGCAGAGCAATAGGATACACCACGTTAGCTCAGTTGGTTAGAGCACCAGGCTTTTAACCTGGGGGTCGCGGGTTCGAACCCCGCACGTGGTACATGTTATAAATATTACGAATTAATATTAATTCGTAATATTTATAACATTCACGTTTTCAATATAATGTTTTAATAAAACATTATTATATTGAAATCGTACACCCCTATAGTACAATGGATAGTACCTCGGTTTTCTAAACCGATAATTCGGGTTCGAATCCCGATGGGGGTATAAATCAAACATTTTAATAATAAAATGTTAGATTATAATATAATGAACAGTAAACACTTTGTTCTTATTGCGTTGTTAATATTATATTTAGTTATAAATAAAATAGAATTAACATCAAAAGTAATAATTTTAATAATTATGGGAGTTTATATATTAGATAATTGGAAATATTTATTTTTAACTGAGTATAAGGAGAAATTTGAAGTAAATGGAACAGTTGATGCGACTGCATTATCTCAATTAGCATCAGTTTTAAATACTGGAGATTTAGTAACAACAAATACGAATGTAACTGGCACCGCGACAATAAACAATCTTGTATTAGATCCAATTAAAACATTAGATTTATTACCAATTGGAATAATAATAGGATGGAAAGGTGCTACATTACCATCAGATAAATGGGCAGTATGCAATGGTGAAAATGGAACTCCGAATTTGTATTCATATCCAATAAGGGGAGCACCTGAATTAAATATGAACGGAACAGAATTACCTCCCCAAGGTTCTATTACAATGTCAACGACACCTGATCATTTACACAATGTCGGTGTTATAAAGAGATTTGGCAGTATAGGAGATGGAAATCGTAAAGTTTTTTCTTGGGGAGGCTGGGGAACAACAACAGATCATAGTTCAGCGGGAGACGGAATAACCTCTGGAGTGAGTGGTGGACATTCACACACAATAGATGGTGTAATTAATGCAAATGTTTTCAAACCAAGAACTGTATTATTAACATTTATTATAAAGATAGCGTAATTATATTCTATATATATTTATATATATGAAAATTGCAATTGCATTAACTCCGTATTTTACTTTTAATAATCATGGTGTATTATATTATAATAAAATTAGGAACGAATATATAAAGGAAAAATTAAAAAAAAAGTTAAAAAATAAAAGTTATGGTAAAAAAATAATAAAATCTTATATGCCTAGCTACAATATAATGACTTATGTATATGACGAATTTAATAATAAAATATATACAGTTGTCGAACCGAATTATATGTTACTTGGAAGGTTACAAAAAACAACGAGAAAAACATTAAAATCCGAGTTAACAACAAATATTAAAAGCTCGTTACGTGATAAAACTGAGCAGATATTAAAAGACCGTGATAACATATATCAAATTGGTATGCGTTTACAAAAGATAATATTAAAATAGATATAAACAAATAATTATAGAAAGTATTGAATTAATATATTATAAATATAGTATTTGATTAAAAACTATAAATATAATATATTGATTCCAACAATACAGAACAATGAATGTAAATTTTGAGAATAGTTAGCTAAGTGCTGGCGTTTCTCACTCTTAATTTAAACTCAAGTTAATACTTAAGTTTAAAAAAATTGAAATAAATAGTTTATGAGTTATATATATTATATAATTGAAAATATAAAAGTTTCATAGTATAAGTTGTTATGAGGTTATGCTAACTACGTGTTGGCTTGCCTCACAACTTAATAATAATATCTAGGTAAAACTAGATATATAAAATTATATACTTTATGTAAAAGAGAAAGTATAAAGATATAATATTTATACATATTATTAGTTATTGAGAATAGTTAGCTAAGTGTGGGCATTTATTACTTTTAATTTAAACTCAAATTAATACTTGAGTTTAAAAAAATTGAAATAAATAGTTTATGATTTATATAGTGAGATATTGTAGTTTCGTAATACGAGTTGTTACGAGGTTATGCTAACTACGTGTTGGCTTGCCTCACAACTTAATAATAATATCTAGGTAAAACTAGAGATATAAAGTGTATATGATTATATACTTTAGGTAAAAAAAGGCATAAAGATATAATATATATAAATATTATAATATATGTTATATATTATTATTTTTTGAGAATAGTTAGCTAAGTGCTGACGTTTCTCACTCTTAATTTAAACTCAAGTTAATACTTGAGTTTAAAAAAATTGAAATAAATAGTTTATGATTTATATATTATATAGTGAGATATTATAGTTTCATAGTACGAGTTGTTACGAGGTTATGCTAACTACGTGTTGGCTTGCCTCACAACTTAATAATAATATCTAGGTAAAACTAGATATATAAAATTATATATTTTATATAAAGAAGAAAGTATAAAGATATAATATTTATACATATTATTAGTTATTAAGAATAGTTAGCTAAGTGTGGGCATTTATTACTTTTAATTTAAACTCAAGTTAATACTTAAGTTTAAATATATAAACTTTATTTAATATATTAACGTATATGCAGATTCAACTAGCAGTTTGTAAAGATGTTAAAGATTTATATCGCATAAATCAACAATATTTTCCAATATATGAACCTAGACAATGGATTGAGTTTTTGATATCTGAAGATATCAAAGCGTTTAAAATTTTAAAAGCTGATATTATCGTTGGATATATACTTGGTCAAATATATAGTGGAAAACGATATCACATTATATCTTTTGTGATAGATAAAGATCATCGTTATAATGGATATGGAGACTCATTATTTAAATATGTAAAATCATATATGAAAAACGATGGTATGCTTAGTATAACTATTAATTTAGATCAACGAGATGTTGTTGCTGTCATGTATGCAATGAAATTGCAATTACTTCACATGAAAAATATCAAAAATTTATTTGGTTTAGGATTAGATGGGGGCGTCTATATATATATATTATAAAAATTGAATAACTTAATAATTTAATAATATTATATAATTGAATATGGATATTTCTAAATTTATTGGGATTCTTGAAGAAAATCTAAATTCTAAATTTCAATGTCGTGATCACACAGATCTTTATTTTTCGTCAAATGATTTAAATAGATACTGGATTCTTGTTAGATTTTTTCATTTGGGAAATATCATACAAATCACATTGTATGATATTAAGTTACGAGAGCAAAGCGACCCTTATCAAGAAGGAGCGATAGCGACGACGAAACATGAGTGTAATGTTAAAGTAGTAATGATTAACGAAGAAATTAAGTTCATCGTAAATAACATTGGAAAATACGGGTTTTTAACATCTGTTTCTGGGGAACAGTTTATTAAACATTGTCAAACTTTAATTATTACAATATATGGATTATCCGAAGGTTATAACTTCTTTTAATTCTTTAATAATTAGTTATTAAAAAATTGCGAATATTAAGTATATGAAAGATTTATTATATGTTATATCGTATCGCTTAGTGCCCAAGAAAAAATGACGACTGTGAGCTGCGAGCTCGAGACGCTGACCAATGAGGAAATTCAGGGACAACTAGCTAGCGTGCTTGAGCGGTGTGCGACGCCGCAGGAGGTGCTCACCGAGGTCGAGAGACTTCTGCGCATTGCGCGTGCGAACGACCCGTTCTCGCGTCTGACGGACCGCCTCCTCGGCGATCATGTCCGAGCTCAAGGAAACGCCGAGCGAGCTAGTAGGAGGTGGGAGCGGTGGGAGCGAGATGACGCTCAGCGTGCCAAGCGGCGGCTTGTGGACCGCTACGCTCAAGAGGTGACGGAGGTGACGGAGGACTCTGGACCCGACTCTGTGTCTTAAAACACATCATCATCGTGGTTCGAGAAAATAATTTTTCTTAAAATTAACAATTAAAATAATTAACAATATAATCTACGATTTATATTAAATTGACATAAATTGCATATACTAAAGCATTTATAATTACAAGGGGAGCAAAGCGACCCTTATCGAGGAGGAGCGACATCGACGAGACTAAAAAGAAATGATATAATTATCATCTAAACATAGTAACTATAAAGTCCATCAATAAATATATTAATTATTTTATCTTGTTCAATCTTTGATAATTCTGCATAACAAGGTAAGTTTATTATTCTATCACATACATCTTCTGTTATTGGTAATGTTATATTCTTATATTTATCGTTATAACACTCTTGAATATGTATTGGTTTTGGATAGAAAATTGCAATATCGATATTACTATTTTTCATATATTTGACTAGATAATTTCTCATATTTTTATTTGTAGTTAATATTGAAAACTGTGTCCATACATGTCTATCACCGTTGATGTACGATGGTAAAATGATATCTTTTAAATGGTTTAATTTATCGATATAATATAGTGCAACATTATGGCGATTAAACAAAACATTATTTAAATATTTTAATTTTACCAATAATATACTTGCTTGTATAGAATCTAATCGAGAGTTTGTACCTATATATTGATGATTAAATCTTTCTAAACACCCATGATTGCTAATTGCTTTTAGTTTCTCATACAACTTATTATTGTTAGTAAATATTGCTCCTCCGTCTCCAAAACATCCGAGAGTTTTTGATGGAAAAAAAGATGTTGTTGCTATATCAGTATAAATACATCCACAACTAATATATCCATCTTTAATAGATCCGAAACTTTGAGCACCATCTTCGATAAGAAAAATATTATATTTTTTAGCTATTTGATATAAACTTTTATAATCTGGAAGTTGACCAAATAAACTAACTGCAATGATTGCTTTAGTATTATGCGTTATTGCTTTTTCCACTTGTGCTATATCTAATAAATAATTTTTATCAATATCTATAAATACTGGTGTTGCTCCACATAAACTTATAACTTCTGCACTTGATATCCATGAAAACGAAACTGTTATAACCTCGTCACTTGGTTGTATATCAATTGCTCGAAGAGAAATCTGTAAAGCATCCGTGCCGTTGCCACAAGGGATACAATATTTAGCTCTAGTATAAACACATAATTCTTCAGATAAGTTAGATACTTCTGGACCATTAATAAATCGCCCATGTGATAAAACATTATTTATAGCAATATTATATTCATTTTTATGTTTATTAATATCTGGTAAAGGGGAATACATATATTATATATACTAATAAATTTTATATTTTGTTGATTTGTTCCACAAATAAGCAATGTAATCTTTAATACAAATTATCTATGTAAATTATATATATGGTTAAAAAAACCATTATAAAATTAATTCCCATCAAGATTACATTTAATAGGGAACGAAACGAGATAATTGTTAATAATAGAAAAATTATATTAGATAGAATAATATTGAATCCAATACCCATAAGTAGAATGATTAGAAAAGTATTGAATAAGGCGATTGTCATGATACAAACATTAAAACCAACAATAGTAATAAACAAAAGTGAATTTCAAAAAAAATTAAAATTAGCAATAGTTCCTGCCATTGCAAAACAAACTTCCACGAACCAAACACCCATAACGAATATTAGAAACAATGCTATAAGACTGACAGAATTTCGAACGTCTTATATACAATCAGCAAAACAAATGCTTAAAATCACAAGACCACGAAAACCATTTAAAGGAAAAGTCAATAATTTATTATTAAAACAACCACAAATGAAAATTATTAATACAGATGGGCATTTTGTTGTAAAAGATGGAGCAGTAACTTATAAAATTGCGACACAGCGTATATGTGATAAGGGTGCAAAAACAATTGTTCATCCTATTCATTTTCAACGTGCTTTTATGAGAACGATATTATATAATGACAATCCAAAAATAAACTATATAGTTATTATGCCAAAAATGTATTATGAAGAATGTTATTGTGCGAAAGGTTATGTAAAATATTATTTAATCGATACATCTGTTTGTGATTTTTATCGATCCTTAAAACAGCTATTACAACAATTAAAACCATCAAAAGTTATATTATCTTGTAATTTTACTAGGTCGTTTACAGAATTGATTCGAACGTTTGGAACTAGCAATATTATTGGAGTTCCTCATGGTATATTTGTTAGAGGATTGGTATATAAAAATATAGGAGGATGGGATGCACGTATACCATATTACACTAGCGATACTCATATGCATAAAACATTAACTGCATATGCTAACAAAACACACAAAGTATATGGTATACCGCAATTTGATTATATTTTAAGAAATAATAAGTATATAAATGATTTTCAAAATAATTTAAAGAAACGGTTCAAAACAAACAATACAACGTTAATTATAAATGGTTCTACTCATGCTCCAAATTCTAAACATTACAAATATATGAATATATATATATCGAATATAATACGAGAAATACGAACTGTATTTAAAGATACATATGTATTTATAAAGAATAAAGTATTTGCTGAGTATAACCATACCGAACCGAAAGTTCTAAATTTAAAACCATTAGAGTTAACATATAATTATTTGGGATGTGATTTAATTATTGTTATAGAAGGTGGAACTTCTTTTATTGAAGCTTTAATGATGACTCCAAATGTTATCTTGTATCAAAATATAAACGAAGATAATCGATATAATATTGTCAATAAATATAACTTATTAATTTCAAAAACCGCGTCTGAGTTCAAACAACATTTAAAAACGATTGCTGGAAAAAAAGTTAAAACGGATATCACAAAATATATACAATTTGAGTTTGGTGGACCGCTTGAACCTGTCAGTGGGAAAATATTAACATAAAACATATATAAATTTAAATTATATATGTTGGGATTAGTTGGCTGTGGATATTGGGGGACACATTTAATGCGTGAATTTAATCGTATAACTATTCTTCATATGATATGTGATAAAGATATAAGTTTATTACAATGTCATAAAGCATCATATCCAAATTTACAAACAACTACAAATTATGAAGATATGTTAAACGATTCGAATATAGATATGATATGTATTGCTTTACCTGCAGAATTACATTATCAATATACTAGGTTAGCATTGCAACATAACAAACATGTATTTGTAGAGAAACCCTTTGTGTTAAATATAGACCATGCAACAAAACTTATACAATTTGCAAAAGATAAACATAAAATATTATTTGTTGGGCATTTATTACATTATCATCCATGTATTAAAGTTATAAAAAAACTAATAAACAATGGCGAAATTGGGGATATAGTTAATATAGTATCTAATCGATTTAACTTGGGTAAAATAAGAAAAAACGAGAACGTATTATGGTCGTTTGCACCACATGATATATCTGTAATTTTATCTTTGTTAGGAAAACCAAATTATGTTAGTTGCACTGGATCTAGTTATATTAATAGTGATATATATGATATAACTAACACTATATTAATGTTTCCTAACAGTTATGTCAACATAAACGTAAATTGGTTAAATCCATACAAAGAGCAAAAACTAACTATAATCGGAACGAAGGGAATGATTATATTTGATGATACGAATCATGTGCGAAAGTTAGTTATGTATAAAGATTATTTGAACATTAATAAAGATATAATAAAAACAGATCCGATCTATCCAAAATATGATAATATAACGCCGTTAGAAGTTGAATGTAAAGAGTTTGTTAAATGTTGTTTAGAAAATAAACAACCGTATACAAACGGCGAAGAAGGATTACGAGTGTTAGAAGTATTAACTAAATGTGAAGAAAGTTTACATACAAATAAACCTATTAACTTTTCTACTATAAATATACAAGAAGGGGAGAAAAGCGTCCCTTCTTCTGGAGGATCGTTATCGACGACTATACATGAGAGTTCTATCATAGATAAAGGTGCTGTTATAGGAAACGGCTCTACAATATGGCATTTTTGTCATATAACTAATAGTGCAATTATTGGTAAAAACTGTAATATAGGACAAAACTGTTATATCGCTGGAAAAATAGGAAACCGCTGTAAAGTACAAAACAACGTTAGCATATACAAAGGAGTCGAAGCTGGCGATGGTGTATTTTTTGGACCATCATGTGTATTAACAAACGATAAAACTCCTAAAGCATTATATCCAAAAAATGGTGTATATATGACAACTATAATAGAAAACGAAGTAAGCATTGGAGCGAATGCGACTATTATTTGTGGAGTTAGATTAGGAAAGGGATGTATGATAGGAGCAGGAACAGTAGTAACAAAAGACGTTGAACCGTATACAACTGTTATTGGTAATCCAGCTTATATATTAGAAAAAATTTGATACTATAAATTTATATAGGTAAAGTCAGTCATATTTTTAAGTATAAATTATTTATGTAATTTATACTTAAAAAATGATAAATAAGACTGTATGAGAAATTTTATTATATAGATATAATTGTATTAATGTCGCTCTCTAACGAGCAACTTGCAGACTTGTGGGCGACGTGGCTCGCTGAAAAGAGGAAGGCGACAGATAGCCACGCTCAGTGGCATGATGAATACAAGGAACGGCGAGGTACTCTATGTGGAGTGTACCTCGAATGTCCATGGTGCCAGGCGGACTGTGAGCCGCCGTCAACGACAGGTGCGTTGTGCGATGCGGCTGATCGGCAACAGGAGGCGGATCACCGCAGGGAGTGCGGGAGGAATCCGTGCTTCTGGACGGCAGATCACCGCTGTTGTAACGACTGGTGGTCGTTCGGTTGTGCATGCGAGGAGTGCACAAGGGCTGCACGGTGTTGAGGTCGCTCAGTGTGAAAATAATTTTTCATGTGAATTTGTTACTTAATTAAAAATTGAAATTAATAACTATAAATAAAATTTATATTTATTGTTATGTCATCACTACCATCTTATCAGACTACATTATATAATGTGTATTATTATAGTATAACGAAAATACCAGCACTAAATATGTATACATATGGAGTATGGATAGATTACAAAAATAAAATCGATATGTGGATATCTATAGGAAAAAGGACAGTGTTATATGAAAGTGGACACAAAAAACGTAAATTATATGATGCGGTTATCAATTTGCAACATATACAAACTCATGTAAATTTAGAATTACGAAAAGCATATTATTGGTAATATAAATTACAAATGTAATTTATAATGAATTTAAACAGTTAATAACTTTATTTTGATCATCATCAGTCAATGTTGGATACATTGGTAAAGTTAATATCTGTTTATATGTTTCTTCAGCAATAGGACATAATCCTTCTGTATATCCTAAATTTTTATAAAAACTATGTAAATAAATTGGTTTATAATGTACATTACATCCGACTCCATGACTAAGCATATATTTATATACTGTATCTCTGTCTAGATCATCTGGTAAACGAACTATATATATATGATATGCACCATTTATTTGGCGATATTTTTTATATTGAGGCTTCAATTGCATATCATATATATGAGCAATATTTCGACGTTTAGATATGTATGTATCAAGCATATTAAGTTGTGATATACCTAATGCACATTGTATATCTGTTATTCGATAGTTATATCCTAGATCTATCATATCATAATAATGAAAATGTCTATTTCTATAATCTTGATCTATACCATGAGATCTAAATCTACGTATAATATTATAAAATTCGTTATTGTTAGTTAATATTGCTCCTCCCTCACCAGTAGTAATATTTTTAACTGGATGAAAACTGAAAGTTGTTAAATCTGCCAAGTTTCCTATTTTTATATTATTGTAAGATGCACCAATCGAATGAGCCGAATCTGATATATGATATAAACCATATTTTTTGCATATATGATTAATTTCGTTAAAGTTAACAGGGTTTCCAGCCATATCTACAGAGATAATCGCAACTGTTTTTAAAGAAATTAATGATTCAAGTTTATTAACATCTATATTTAATGTATCTTTATCGATATCACAGAATACAACTGTTGCACCCATATATAATACACAATTAGCAGAAGCTACAAAACTAATTGCTGGAACGATAACTTCATTTTCAGGTTTTAAGTTAATAGCTTTAATTGCACAATGTAAAGCGGCGGTTCCATTTGATACAGCTACACAATATTTAGCTCCAGTATATGAGCATAACTTTTGTTCAAATAGATCAACTCTATGACCAGTTGTAAGATAATTATTTTCTTTTAATACGTCAACGACTGCTTGGATATCTTCATCTCTTATAGTTTGTTTTCCGTATGGTATCATCTATAATAAATTCTCAAAAAAAATATAAAAAATCGAACTAATATATTATAAGCATTAATATTAATGCTTACAATTTATATTTAATATAAGTATAATAATCTAGATCTTCGGAATCAAATATATATCCGCATTTTTCAAAAAAAAATACAGAAGCTAAGTTATTTTTTTTAATTTTAGCAATAATTGGTTTTAATGACGTTATTTTAAATAAAAGTTGTCTACCAATTCCGTGTCCTCTATATATATCATCAACCGCAATACTAATTATATTCTCGTTATTTAATCTAACTAAACCAATAACTTTATTTGTATACATAGCAATATACGCATTTCCTCCGTTGTTTAAAAAATTATGCCAATATCTATTATTTTCATCACTTGTTATTTGTTTAGATACAAAAGATTTATCTCTGATAGATGAATTATTCATTAATTTTAATATATTATCTTTATCTGATAACTCAACCTGTTTTATAAGAATATCCATATATTATATATTATAACAAAATGTTTATAGCTTGTCGAGTTGATTCAAACGAGATTGTTGGGACTGGGCATTTGATGAGATGCATTAATTTGTTAACTGTTTTAGAAGGAGACAAACTCATATTAACAAATAGCGATATAATTTCACCATATCCATTTATTAATTTACATTCCAATGGTTTAATTGATGATATTAATAAAACAATTGCTATATTAAAAACTAGAAAACCTGATATATTCATAATTGATAATTATGAAATATCTGTTCAATGGGAGAAAGAGGTTAAGCCATATTGTAAAAAATTAGTAGTAATAGATGATTTAAATCGAACACATGTATGTGATATATTAATAAATCAAAATATAGGTGCTGAAAATAAATATACAGATTTACAATGTATTAAATTATTAGGATGTAAGTATGTTATATTTAATCAAAATATTAGAAAATATTATCCTCGTTTTCGTCATCGAATAATTTCAATATTAATATCATTTGGAGGATCAGATCCAGAGCATAACACGTTAAAAGTTATTCAACAAATTGAATGGAGTAATATAATATATTTTATTGTTGTTGGACAATATAACACTGATTATGCCGAAATTAAGAGAGCAACTTTAGAAAAAAGTAATTGTATTGTATATAACTCATTATCACAAGTTGATTTTTATAATTTGATGGATATAGTTGATTTATCAATTGGAAGTTGTGGAACGACTAGTTATGAACGCTGTTATTTAGGGTTGCCATCTATAGTAATAACAACAATAGATAATCAACAAGAAATATCTACTAAGTTAGAAGAAATAGGATGTATTAAAAAAATAAATAACGTATTCGAGATTAAGAATATAATACAAACTATTGATGTAGCACATATGAGTGAAAATTGTTTACAATTAGTTGATTATAAAGGAACTGAGCGAATAAAAGAGAATCTTTTATATGTATAATTATTATTATTATATGAGTCCGAAAATTATAAAACTAAAACCAATTAAATCTCCTAAAATAAATCACGTAGTAATTGTTTCTCCAACTGCACACAAAAAAATAAATCAAATGAAAATAGTAAAAGTAGGAAAAATAAAAAATAAAATAACTACTAACAATACCCATGTATTAAATATCTTGCATAAGGAAAATCCATCTACGCATGTTAGATCTAAACAAATAAATAATCAAATCCTTAAAATTATGGATCAAAAACGAGGAAATCGTAAAGTTATGATATCACAAATAGAAAACAGTAAAATAAATAATATAAAACAACCGTTAGATCCATCAATAAATATAATTGTAAATAAACAATGTAATCCTAACGCAAAAGTATATTTGCAATTTTTGTATCTAAAAAAGGTATTTATTAGAACAATAATGTATAACGATAATCCTAATATTAATTATGTTGTTGTTATGCCAAAACGATATTATGATTCGGTATATTGCAATAAAGGATATGTTAAATATTATTTAATATCCAACGATGAATTAAAAGCTGTTTCTCAATTAACTAGTATATTAAATAATCTTAAAGTATCAAAAGTATTTTTAACTTGCAACTTTGAACAATATGATATAAGTTTGTTTAGAAAGTTTGGAATTAAAAATATATGTGCGATACCACATGGTATATTTTCTCATGGATTAAACTATACTCATGCTTTACGGAAATGGGATAGAAGTATAACATACTATGCTAGCGATTTATATATGCACAAAACTCTTAAAAATAATAAATTTAATATAATTCCTATAGCTGGAATACCACAATTAGATTATATCTTGCGTAATAAGACGTTTATAATACAAAACAAGGCTAATTTAAAAAAGCAATATAACATAGAAGGACATTGTGCGTTAATTATAAATGGATCAACAAACGGTAAAAATACTGTGCATTATCGACATATAGATACAGTAATGAATAAATTAATAGAACAAATAAGAAGGATATATCCTAATTCATCTGTGTTCGTTAAAAGTAAACTACCAATTGTATATAAGAAGGCTTCAACAACTAAAGTTATTGATATTAATTCAGATGATCTTATTTATAACTATTTAGGATGTGATTTAATCATAGTAATAGAGGGAGGAACATCACATATAGAAGCATTATTAGCCAATAAAAATACAATATTATTACAAAACTATAACACTGACCATATATTTGACATTGATAATAAATATGGTTTGTTAATATCAAGAAATGATGCTGAATTAATTAGACACATAAATGCAATTAAAAACAATAAAGTCAATACAAATATACCTGCATTTATGAAAAGTATATTTGGGAGCAACATAATAGAGACATGTAAAATAATACTTGTATAAGTAAAATTAATAAATTAATATTTATTGATAGAATATATAAAGATGTTATCAATTGGAAATAGTATAATTGAACAGAATAAAACAAAAATTAAAATAATTAGTAATCAAACCAAAGGAATATGTGGAGGATATATGAATACTGAAGAGAATATAACATATATAATTAAAATAACAACTGTTCAAACTAACTCACCTGCATATTTATGTCTATATAACGCCAGACATAAACCAGTTAAAAAATATATATTAAAGAACGAAACTATTATACTTGAATATCGTAAGAATGTTAAACAAATTAGTTTCATATTTGAAAATACATTACCAACAGATATGATACAGTTTAAAATAAAACGAAACATTTATTTTGATACAACGAAATCAGAAAATAAATCTGTATCACATAAATCACACAAAATACCACCAATTAAATTAGTACCAATTAATCAAGCACTGTCTCCAAAACCAATTATAAAAAAACCAGTACCTATTACAAAAAAACCAGTACCTATTACAAAAAAACCGGTACCTATTACAAAAAAACCAGTACCTATTACAAAAAAACCAATACCTGTTATAAAACCAGTACCTATTACAAAAAAACCAATACCTGTTATAAAACCAGTACCTATTACAAATCCTGTTTCTTTTGAGTCTAAATCATTAGGAACTGTTAATTCACATAAAAGTGATAGCTCCAAAAATAATATAAAACCGACATACATAATAAACGAGTGTGGAATGGAAGAGATACATATTAGGAAAACTGATACAGAATCAGTAAATATAGATCCAGTAAATAAAATAAGCGAACCATTAGTATCAAATAAACAACGTAAAGCTATTGCAAAAGCACGAGCAAAAGCATTGGCTAAAGAACAAGAAAGGAAACGAATATTAGCTATTGCAAAAGAGCAAAAGAAAGCTAGAATAAAAGCAAGAGCAAATAAAGTTGCCACAAAACGAACAAACCCAAATGTTCCAATACTGCATAAAATAAACTCCAAAATAACAGTTTCACAAAAGCCATGTTCATTAATATCAAATCAATTAAATAAACCAAAAGTAGAAAACACAATTAATACAGAACTAGTTAATATAAAACTTGTAAATACAGAACAAGTAAATACTGAACCAGTAAATACTGAACAAGTAAATACTGAACAATTAAATACTGAACCAGTAAATACTGAACCAGTAAATACTGAACCAGTAAATACAAAACCAGTTAATACAAAACCAGTTAATACAAAACCAGTTAATACAAAACCAGTTAATACAAAACCTGCTAATACAAAACCAGCTAATACAAAACCAGCTAATACAAAACCAGTTAATACAAAACCTGTTAATACAAAACCAGTTAATACAAAATCAGTTAATAAAATAACCATTAACAATACCCATGTATTAAATATATTGCATCAGGAAAATCCATCTACGCATGTTAGATCTAAACAAATACGTAATCAAATCCTTAACATTATGGAACAAAAACTAGAAAATCGTAAAGTTATTTTGTCGCAAATAGAAAAAAGTGGAATAAATATAAATCAACCGTTAGATCCATCAATAAGTATAATTATAAATGAACAATGTAATCCTGACGCAAAAGTATATTTGCAATTTTTGTATCTTAAAAAAGTATTTATTAGAACAATAATGTATAACGATGATCCTAATATTGATTATGTGGTTGTTATGCCAAAACGATATTATGATCCAGTATATTGCAACAAAGGATATGTTAAATATTATTTAATATCCAATAATGAATTAAAAGTTGTTTCTCAATTAACTAATATATTAAATAATCTTAAAGTATCAAAAGTATTGTTAACTTGCAACTTTGAACAACATGATATAAATTTGTTTACAAAATTTGGAATTAAAAATATATGTGCGATTCCACATGGTATATTTGCTTATGGATTAAACTATACTCACGCTTTACGGAACTGGGATAGAAGTATAACATATTATGCTAGTGATTTATATATGCGCAGTACTCTTAAAGATAATAAAATTAATATAATTCCTATTGCTGGAATACCACAATTCGATTATATCTTACGTAATAAGACGTTTATAATACAAAACAAGGTTAATTTAAAAAAGCAATATAACATAGAAGGACATTGTGCGTTAATTATAAATGGATCAACAAACGGTAAAAATACTGTGCATTATCGACATATAGATACCGTAATGAACAAAGTAATCGGACAAATAAGAGAAATATATTCTGATTCATTTGTGTTTGTTAAGAGTAAAATACCAATTGTATATGAGGCTTCTACGGATAAAGTTGTTGACATTAATCCAGATGATCTTATTTATAACTATTTAGGATGTGATTTAATTATAGTAATAGAGGGAGGAACATCACATATAGAAGCATTATTAGCCAATAAAAATACAATATTATTGCAAAACTATAACACTGATCATATATTTGATATTGATAATAAATATGGTTTGTTAATATCAAGAAACGATGCTGAATTAATTGAACAAATAAATACAATAAAAAATAATAAAGTAAATACAAATATATCTGCATTTATAAAAAGTATATTTGGGAGCGATATAACCGAGACATGTAAAATAATACTTGTATGAGTAATATTACAAAATTAATATTTATTGATAGAATATATAAAGATGCTATCAATTGGAAATAGTACAATTGAACAGAATGACACAAAAATTAAAATAACCAGTAATCAAACTAAAGGAATATGTGGAGGATATATGAATGCGGAAGAAAATATAACATATATAATCAAAATAACAACTGTTCAAACTAACTCACTTGCATATTTATGTCTATATAATGCCAGACATAAACCAGTTAAAAAATATATATTAAAGAACGAAACTATTATACTGGAATATCGTAAGAATGTTAAACAAATTAGTTTCATATTTGAAAATACATTACCAACAGATATGATACAATTTAAAATAAAACGAAACATTTATTTTGATACAAAGAAATTAGCAACTAAATCTGTATCACATAAATCAAACAAAATACCACCAATTAAATTAGTACCAATTAATCAACCACTGTCTCCAAAACCAATTATAAAAAAACCAGTACCTATTACAAAAAAACCAGTACCTATTACAAAAAAACCAGTACCTATTACACAAAATCCAGTACCTATTACACAAAATCCAGTTTCTTTAGAATCTAAATTATTAGAAATATTTAATTCACATAAAGGCGATAGCTCCAACAATAATGTAGAACCGACAGACATAATAAATGAGTGTGGAATGGAAGAGATAAATATTAGGAATACTGATACAGAACAGATAAATACAGAACAGATAAATACAGAACAGATAAATACAGAACAGATAAATACAGAACAGATAAATACAGAACAGATAAATACAGAACAGATAAATACAGAACAGGTAAATAAAATGAGCGAACCATTTATATCGAATAAACAACGTAAAGCTATTGCAAAAGCACGAGCAAAAGCATTAGCTAACGAACAGGAAAGGAAACGAATATTAGCTATTGCAAAAGATCAAAAGAAAGCTAGAATAAAAGCAAGAGCAAATAAAGCTGCCAAAAAACGAACAAATCCAAATGTTCCAATTCCACGTAAAATAAATTTTAAAATAACCATTTCACAAAAACCATGTTCAGTAATACAAAACCAGTTAAATAAACCAGAAATAGATGACACAATTAATACAGAAAACACAAATTTATCAATATATGGAAACGATCGAACGCAAGAACACTTAGCAAAAAATAAACCCGAATCGATTATTAAGTTAGAATTAATAAATTCACCACATCCATTAACAACTGAAAATAGTAAACTCACAAATCAATTTATAATTAGTGATAAAGATCTTAAAACGAATTTAGCGATGCTTCCTAAATATAAACAAATTAGAATATTATTAGTAAACCACGCAAAACAATGTGCCAAAGGAGACATATTCAAAAATAAAACAAAAGAAGAATTAGAACAATTATATCCATATGAAAAAATAGTAATTAAAAAATGTAAACCTGATGCAAAAACATATATTCATTTTCTGTATTATAGATCAACTTTTATTAGAACTATAATGTTTAATGATAATCCTGATATTAACTATGTAGTTGTCATGCCCAAAAAATTTTATGATCCCATATATTGTAACAAAGGATATATAACTTATTATCTTATAACCGAAAATATCAATCAACAAATGTTAACGTTGGGATATATAATAAAGGATATGGATATATCAAAGGTTATATTATCATGTAGTTTCGAAAAACAAGATGTAGATTTTTTTAGAAGATTTGGAATAGAAAAGATTATTGCGATGCCACATGGAATTTTTATTAAAAATTATGATTATGATCATGCACTTGCACATTGGAATAGAGAAATTTTATATTATGTTGGAGACGTAGAAATGAGAAATATATTAGGTAGATTAAAATTTAATATAAAACATTATCCTGGTATACCACAGTTAGATTATTTATTACATAGAAAAGAGTATATATACAAATATAAAGATGAAATTAAAAAGAAATACAATATTGAGGGACATATAACATATATAATAAACGGATCAACAAATTTTAAAGGAACTAAATATTATAAAGACATTCATAATTATATATCTTGTCTTGCAAACAATCTAATGAAAGTATTTAAAAATACAACTATTTTATTAAAAAATAAAATAACTATTAATTATACAAAAGAGAAACCCAAAGTTATACAAGTTCCAATATCCGAGCTAATATATAATTATTTGGGGTGTGATTTAATAATTGTAATTGAAGGAGGTACATCATATATCGAATCTTTGTTAGTAAATCCAAATACTATATTATATCAAAACGGTAATATTAAAAATTTGTTTGATGTGAATAATGATTATAATTTATTAATATGCAAAAATGATATTGAATTTATCGAATGTTTAAGAACAATACAAAAATTTGAAGTAAAATCTGATATTGACAGTTATATGAAATATATGTTTGGAGATAAAATTAAAGAAGTGGGATTAGATGTATTCAAATAATTATTTTTATTAATATATGATATGTATATATCATATGTCCACGTCTACTTTTATTATTGCGGAACTGTCTTGCAATCACAATCAAAATATTAATACTGCTTTAACGTTAATAAAAACAGCGAAAGAGTGTGGTGCAGATGCAGTGAAAATCCAAACCTATAAACCAGAAACAATAACTTTAGATTCAAATAAAGATGATTTTATTTTACAAGGCGGATTATGGGATAAATATAAGTTATTCGATCTATATAAAAAAGCAATGACACCATGGGAATGGCACAAACAATTAAAAGATTATGCAGAATCGTTAGAAATAGAATTTTTCAGTTCACCATTTGATACATCAGCAGTTGATTTGTTGGAATCAATAAATGTTAAAAGATATAAAGTTGCTTCGTTCGAAGCCCAAGATACTATATTATTAAAGAAAATAGCTCAAACTAAAAAACCTGTTATATTATCAACTGGAACATCACCATATCGAACTCTTCAAGAAGCCGTGTATATACTTCGCAAATATGGATGTACAGATATAACGTTGTTAAAATGCACTAGCGAATATCCTGCACCAATTGAAAAGGCAAACTTAAAAACTATGCAAGATTTAAAAGAAAAGTTTAATGTAAAAGTTGGTTTATCTGATCATACTTTATGTATAGAAGTTCCAATAACGGCTGTTGCAATGGGTGCGGAAGTGGTTGAAAAACATTTTACTTTATCTAGATCATCTGGTTCATTGGATGATCCGTTTTCATTAGAACCAGATGAATTTAAACAAATGGTAGATAGTATAAGAAAAGTAGAAAAAGCAATTGGTAAAGTAGATTATTCAAATTTAAACAAATTATCTCGTTCATTATATCCGTGTTACCAAATTAAACGAGGAGAACTATTAACAAAAGATAATATTAAATCTGTTCGACCTGGTTACAGTATACCCGTTAAATATTATGATATGTTACTAGGCAAAAAACTTAAAAAGGACGTTGAAATTGGAGATCGCTTAAATCTAGGCGATATAGATTTAAATATAACAGCGATTATACAAGCTCGTTCTGGTTCTACTCGTTTCCCAAATAAAATTTTGACTGATATTAACAACAAACCAATATTAAAACACGTATATGACAGAACATGTTCAAGTAAACTATTAACTAAAGTTGTTATTGCGACGACAATAGAAAGTAAGGATGATAAAGTTGAACAATTTTGTCAAATAAACAACATAGAATATTACAGAGGAAGTGAAAATGATGTATTAGATAGATATTATCAAACTGCTAAAAAGATAAAATCAGATATAATAGTTAGAATAACTGGAGATTGTCCATTAATAGACTCAGATATTATAGATAAAACAATAAATTTATATTTAACTTCAAATGGTATATGTGATGTTGCTATTAATACAAACTATTATAATTCATATCCGAGTGGATATGACGTTGAAGTATTTAGTTTTTTTTTATTAAAACAAGCACATGAAACACTTACAGATATTAAAAAGAGAGAACATGTAATTGGATACATTGAGGATTTAACTAAAATAAAATTAGGAACGAATGACACATATATAAAATTATTTCCTATAGATTACAATAGATTACATTTGAGTGTTGATACAATAGATGATTTTAACACAGTTATGTCGATTATTAAATATATAGGAAATGATAGCACATATAACGATGTGATGAAATATATTATAGCAAATCCACTAGTAATTACAAATAATATAAAACGCCAATATTTTCACATGAAATTAAATTATTAATTTATGATATATCTAAATATTATCATAAATGTCCACACCAGAATATACTGAATATTGGAGAACTAAGGCGAATAACTCACCTTCCAATACACCAAAACAATATACCGTTAATAACTTATCATCATTAAACGTTACTAGAAGTATTGATAAACTTAATATAAGTAAAAACAGTAAAATAATGGAACTTGGTTGTAATGTTGGAAGAAATTTACATTTTTTGCATAGCGATGGTTATACAAATTTATACGGTATAGAAATAAATAGCAATGCTATAATCGAGGGAAGAGACTATTATCCAGAATTATATAAAACACTTATAACTTATAATGGTAGATGCAAAAATTTATTACAAACTTTACGGGAAGATTATAATGTTATTTATACTATGGCAGTTTTGCTACACATGGATGATGATGAAAGAAAAATTGTTTATGATTATATGGAAAAACATTGTAAACATGTAGTTGCAATAGAGCCAAATTATATCAAAGAAACATATATAGATAGAGGTCGATTGTTTAATAAAACGGATGTAATAGAACAATTAAAAAATAGAGGGTTTTTATTAATAAGTAAGGAATTAGCAGTTAGTTTAAGAAATAATTATGATGTCATAATAATGAAAAAGAAATAAATATTCGGATGTAATGAAATATAAAAAATATTAATATAGTATTATTTAATGTCACTTCCAGGTTATACAGAATATTGGAGAAGTCAAGCTAATAAATCACAAAAAAATACACCTAAACAATACACTCTCAAGCATCGGTCTATTAATGTAACCAACAGTATAAAATCATTAAATCTTAATAAAGATGTTAAAATATTAGAACTTGGATGTAACGTTGGAAGAAACTTACAAAATTTATTTACATTGGGATATACTAATTTGCACGGTGTAGAAATTAATGCGGAAGCAATTAAACTAGGTAAAACACAATATCCAGAATTATATGAAAAAATATACGTACATGTAGGACGATGCAAAGATATACTAAGTAAAATAAACGAAGATTATGACATTATATATACACAGGCTGTATTATTGCACATTGACGACGATGAGCGTAAGATTATTTATGATTATATGATGAAACATTGCACATATGTAATCGCAATTGAACCAAATAATATAGATAAAATGTATATAAAAGAAGGAAGAATGTTTAATACAAATGATGTATTAGAACAACTAGAAAATAGAGGATTTACATTAATAAATAAACATATCGCCTTAAATATGAAAAATAATTATGATGTAATAATAATAAAGAAACTGGTTGCTGAGGAAGTCAAAAATAAATAAATATATCTTTAAAAATATATTTTTAAATTGTTTCAATTAGTTCTTTTAGTTTATTGTCATCGATTAGTTTGTTAGAACCGCTATTGTAAGATATTTCTTTTTCTACTTGTTTAGGATTTAAACATTTATAATGTTCATCATAATTTTTATTCATTTTAGCTTTAATAAATGGTGTCAAAACATAAAATTTATCAAATTCTAAAGCCAAATATGATTCATCTGGACATATCATAGATTCGTGTAGTTTTTCACCAGGACGTATACCGATTATTTTCTGTTCAGCTTCAGGAGCAATAATTTTAGCGATTTGAACTAAATTATAACTAGGAAGTTTCGGTATATATATTTCACCACCAATCATTAAAGTTAGATTATTTAATACAAACATAACAGCATCTTCGAGCGTCAACGTAAAGCGTGTCATTCTAGGATCTGTAAGAGTTAAAACGTTTTTATTCTTTTGTTCTAGAAACAGAGGAACAACTGAACCACGACTACCTAGAACATTACCATAGCGAACAACCGCAAATATTGTATTTGTTCCACCATACATATAGTTAGCACTAACAAATAATCTTTCTAGACACATTTTTGTTGCACCGTATAAATTAACAGGCATAACTGATTTATCTGTGCTTAAAGCGATAACTTTACTAACATTATTTTTAACAGCTGCTTTAATAACATTTTCTGACCCGTGTATGTTGGTATAGATAGCTTCAGTAGGATTATATTCTAATGCAGGCACTTGTTTTAATGCGGCTGCATGAAATACGATATCTATTTTGTGAAGAGCTAACTCTAAGCGTTCGTAATTACGCACGTCACCAATAAAATAACGAATATTTTTATACGTGTCTTCTGGATATAACTTTTTCATTACATCTTGTTTGTATTCATCTCTCGAAAAAATAACTATCTTTTTTGGTTGATATTTAGTTAACAAAATTTTTGTTAACATATTACCAAACGAACCAGTTCCACCAGTTATTAATATTGATTTATTGTTGATTTCTTTTTCAATATTAAACATATAATGTATTCGATCATAAGAAAATCAATAGAACAAACGCTATATAAGTTTATATTATGTATTTTATTATATGAACATATTTTAAATGTTTGAATTATTTATAGATAATATTTTAATAGATAAAGTCGATAAATTAACAAGAACCATTAATCAGTTTATAAAAAAGGAAGTAGTGTTTAAATTAGAACGGCATTATGAATCTTATCATTCTGGATATTTTACTATATTACAAACGGACAAAGATATCAAACTATATTATCGTGCTATATCATCTACACACTCACCGAATCAAATTGATTTTAACGCATATAATAATGATTATCAATATACTGCGTTAGCCACTAGCAATGATGGCATTAATTTTATTCGTCCAAATTTAGCAATTATACCATATAAATACGACAAACAATACATCCATAACAATAATTTACTATTAAATAATTATTTTTCCCATAATTTTTTTCCATTATATATATCACCAACTCATTATTTAGCGATCGCTGGACATAGATATGCTAAAAATAAAGATATAAATAATATATGTATGTTTAGTTCTAAAGATGGTGTTTGTTGGAAAAATGAAGGAGAAATAATAAATATAAATCAAGTAATAAAGGGTTTTAAAGGGACATACTTCGATAGTTTAAATTGTATAGTTTACAACATATTAGACAAGAAATATCTAATATATCTAAGACATAACAAGAATGTCGGAGTAAGAAAAGTTCAAGTCTCAGAATCTACTAATCTTAAAGATTGGAAACTGTTTAAAGAAATTACTATTAATTATCGACAATATAATCATGATGCCGTATCTATTTATTCGCCTAATATTTTTATGTATGGAAATATTTATTTTGGTTTAGCCAATACCATGATAAAAAATGATAAAGCAACTAAGGAAGTTATATTTATGTATTCTAGAGATGGATACAACTGGATACATATATACAATATTATACATAAAAATGAAGCATGTAGCAGTGTATGTGGAATGATTAACACCGATACAAAATCATATATATATCTTGAAAGTTATATATCAAGAGATATAACTCGATATGAAATCGATAAAAATAGATTTATATGTTACGAGGGGATAGGAATATTAAAAACGAAACCTATAAATATAACACAACTATTTGTTAATTTTAATGCAAAATCTATGCAACTTGATATATATGATAATATTCATACACATATATATAACGCTAAATTATCTGGAAATCATATAAATTATAAAATTGATCATCCTAGTTTAGACAAAAATAAACTTTATTATCTAATATTTAGTTTAGATAACGCCAAATTGTATAGTTTTAGCTATTAAATCTACGATTTTGTTTATATTGCAGTTTTTCAAATGCGTTGTCTATCATTAAGAATATTTTGTTTGATGTTATAACATTTCTTATTTTCTAAAAATATAAATTTGGTTTTTACTATATTAAATCCTACTAAATGTTACTAAAAATTGATAAATATAACTTATTATAACACATTATTTAATTGTTCAAACGTCTGTCAATGCGAGTCGGAGTATTGCTGTTCACGCTTTCGACCTACATATTCAACCTTACTCGGACTGGGTTATGTGGAATAATCTTAAGAAATGGAACGAATTCTGGACATTCGATAGACGAATTAATTCTGTCGCTGATGCTGGTCGCACTTTTGCGGTCGAATCCAGAGTTTGCGATGTATATAACAATGTGGTTTCTCGAAACCACATCGAATCACGTATTCATAAGAATCGCAATAGAGGATTCTATCAATACTCTTGTTGATAATCAGCGGTTTTGGGAGGAACTATTGAATGTTGCACAAAATGCTTTTCGCAAAACTCCATCTCTTTTGATTCTGTTCGAGGAGTTGAGCCAGACGTATGTGAGAATAAGCGACCAAAAGAGAGCGATCCGCATGCTTTTGAATGATGCGAGGACGCACATTGGATATGATGTATATACGACAACTGATGTGAAGCAGCACATCGAGAACATGACTACCATTCACGTGCTATTCTTGAAAAGCATAGCACAGTTGGAGGATAGCTTCCACAAGCTTAAGTTCGACCCCATGGTTACGCTTAAGCAGTCGAAAGCATATATGCAAGAAATGGAACATGCCGCGGCATACCAGGAGCGTATTTCACAGGCTACGGTGGTACTTCACAAAATACTCGACTGTGAGAAAAAAATCGCAGAATTATTGTTGATAATTTCCGCCGTGGATAAGAAGTTCTCAGATCCTCTAATTGAGTTGCAGTTGAAGCAGTATATGCAGTTGTCTAAGACTGCTGCTCAACGAAACAAGGACGCTTACGATAGTATGAAGATGAAGCTTGCTCGTGAGAGCGAACTTTGTAAACTGGCGTCCCTGAAGCCCGCTCATGTGTCAAAAGCAGAGCGAAAAAAAAAGGTAGCGGAAATGCGTGCTGCGAAGGTGTCCGCACGTAAGTGAACGAAAAACATATGTTTTTTATTCGTAAAAATTTATAAATTGAAAATTTTGGACAACATTTACGTTTTGATTTGTATAATAGAATAAATTTCTATTTATATAATATACATTATATAAATGACTGATGATGTATATAAACAAAAATATTTGAAATATAAATATAAATATATTAATTTGAAATATCAATTAGATACATTACAAGGGGTGCAGATAGCGACGACGAGACAAGGGGTGCAAAGCAACCCTTATCGAGGAGGAGCGATAGCGACGAAACAACGAGGTGGGACTTCTTGTTATGAAACTGTTAAAATGCCGCACACTATTACTAATATCGATGATCTGATATCGATATTCAAATATGTGATTAAAGGTAAAACATTATTGGGAAATTATTTTTGTGTATTATTTCCGAGTGGTAATGAGAAATTTGATTTAATTGTGTATTATATATTGTTTAGATTTATTCAATTTGATCCAAATATTGATATGAATCAAATTTTAATAAATACAATAAACGAACAACAATTTATACAGATGTTATATGATGCATTTGTTATATTAATCCAAGAAAATCGTATTGATATGCATATATTTTCAAGTGCCTCAATAACAAAAAAAGAAATACCATACCGAACAACTCCAGATGGTAAAAAAATGACTGATCCAATTACAATACCAGGATATGAGAAACCAATCTTACAACCGCAAACGACTGTTTTAGGACAACTCGTTGGTAAACAAAGTGGTGGAAAATATAATTTTGATGAAATTTCACAATATATTAAGCAATTTCTTAAAATTGTAGAAGAGAATAAAGATTTATTAAAAGGAAAAATATATACAATTAAGGGTTTCACTAATAAAATGAAAGAGATAACACATACAATTATGGATGAACAAATAATTCAGATGATAACAGTGTAATTGATAACTATTTATATTTATACATATTTTAATAAATAATTCAGAATTATATTATGAGTATTCATTCTAAACACGTGTATGTCAAGATAATCTACTAGATTGCTTTCTCCGAAATTAATAATTTTGTTACATTCGGTTATACATTGTTTAATATTTGTAGTGTTATAATTTTTAGTAATATATATAACCAATTGATAATTTCCATAATGAACAGCATAACGCAAAAATAAATCTGCCAAATTATTTTTATTGATTTGTGAAATTACATATATATCTACATCATTTCCATCAAATAAATCACACATTAGTTTAATTATATCTAAATGTTGATTGGAATAATCATTAAAATTTATCATTTTAACAAACTCGTAATTTTTGACAAACATTGATAACTCAATTAAATCGAGTATATTGATTTTATAAGTGTTAATAATATACAGAAATATATTTTTCGCATAACAATATAAACATTCCTCTAAAAAATCATTATAGTCAAATCCTCTAAAATAATATTTAAATAATTCAACGTCATCATATTTTATTATATATTTTAATTTATTTATATTAGATAAATATTTAATTTGTGTTAGCAAATATAATTTGTTATATACTATGTTTAATGTTTTACATTCCTCGATATTTTTATTCATTTCGATATATTTTACACAACATAACGTTAAGAGTGTCATTGCAATATTATTTAATTATATTATAATAATTAAATCAATCATTTTTTTTTAATTCTTTATCTAAACTACTTTTTTGAAACACATCTATTTTACTAATAGACGAACAATTAATAACTTGTATATTTGGTGGTGTAGCCCTATATATATTTTCCCATGATGGTACTTGATATATATTTGTATTAGGAACATTAAATTTATCGCCCTTTTGTTGGTAGTCATCAAACCAATAATTAGGATTTTTTGTAGGAGTTTTTTCCATAATTAATCGATTTTTATATTTATCGTCGTATCTTTTAGCACCGTCCACTATTTCTACATAGTTACAATCACAGCCTATCAACAAAATTTTATTATATCCCATCATTATACCACATTGAACTGCATTTGCACCAGAACTACCTGCATCATAAAAGTGATTAAAATCGCTAGATATTTTATCAAAAAAATTAATATTTTTATGTCTATTAAACTTAAATTTAATAACTCGATTATCTTTAAGAGTTTCTTTTGGTAACAAATTATGTTTAACAAAAAAGAATTTTTTTATTGTGCTAGTTTTTATTAGTTCGTCAAATGCTTTTATATGATTTTCACAAACCACATTATCAAAACAACCGTAATAAGTTGGCGTAAAGTTAAGTTGCTTGTATGCTCGATATGCGGAGTTTAATCCAAACGTTGATACGTTTTTAAATAATGAAAAATCAACATTTTTTAACGACGGACCGTTGCCCATTACAACTAATATTTTGTCAAAGATGCTTCGATCGACATATTTAGCTATATTCCAGTGCGTCTTTTTACTAAATTCTTTCAAGTCTCTATAAAACTGTATATCACTATTATTAACATCGCATATAAATAGATTTTCCCATATTACATAAGCATAATATTTTTTTTGTAATTCAATTAAAGATAAATCTGACGGTCTTAAATATTTAGTCATTTCATCAATAACTATTTGATACATATGTTTGGGTAATGCATATGCAAATGTTCCAAGAGTGTTATATGTTCGATAATAATAAGAAACACGATCAAAATCTATGCCATTTCTGCTTTGATTACCGCCTAAATATAATATATCCCATTTGTTAGGAAATGGATGTTTACTAAATATTTTATAAAAATTATGAATTGGTAATACATCATCTTCTAATATTAATATACGATCATAATTTTTTTCGAGTGCATCTGTAATAATATTAATATGAGATTGTAAACAACCATATTCACCATTTTTAAGTTTAGTGGGATTATATTTGTTACCATCGACTGCTGATACTCGATCAAAGTTTATACCAATTAATATTTTGTTCATTTGCTGTAAACGATCTGGACGTCTATCTAAATTAATTAAATATATATGAGAGAAGAAAGTATTAATATCTTTCACGTCAGTAAACATTGAAACTGGTGTTTTAGTTTTGTGTATCTGAACTTGAGAAATTGTATCTATTTTATTTGGCAATTTAATAATTTTTGGTTCAGTTGTTTCTTTTTTTAATACTTTTAGATTTTTATCGATGGGCTTTGATTTTTTTGTTTTATCGTCGCATACGCGTTTTCTCAATAATCGTACATCATCATATAATTTTATTTTTTCTGCAGTAGTTATTTTTGTTTTTATTAATTTTTTTTTAATAAATTTAGTAGATTTTGTTTTTTCTTTCTTATATATAATTTTAGTATCATTAACTTTTACATTTATGACGTTTGTTGTATTATTTAATGATTCTTTATTTAGTTTTAATATGTTTATATCTTGTTTGATTTGTACTGATGGGATTGGACATGTAGATGGAGCTGATAATATAATTTTGTTGTCGTTAATTATATTTTTATTAATTGTTAGATTTCCATCTGTTATATGTTCATTTTTATTTGGTTCTTTAATAACAATTTCCTTCTTCTTTTCTGTGTATTGAATAGCACTTTTAAGGTTATCATTGATTAATATTATACTAACATCGGACACTTGATATAATACATCTAATTGTGGACTGGTTATTAAGAAACCAATAAAACAGTTGCCTTCTAATATGATTTCACAATCTTGTTCGCGTGTATATAATATTGCTTGTTTTTTTGGATTTGCGACCCATAACATTATATCATCATGATTTTTAGTATATCTTATTCTGTAATTTCCAATAAGATTATAACGGCGATAAACTCCAGGTGTACTTTTATTTTGTAATACAAAAAAATCGATACTATATTTTTCGCTATGTATAATATACACTTTTTGATTTTTAATCCAATTCATATATTTATATAGATATTTAATAATGCGATTATAATACATACATCTATATATATGTTATTATTAGATGTTAAAAATTTGTGTGTTAGAAGTGTGTGCATTTGAACCATCTCTACAACATCATTTATATTTCAAGGGTGTTGATTTATATTTTGTTAGTTATAAAATTAAATCAACATCTTCTAACTGTTTAGGCTTTTATCCGAAATCAGAGTGGAGTGAAACTCGAAACTATTTATATGAAAATGTTCCTAAAAAATATGATTATTATATGTTTATAGATGATGATATTATATTAAATTCAAATACAAATTTATCTGTCATGGATCAAATTATTAATGATTTACAAATTCTTTATCCAGCTCAATTATCACCAGCCTACGATAGAGAGAAATTAGATAAATCTTATCCCTATTATAAAAGGTTATTTTCAAATAATTGTTGTAAAATATATCATAAATCTATTTTAAATTGGGTTTTGCCGTATAATAGAGATTTTGGAGGAGGGTGGAGTGCTTGTCATTTTATTAATTTTTTAGAAATATCATTTCAAGACTATATAATAACAACGACTAATATATCTATGTCAAACCCGATATCATCAGGACACGATAAACAAAAAAATAATCAACATAAAATAAATATGGAAAATATATGGTTATATATAAAACCAGCATTTAGACAGATATATAATACGGGTGCAACTTCATTAGATATAAAACAGTTTTATCAGAACCAAACAAAGCCTTTAGATAGATTAGATACAAATGTAAATACTAATTTTTTAAAGATAGTAGACATAAGGAAATATTTTGATGTGTCTCATCCTTATTTTAAAAAATATAGATCACGATATATATGAACAAATCTAACACAGTGGTTATTATGGGTAACGGTCCATCTCTACAAAAAGAATATTTTGAATTATTGAGAAATTCTGGCATACACACGACTGGGCTTAATGCGGCGTATAGATACTGGCGACTAATAAATTGGTGGCCAACATATTATTGTTGTTATGATTATGCGTTAACTTTATCACATAGAGATGAAATTACTCAAATGATATTAGATAAAACTAATCCTATTAAACAATGGTTTTTATTAAAAAAACCTACTTATAAATCGTTGATTACTCTACCTAATAAAGAACAAACATATTTTAGTAATGATATCCGTAAACATCCAAAATATGTCGAGAAAGAACATAATAAAGATTTTTTTGGATGGCATCAAGATCCAGATGATGGAAAACATCCGATTAAAACAAGTTCAACTGGTGCAGGATCAGTTAGAACGATGGTTGAGTTAGGATATAAATATATAATATTGATTGGTATGGATTGCTATTATCCAATACAAGAAATGAAGAACATTGAAAAAGAGACTAAATATAGAATGAAAATAAAAGAAACTCCGAAAATAAATCCAAACTATTTTTGGGATGCATATCAACAAGCAGGAGATTTGTATCATACTCCTGGAAATCATTTAAATGCATGGATCGAGTTAAAACAGCAATTATATGACAAAAACGTTAATATAATTAATTGTTCTCCAGGTTCTAAAATTAATATGTTTTCCATGGCGAAGTTTGACGATATAATTAAACAAATTAAAAATTAATATATATAAATAAATGATGTATAACAAATAAGGCTAGAAAATATTATTATATTCTAGTTTAATTTGTTTATATATTCAGCGATTCGTTTAGATGCGTGTCCGTCGTATCC
>Ga0209542_10003468_pt1 | contig 33724 bp, 33 predicted proteins | sample RifCSPhighO2_01_FD_184028 | JGI IMG/M metagenome (GOLD analysis project Ga0209542, IMG submission 184028) | Soil microbial communities from Rifle, Colorado - Rifle CSP2_plank highO2_0.1 (SPAdes) (version 2) | ecosystem: Environmental > Terrestrial > Deep subsurface > Rock core/Sediment ... | reverse complement strand
ACAATGATTTTCGCATGTCCTATTCTGGAACATGCGAGTTGATCTCGGAAAATCAAACTAAGCTTGGTATATCCACTGTCGGCAGCGAATATCTACCACAGAATTTCTGGGTCATAACCACGATCGTCAGATAGTGTACAAATGAGTTGACAACGGATTACTTTTCTATGAGTATTGAGATAATTTTCCAACTACGGAAAACGTTCTTTAAACAAAAGAATATTGCTGAAAATACCAAAATGACCTATGAAACACATGCACGTAGAAACAGCAGTTCAACTCCTTACCGTCACTTCTCGCCTTAGAAGTAGGAATCTCCAGATGCCCGGCGACCCGCACTACCAACCGGCGCAGCTTCAGCCATACCTCGGGTACGACCAGCGAGCTGGTTGGCTGGTACTCGTTGAATGGTTTTGGATGCAAGCGCTCGCATGCGGGGGTGTTATGCCAGAATCTCACGCGCGGCTCCTTACGGAGAATCTCCTCAGAGAACTTCTCGCGAAGATCACGATGGCGAAAGTCGCCAAACTTGAGCGCGCGAAAACGAATCATGATATCCTCGCGCTTCTCGAACTCATGAGGCGAATTCTTCCGAGTCAGCTCCACCGATGGTTGCATCTGGGACTCACGTCCTACGACATCATCTGTACGGCATATGCTCTTCAGGCGCGCTTCGCGTTTTTCCATATATTTCGCCCGAAGCTTGTCGAAGTGGATATACTTTGGAGAAGCCGCATCCGAGAAAATGCAGACGTTCTTCAAATTGGGCGCACGCATCTTCAAGATGCGCTTCCGATCACGGTTGGGGCATGGCTTGCGCCGCTCCATAATCGGTTCGTGAACACTGCGAGGAGAGCAGATACGCTTGCATGCGAGATACCCGGAAAGTTTAGTGGAGCAGTCGGAACAGGCGCTGCCATCCGCGTATTTGGCGAAGGCCTTGAAAGTTTCGCTCTCAGTATATTAGGACTCCCGGCGCCGCGACTCAGTACCCAGATCGTACAACCGGAAGGGCTTGAGCGATTCTACAACGAAATCATGCTTATCTCTGCTGTGCTTGCGAATCTGGGGGATGACGTACGCCACCTCCAAGCATCCGCAATCCGAGAAGTAATGAGCGAGAGCTCAACTTCCTCGACCATATCTAGTAAAGACGCGAATCCAATCTTCGCCGAGCAAGCAGACGGCATGCACGTCAGCGTTCGGCTTGCATTCATGGCTGTGGTGGAAACTCTAAATAGCACGCTCCAGCGTGACCTTCGTTTTTCGAACGTCATGCGGAGTTTCACTGAAATCATTGTGCTCACTTATAAGCAGCTTCAGTCGGCGGAGCGAGTCCTAAAGACCCTGGAGGTTAACAAAATTCGATGCCAAGAAAACTTCTGGAGAATCGGGAAGCTTACAGCGGCGGAACTGCTGCACCTCACGCTTCAAAAAGAAGGATATCCGAACGCGCATCGGTTCGTGAACAAACGCATCGTTCCGGCGGCGAGAGAATCCGGGAATTATCTTTGTATCGAGATGGGTCGGTTTATGAGGCGCTCAAGAAATGCATGCCTAAAACAGATATGGCGGAAAACGCCCGGCGAGATCCGTTATCTCCTTGCAAATCCAAACGAATACATCGGCGACGCCGTCAAAATTGCGCGAGCCGAAGCGGAAAACGCACTCGCGGCATAAACCGCGCGAAAAAAGATTACACGCCAGCCGTAGACGAACGTTTGCGGCTGGTTTTTTTGTGCAGACACAGAAATAAGATGCCAGGCAATTATTTGTCAATCCTTCGACTATGCTTAAGTCGTTCAGACTCAAGAAGACTTTTCAGGCTCTGAAGAGTCTTCAAGGTCAAAAAGATTGACACTGAGCCCATCGAATGTGCCAAAAATAGCAATATTCTCCAGTTTTTGTTATTGTTCCCTTGTGGCAGTAGAAAATAAGGGTTTCCACGGTCTCGGTATAGCGCCGGGGATCCTGCAAATCCTCGCAAAACTGAATCTTAAAACCCCGACGCCCATACAGGAGCAGTCTATTCCGATCGCGATTGAAGGAAAAGATTTGATGGGCATAGCGCAGACGGGAACCGGCAAGACGCTTGCTTTTGGAATTCCTTTGATCCAGCACATGTTGAAGGGGGAGGGAATCGGACTGGTGATTGTGCCGACGCGCGAACTTGCCGCGCAGGTTGCCGAAATGCTTGAAAAAGTTGGCACGCCGCTTGGGTTGCGGGGCGCGACCCTTATTGGCGGAGAATCATTGCAGTACCAATTTCGCCGTCTTGCCAGAAATCCGCACATCGTGATCGGCACCCCGGGACGGATTATTGATCACTTAAAACAAAAAACCCTTTCCCTCGCCAGGGTGCGTGTGTTGGTGCTCGACGAAGCAGATCGGATGCTCGACATGGGCTTCGCTCCGCAATTGAAACAGATTCTTCAAGTCTTGCCGAAGGAGCGGCAAACGTTGCTTTTTTCCGCGACAATGCCGGAACAAATAGTCACGATCGCCCGCGCGTATCTCAAGTTGCCGGTGCGCGTTGAAATCGCGCGGTCGGGGAGTACGGCAAAAGATGTGACGCAGGAATTGTTTTTTGTTTCGCAGGACGCGAAGCCCCGGCTTCTCGAAAAAATACTGCAGGAGTATCGCGGGTCGGTACTCATATTTTCCCGAACAAAATTCAGCGCGAAGAAAATAGCGGCGTATCTCCGCGCGCTGGGGCATGCCGCCGCGGAAATCCATTCGAACCGGTCGCTCTCCCAGCGGCGCGAGGCGCTCGAGGGATTCAAGCGGGGCACGTACAGGATTCTTGCGGCAACCGACATCGCCGCGCGGGGCATTGATGTCCAAAATATCGAACTCGTCGTTAATTATGACCTGCCGATGAGCGCGGAGGATTATGTCCACCGCATTGGGCGCACCGGGCGCGCGGGCGGGAGCGGCCATGCTATTTCTTTCGCGCGGCCGAATCAAAGAGGGGACGTATATGCGATCGAACGGCTCATCCGCTCCGTTTTGCCCGTTTCCAAGCTTCCCGTTTTGCCTCCTCCCGTTCCGGGATCCTTCAAATCCATGCCAGAAGAAAACTCAAGACCGCCTCGAAGATTCTCTTCCGCTCCAAGCTACGACAGCAATAGGTATCAGTTTTCCCGTTTCGGAAAAAGAAAGCCGGGCTTTAGGCCGAGAGGCCCTCGCTCGGGATTTTCAAGACGTTAAATCTTTTTCGTAGAAGCATCAAAATCTTCCTAGCTCGGCGAATATTTATCAATACCAGCGGGGTTTTGGAGTCATCCGGAGCGCCTGCCGGCAGGCAGGCGGCGACCCGCTTCGCCGAATACGTCGAGTCGAGGCGGGCGCGAGGCAGAGGAATCCCGCTTCGGGCGGGATATCCGACTCCAAAATTCCACTGGTATTGGATTATCCACTAGACACATCTTCCCCAGCTCTCTTCGGTCTGCTTTAAAAGCGAGGTATGATATATGATAATAGTATATGCAGCGCAGAGGTTTTAGATTCTCTTACGTTTTAATAATCGCGGTGTTACTTGCGATTGGAGTTTTTGCATTGAGAAGCTCTTATTCCATTTCGATCGCGCCGCAAAACACCCTTTCGTTTTTTAGGGATCTTAAGGATGCGAATAATTCAAACGCAACAACAACTCCTTCCGTCAAGATAGGCAAAACCGCCATCCAAGTTGAAATCGTGAAAGATGCCAAAGCAGTCCAAAAAGGGCTTTCGGGAAGGGCATCGCTCGATCCAAAAGGTGGCATGCTCTTTGTTTTTCAGGAGTCCGCCATATACCGCTTTTGGATGCCGAATATGCATTTTCCTATAGACATCATCTGGATTGATGCCGAAAAAAAGATTATCGGAATTAGCGCGGATGTTTCAAACGAGTTTGATCCGTCGAACCCGCGCTTTTATAGTTCGCCGCTACCGGCGCGGTATGTGCTCGAGGTAAATGCCGGATTTGCCGAGAAAAATGGAATTTCAGTCGGAGACGAGGTTCGATTTAATAATATCGAATAAATGAAAATTGTAGAGGCCGCTTATAATCGGGAAAAAGAGTGGAATGCGTTTGTAAGGGAAAACTATCCGCCGATCGGAGCTTTTATGCAGACATGGCAATGGGGAGAGTTTCAAAAAACATTAGGCAGGCGGATCGGGCGTTATTTCATTATTGACGGCAGTCGTCCGGTAGCCGCGTTCACGCTCGTCCATCATTCGCTGCCGTTCGGATTTTCATACGGGTATGTTCCGCGGGGGCCGGTGATTGCCGCGCGCGCTACCGAAGAAGAGATTATGAAGACGTTGCAAGCTGTAAAAATATGGGCGCTCGGAGCATTTCCGCGTTTTGTCTTTGTGCGTCTTGAACCGCCCCTATTAACGCCTATCTCCGCGTTAGAGCGCGCGGGATTTCATTTTCCTTCGTATTATATTCAGCCGCGCCACAACATAGCGATTCCGCTCTATAAAAGGACCGAAGATGAGGTTGCCAAAATGTTTCACCCGTCTACGCGTTCGAATATTAATCGCGCTGAAAAACGCGGCGTGACGGCGACGATGAAGGCGGAAATAACAGGCGATGATTACGCGAAGTTTAAGGCAATGATTAAAGAGACGATCAAAAGAAATGGCGGGAAAAACGCCTATCCGAGCGATTCCTACCTCTACTCTCTGTTGCGGATTATTCCGTCGGCGGCTCGCGTTCGGGATTCGAATGTTTTAACGCTCGGCGTCTTCTGCGGTTATCAAAACCACATAGTTGCCGCGATTCATGCCGTGCTTTTTTTTGGAGCTACCGCGACATATCTCTATGGAGCTTCTTTCAGTAAATATTTGAATTCAAAGGTTGTGACATATCTTCATTGGACCGCGATGCGCGTGGCAAGAGAACGCGGCATGCGGTATTACGATCTTGGAGGAATTGACGAACATCGCTGGCCGTCGCTCACGAATTTCAAGCGGCAGTTTCGAGGCGAAGAATTTTCTTATATCGGGAACGTAGATATTTCCCTGCGGCCCGCGCTGTATCGGGCGTACAATGTTTTGAGGAAATTTAAGAAGTAATTAAGAGCGGCGCGCGCTGCTAAGTGTTTTTTTAGAACGTCAGTTTCATGCTATCTGATTTCTACAATGCGGTATGTGCTAGATCCGCCAGGCGTTTGTATCTCTACGGTTTCTCCTTTTCTCTTGCCGATGAGCGCGGAGCCGAGAGGCGAGAGGTGAGAAATGCGCCCCTTCTCCGGGTTGGTTTCATGCGGGCCGAGGATTTGATACATCGCGCGGGTGTGCGCGTCTGATGCAAGCACAACCGTTGAACCGAGCGCGATTTTCCCCGATTGATTTTTTCCGATAGGGATTATAGCAACTCTCTTGAGTCGGTCTTCAAGAGTCCAGATGCGCCGCTGTGTGCGCCGGAGTGTTGATTTCGCTTCTTTGTACTCCGCGTTTTCAGATCGATCGCCATATGCCGCAGTCCGCTGCGCCTCTAAAGCGAGCGCGGGGAGCTCGTGCTTAAGACGTACAAGTTCATCCGCGATGCGCTTGCGCCCGTCGGGCGTGAGATGCACCGGTCCATCATCAGGTACCCGTAAATTGATTTTCCTCCGTCCATGGATATGCATGAGTCAATTGTAACAGACAGCGAAGGATAAACTTTACCGGAGATTAAAATATTGCTCGAACACGTCCACAAAGCTATCCTCGCGGGAAACACTATTCACGAAGTTCCGCTTGAGGAATTTGACATATTATTTTCTCGGCTATACCCTTCCAATACGACGGCCACACTCATTCTTTTGGTTTAGTTTCTGTGAGGCCGCCATCGAGGGGCAAGTTACGTAGTTTGATTTCTTGCAAATCAACTGCCAGCCCCCGGTTGGTAGTTTGTTTTGTAGAAAGCTCGTCGAAAATTAAAAACTGAAAAATAGAAAGGATACATGGATGTATATGAAAAAAGTAGCATATCTCGGCCCGGCGGGGGCAACGTTTTCAGAAATCGCCTATGAATTTTTGGCTTCCCGTTTCGGCGCTCCTCGTTTGAGTGACCGCAATACGGAAAGAATACTAACACAAAGAAACGAGGAGGTTATCCCTCTCGTATTTAAGCATAAATCGTATGGCGTCATTGCCATGGAAGCAAAAGCAGGAAAAAGAGTGGATCAATCGACCAATTCTTTTATCGAGCTTCTTTCTCGCAACGGCAATTGCGGCGGTATCCAAATTATCGGGGCAGTCCGTATGCGCATCCATTTTGCGCTCATGGCTCGCCAAGGTGTCTCGCCGCGCGAAATTGCAAAAATTGCCGCGCATCCCGAAGCGCTTGGAGCATGTAGGGCTAGCATAGAGAAATGGGAAGTCAAGGAAATTATTGAAATGCCCAGCAATGGAAAGGCGGCGGAAGAAGTGGCGCAGAATGATGAGTTTGCTCTGGCGGCGGCTTTGGGCCCGCGCACCGCGGCGAAAAAATACGGCCTCACGATCCTATCCTATCCATTCGAAGATGGAAAAGCGGTCACCACTTTTTTTCTTCTGGGGCCGGAGGATGAGCGAACGACTGTCCCAGGCGATGAAAATAGAGGTCTGATCGTATTTCAGGCGAAACATCAGCCGGGGTCGCTCGTAAGCGTACTAACCCCGTTTGCGCAGCATAAGATCAATCTTTCCTACGTCCATACACTCTACGTTGGCAATGGCGAATACTTTTTTGCCATCCAGACGGAATGCGGGAGAAATCAGATTTTTGCCCATCTTCAAGCGGTGGAAAAAGCAAAAAAATTCGCGCGTCGGTGCTTGGAATTCGGACCATTTCCGATTGTAGACGCATAATTCTACGCGGATCAATTATTCACGCCCCCCGACAATGCTGTCGAGGGGGCTCTTATTTTAATGAGAAGTTATTCCTCGAGCGCTTTCTTCAGAAATTCCTGCGTGCGGGTCCAGGCGAGTTCAGCCGCTTCAGCGCTATATGCCATATTTGTTCCTTCGCGTGAGTTCGCGAATCCGTGGCCAACGTTTGGGTAGATGTATACTTCGTGCGATCCGTTTGCGGTCACGAGCTTTGCCTGAAATTCGCGCACATTGTCCACTGTGATCGACGTATCTTTTTCCCCGAAGTGCCCGAGGATGCTTGCGCGCATGTGTTCAAAGTCATCGTGCGGATCAAATTGTCCGTAATACATGACAGATCCTTTGACTCCGAGATCGTTTACTGCCATTTGGTACGACCACCCTCCGCCGAAGCACCAGCCGACGGACGCAAGCCTATTCTTATCTACGTCGCTCCGGGCGCGCAAAAATGCCACAGCGGCTCGGAGATTTGAAAATGCTTCATCGATATTGTTTCGCACTTCGCCGGAGAACTCACGGGCGGAGGTGGCGTTTGCCGCGATTTTTCCACCATAAAGATCAACCGCGAGCGCAACGTATCCTTCATTGGCAAATCGGTCAGCAAGCTCTTTGATGTCGTCATTCAGTCCCCACCATTCATGGATAAGGATGATTCCGGGATATGTACCGTTTTTTCCAGGTGTGGCGAGGTATCCCTTTATATCTTTATAGTAAGCGGCTTCTTCTCCGCGGATCGCGGCAGCGGAAGATTCATCATTTGGCGTATCGGCACGTTGTTCAATTGGCGGCGAGAAAGAAAAATACCCTCCTGCGAGAACACCGACAGCAACGATGACTACTACGATGATTGTTAAAATTTTTGACATGTCTCATTTCTACCTCGTTGTCTATGCGTGGCTCGTGTCGCCGGTTTTCTTACGCCGAGATGTAAAGCAGGCATATCGCGATAAGTGTGATGATAAAGAAAATCCCAAGCGTGTGCGCAAGAAGCGAAACGGCCTCTTTCTTTTTTCCGTCAATATACCAAAGCGCCGGCCGGCCGAAAATTAATGCGCCGGTAATCGCCGCGGAAAATACGAAAAGCGAAAGCATCACGATTGGAACAAGCACGGTGTCGCTTCTCTCGGGGCCGAAGAACGTGGGCGCGTAAAATAGGAATGTGGCAATCGCGGTGATGTAGAGAGTTGTAAGCGCCGCGTTCAAAAGGGCGATTTTGATGATAGGTTTCATCCCGTTAGAAGCAGGAAGCGTGTGCGCTTCCGTGCATACATAGCAAGACCTTTGATTGAAGTTTTAACATGACTGTAATATTTATGCTCAATTTTATAATGGGCGCTTCTAATGGGATTCACGTGATTTAAGTATACACTATCCTCAAAAAAGTTCTACGGAATCGGCGGTCGTAAGTGAGTGTGCCGCGAACCAGATGGAGATAATTTAAGAAATCTCAAAAATTTTTTGCTTCGAGGTGGCGCCAGATATCAAACAAACGCTTATCGTGGGAATACCAAAATACTTAGCGAGTGCTTTCGCGATAGCATAGTTTGCCCTTCCCTCGCGGGGCGGTTCTTGAACGGAAACCGTAAAGTGCGTTTCATCGATCTTTTGTATGCCGATACGCTTCGCGCTGGGCTTTGAGGTGACGAAAATTTTCATAGGGTTCGATTAATTAATTTAACTTCTATTCGGACAAATTCTGAAAGCTCGCGGTATGTGCTAATGCGATCGAAATTTCTTTCGCCTAGTCGCGCCTACATTATTTTCACCCTATTGAAATGCCCGAACAGCTTTTGGTTGATATACCAGATCTCCGCGGGCTTCACAAGATAGAGCGCGTGATCAGAAGCGAATTCGTCGGCCCACGCAAAGCGTGATTTATATAAGGCGTAATAACGGCCATATTCGATGCGTGATATCTTTGACGTGCGGCCGGCTATCTGCAGCCCTGTGATGAATCCGCCTTTTTCTTTCCAGTCATGGTTTATAACTACGGAAACATACGGATTCTTTTTAATGTGTTCGCAATGCCGAGTATCCTCGCGCGAGTAAAAAATAAGATTTGCGTTTTTGTCATATGCAAAAAAGACCGTGGCTGCCCAGGGCTTGTTGCGTACAGAAGTTCCCAGGCTCATCAATCGGTTTCTCTTAAGATAGCGCAGGACATGCGCCATCCTCTCTTTTTTAGATACATCATTATTATTCACAGAAATTATATGTCATTATGTAAACTCATTTTTCCCATCATAATTATAGCAATTTTGGTTTCTCGGTATGTGCACAAGGTGGTTGCCGACTGCGACTCTTGCCATCGTCAAAAGTCGTTACAATCGTTAAATGCATAAGATATGGTATAATTTCTTCTCTATTAAAAATAGAGATGAAGTTGTATTATTAGAGTTGTTGCACTTCCCCTAGCTGTTATTTGGAATATAATCAAAGAAGATGAAAAAAGCCAAAGAGAAAGTCAAAGCTAAAAAAATAAACTCCCGAAAAGTTGTCAAAAAAAAGGCTGTCAAAAAACCCCCGGCTGCCATAAAAAAAGTAGCTGGAAAGGTTAGGAAGGTTAGGAAGACCACTAAGAAGACTAAGGCGAGAGCTATTTCTGGGTTAGTATTGGGCAAACACCGCGCGAATCCGATAATCGCGCCACGACGGGAAAATGGCTGGGAAGCTTGGCAAACGTTTAATCCCGGGGCAATACTTTTGGACGACGCAGTCCATTTTTTGTATCGGGCTATCGGCGAAGACGGAATTTCCCGCTTGGGGTACGCGGCTTCCAAAGATGGATTTCATGTTAATAAAAGGTTTGCGACTCCGGCGTATGAGCATCGGGTCGACGCGCGCTCGTTTAATATTTTTTCTTATTCTTCCGGTGGCAGTTGGGGCGGAGCGGAAGATCCCCGTTTGGTGAGAGTTGGCGACGAGGATGTTTTATACATGACATACACCGCGTGCAATGGTGATTTGCGAGTGGGTCTGGCTTCGATACGCGTAGAAGATTTCTTAAATGGAAAGTGGTGGTGGCGTCCACCGGTTTTAATTTCACCGCCCGGAGAAGTCCATAAAAATTGGGTAATTTTCCCGGAAAAGATAAGCGGTAAATACGCGATTCTCCACAGCATTAATCCCAAAGTATCGGTGGAATACCTTGATAGTTTAAATTTTGACGGCAAAACCCATCTCCAGAGTTATCACGGAGGAAACAAGCCCAGAGCCGGCTCGTGGGACAAGTGGGTGCGGGGCCCGGGGGCGGTACCAATTAAAACGAAGTATGGTTGGCTTGTGTTTTATCACGCTATGGATGATGACTGGAGCAAGTATAAAGTTGGAGCAATGCTGCTGGATCTTAAAGACCCGACCCGCGTTTTGGCTCGCGCCACGGAGCCCGTTTTGGAACCAAGTGAGCAGTACGAAAACAACGGATTTAAAGGAGGAGTCGTGTATGTTTCCGGAGCGGTGGTCAAGGGCGGACAACTTTTGGTTTATTACGGCGGCGCGGATAGCCACGTTTGCGTTGCCCACGCGAACTTTAAGGAATTTGTGGAAGCGCTCAGGAAAGAAAAACTGCCGAAGCTCAAAAGAGAAGCGGTCAAGAAAAAATAATTATATGCTTATCGAGCGGTCCAAACACAATCCGATACTAAAACCGAATCCAAATCAATCGTGGGAAGCGGACGCAGTATTTAACGGTTGCCCGGTTAAAGTGGGGTTGGGCAATCGCATATATCTCTTATATCGCGCGGTATCTCTGCCGCATTACCACTCGCGCGCGTTGACCAGGCTTAAGGTATCGGACATCGGTATCGCGAAGAGTAAAGACGGTGTTAATTTTTCCGAGCGCCAAAAATTGATCATTCCAGACCGAACATGGGATCGGTTCGGTTGCGAAGACCCGAGAATAACAAAGTTAAACGGAAAATACTATATTTTTTATACTGCGTTATCCGAATATCCCTTTCGAGCCGAAGGAATTAGGGTAGGCATGGCTATAAGCGAGGACCTCAAAACGATTCAGGCAAAGCACTTGGTTACACCCTTCAACGCCAAAGCCATGGCTCTGTTTCCAGGCAAGATCGGCGGCAAAATGTGGGCGGTTTTAACCGCGAATACCGACCGGCCGCCGGCCAAGATCTGTTTGGCCAGCTTCGATACAGAAGAGGATATGTGGTCCGAGAGCCGTTGGCAAAAGTGGTATCAAAATGTGGACGCGCATGCCCTCCCGCTCCAGAGAACGCCCAACGATCACATCGAGGTAGGCGCGCCGCCCTTAAAAACAAAAGCCGGTTGGCTTCTCATTTATTCATATATAAGAAATTACGGCACGCCCAAACAAATTTTTAGCATCGAAGCGGTGCTCTTGGATCTGAATAATCCGATGAAGATCTTGGCGCGTACGAACGCTCCGCTCCTTACGCCGGAAGAGTATTATGAAAAATTCGGCTATGTGCCAAATATCGTTTTTCCCTCCGGCGCGGTGATTAAGGGCGATATGATCTATCTTTATTACGGCGCTGCGGACACGACCTGTTGTTTGGCGTTCATAAGTCTGCCCGAGCTTTTGCGGAAACTATCCCAAGGCGAAAGTTCGATGACGTTTTTATGGAGAGACGAAAAACAAATTATCGGACCCATTAAAGATAATCTCTGGGAATCAAAGGCGACATTTAATCCGGGCGCTGTGTACCTCAATGGGAAGGTTCACCTTCTCTATCGGGCGATGTCGAAAGATAATACTTCGGTGTTGGGTTATGCGACGAGTAAAAACGGAATCGATATCGCGTATCGCGGAAGTTTACCCGCCTATCTGCCCAGGGAATCGTTTGAAAAAAACACGCAATCCGGCGGAAATTCCGGCTGTGAAGACCCGAGGCTGACCGTGATTGGCGATAAAGTATACATGTGCTACACCGCGTACGACGGCAAAAATCCTCCACGGGTCGCCTTGACCTCAATTTCGGCGGAAAATCTTATAAAGCAAAAATGGGATTGGGCAAAGCCCGTATTGATTTCTCCCCCCGAAGAGGGCGATAAGGACGCCTGCCTGTTTCCGGAAAAAATCAGAGGAAAGTACGTCATCATTCATCGTGGCGGTGATGACATGGATCTCTCCTTTAATGAAAATCTTAACTTTGGCGGAAAGACGTGGCTGGAGGAACATCGCTGGATTTCTCCTCGGCCGGGAATGTGGGATTCGAGAAAAGTGGGAGTTTCCGCGCCGCCTATTAAAACCTCGAAGGGGTGGCTGATTTTATACCATGGTATTTCGGAAGACAACATATATCGGGTGGGCGCTGTGCTGGCCGATCTGCGCGACCCGACTAAAATTATCGCTCGAACCGATGACTCAATTTTTGATCCGAGGCATCCATATGAGAAAGTCGGCCAAGTTTCCAATGTAGTTTTCCCATGCGGAGCCGTAGTTATCGGCGGGAAATTATTTATGTATTACGGCGGCGCGGATCAGGTTGTGGGAGTTGCGACGATACCGCTTGCAAACTTAATGAAGATTCTCGAAGCCTGCCGGTGCTGAGATTATTCGAAAAGCCGTGCTTTTATCCATTCTGTCATCTTCGGGCTTGACCCGAAGATCCAGGAACTCCATATAATCTGGATTCCCGCTTGCTCGCCTCGCTAAAGCTCCGGCGAAGCGGGCGCGGGAATGACATTTTTCGAACAGTCTCGCCAGTGCTAGGTGCCGCTGTCATTCAACTGCGTCCAATCAAAGCGCGCGAAACTTCTTGAAAGCGTCTAATTCGTACCTAGAACACAAATACCTCCCACGTCGCCGAATGGCAGGTTGGAAGTAGGATCGGGGGCGCAATGATAACCGGTTATGCAAACGGGCGCGGTTGCCAGGTTTCCGCCGCAATGTTCACCGGCGCCGGAGAGGGGAGCGGATGCCGTAAGCGCCGTTCCGTCAAAAACCAAGTATGCGCTCACGCCAACCGATGGCGATGCTGCCATTGGCTCGTCTGGCCTGCGGTCTGCATAGTTGGCGATAATTTGGCCATTTTTAATCTGAATATTTTGGGGAGCAATTCGATCGCCCAAGAGGACTGCGTTGGTTCCTTGAGCGCCATTCTCGGTGTTTAGGGCGGCCGCCACATAGAAAAACGTCCCCGTTCCCCCGGGATTTTCCACAATCATTACTGCGGCATCTGCCTTGCCGTCGCCGTTCAGGTCTCCAGTAACAGGTTGGCCGAATAGCGTCGTGATAATTTTTATCGCAGATCCAGACTCGGCCCCTAGTTTGCCTTCAGCTATGCTCACCTCTGACTTGCCATCTACCAAGTTCACGGGCTGTCCCTCAATCGTATAGGTTGCATTCAAGGGATCAAACGTTGCCTGCGCGGATTCCGCCGGAGCGCCAACATCCTTTTTCCCGAAAATTAAATACCCTCCAATGGCCAAAACCACTATCACTGCAATAACGGCTAGCGTTGTTTTTGAATTCATATAAAGCTATTCTAGCAAAACTGCGTTTCTTGGTCTACTTCTCTGTGCCGCATCACACCCAAAAAATCATTAAAGTAAATTACCGCTTTGAAAAATCAGCCCACAGAGACAGCACGCCGAGAGCGAAAAAAAGCGATGCCTCAACCCAGTTGCCTTTTTGGATCGCTTCGATCAAGGCTATGCCAAAGAAAATAATAAATACGGTAATATTTGCGAAGCGTAAATTTTTCATTTTTTTACTTTGTTTCCCGATCCGAATTCTGAACGGGAAATCCCCATTGCCATCGGGGCTTCTCTCCTGTTTTATAACAAATAAAAATTAATGCCGCAACGAGTAAAACAATCCTGACAAAAAACCACAGCAACTCGGCGTCGGTTGGAACCGGTTTTGACGCAAGGTCGAGGCTGTTCCATACAAGGAAAAGAATAAAGATCGCGACAGCAAGCCACCCCTGCCACCGTACCGGCACCCATCCCCAGCCACACAGTTTCCTTTTGAACCAATAGCCTTTTGGATTGTCTTTTATGTACTCAACGCACTGTTTAAAATAATTCATAAGTTTTTATAAAATGGAGACAGAATAACGGCGGCAAAATTAAAAGAGACGATTTAAGACAACAAGACGCCGCCGTCCACCACCACCTGCGATCCCGTCATATAGCTTGAAAGATCAGAAGCGAGAAAGAGCGCGACTTTGCCGATGTCGTCGGGCTCGCCCATGCGCTTCATCGGGATTTTTTCCAGAAATTTTTTAAGAATGGTTTCTATCTCGGGAGTCGCCGGTGCGCCTGCTCCGCTACCCGGCGTTGTAATGCCGCCCGGAGCGATGGCGTTGACCTGTATGTTGTGCGGCGCGAGCTCGAGCGCGGTATTTTTTGTGAATCCCCACAGGCCATGCTTGGACGCGTCGTAAACCGCCAGCCCCACGGAAGAGGGGTGGAGTGCGTCAATCGATGTGATGTTGATAATCTTGCCGCCCCTGCCTTGCGTGATCATTGCTTCAGCCGCGGACTTGGTGAAAAGGAAAACGCTTTTGAGATTAACTGCCAGGATTTTTTCAAAATCGGCGGGTTTCATGCGCATCACCGGAATGATCGGGTAAATGCCGGCGTTGTTAACAAGTATATCAATGCCGCCGTAAGTTTTTAGCGCGAAATCGGTTGCTTTTTTAACCTGCTTTTCATCAGCAACGTCGGTTTTTATAAACGCCGCCTTCCAGCCCTTACCGGCGAGTTCCGCAACCGCCTTAATGCCCGCTTCTTGGTTCAGATCGGCAACCACAACGTTCGCTCCGGCTTCAGCCAGGCGGTACGCGATACCAAAGCCGATACCCATAGCTCCTCCGGTGACGATAGCCGTTTTGCCCTTGAGGTCGATAAGTTGTCGTAAAGGAAATTGGTTCATGGAAATTATTCGGTTGTTGTGCCGTCAAAGTGTTCCTCTTCGTTGGCGAGTGCTTCGGTTTTTGTCGCGTGTATCGTGCCGTCCTTATGATTGGGCGGAGAATATAACGTATAGAGTTTAAGCGGCTTATCAACGGAGGTGTTTATGATATTATGCTTCGTGCCTGCTGGAACTACAACAACAAACCCGTCGCTTATGTCGTGAGAGTCGCCGTCCAAAATTGCTTTCCCGTATCCTGCTTCGCACCGAATGAACTGATCCAGATCGTGAACCTCTTCTCCGATGTCTTCATTTGGTTTCAGGCTCATCACCACAAGCTGGCTGTTTTTCGCGGTATATAAAACCTCGCGAAAATTCTTGTTTTCGAGAGAGAGCTTCTCGATGTTTTCGACATAGCCTTTCATAACCTTATTTTAGCGCAAAACCAATTCAATGCACAGAATAGGTCTAAAGTCATTGTTCGGGCGCTAATTACAATTTAAGTATTCGCTTGACCCCGTCTTGGTCAGATTGTGATATACTAACCTCAAAGTCAAATAAACCAATTTATATCAATGTCAAAAATATCGTCAACATTGTTTGTCATAGTTTTGTTCGTGGGAGGAATACCTTTTGTCTCCGAAGCGCAGACAACCGGATCGAGCCTCCAAGCACAGCTTGAGCTTTTGACAAAATTGCAAGCGCAAATTAGTCAATTGCAGGGACAGTTGCAGACAGTCCAGACGCAACGGGCGCAGATTGTTTCCGAATTGGTAAGCACACTTCGTCAGGGTTCGCAGGGCAATCAAGTTTCCGCTCTTCAAGCGCTTCTCGCCGCTGATCCCGACATCTATCCGGAAGGGCTTCTAACGGGGTTTTTTGGACCGGCGACTGAACGAGCAGTGAAGCGATTTCAGGCGAAACAAGGTTTGCCATCCGTGGGAATCGTAGGGCCCCTCACTCGCGGGAAATTAAATGCGACGCTCAAGAATACGCCAATCAGCTTTGAGTTTGCGCCAATAGCGGGAGGAGGCAGTGTGACTTCCTCTGTCACATCGAGCACCCCGGGACATCGTCCGTGCGCTATTGTCCCGCCGGGACACTTGATCGCCCCAGGATGGTTGAGAAAACAAGGCGGAGTAGCTCCTATTGTTCCTGCGTGCCAGATTTTGCCGCCGGGAATTGCGATGAAGCTTGGGCTTTCGACCTCAACACCGCCCACGCCAACTTCCACTCCTGATATTGTTCCTCCGATACTATCAATAATTGCGGCGACTTCTACGACAAGCGCGGCAACTGTCACTTGGGTCACGAACGAAATAAGCACGAGCAAGGCATACTATGGAACCGTAAGTCCAATTAATCTTGTGAGCACGAGCACGCTTGTAGTTGCAAACTCAAGCTTGGTAATAAATCACAGCCTAAATCTTGTAGGGCTTAGCGCAAGTTCCACGTATTACTTTGTGGTTGAGTCGGCCGATATATCAGGGAACATTGCGACTTCAGCACAGCAATCATTCATAACAGCCCCATAAATACTGGTCTCCTCAAACTCGGATTTTTAAAAAACTTCGCTATTTCGCAATCTTTGCCTTCCTTGATGCGGCAATTTTGCGCGCCACTTCGTTGATTTCTTGGCGAACGATGCTTAGCCTGCTTTCCTTAATAGGACAGCCGACCAATTCCAAAAATCCCTGCCCGGAAACTTTCTTGCCGCGGAATGTTCCGGCGACCGCGATGGGGCCTTCCCAATAATTGATAAATCCATACAGCATTTCCTGCTCGCGAATTAATGGGGCGGTGGTGAGCTCGATTTTATGCTCCGGGATGGAGATATCCCACGAAAGCGGATAGGAAGCTTCGGTTTTTGGACTTACCCAATAATCTTTGCGGTCGGTAAGCGTGAGTCCGTTTGTGTGGAGCGTGCCGCCGTTCTCCAGCATAACGCTCGCGAGTCGCAACTCGTTGTTCCCCTGCGTGAGCGCGAAACAAATTATTTCAATATTGCTTTCAAGCTGAATGGAGAACCACGTCCACGCAATCTTGGATTCTTCCGTATCCGACCACTCGTGGTCAAACCACGATGTGCCTTCAACCGGAATATGTTTTCCATCTACGACGATTGTCCCTTTCGTTTCAAGGTGCGTAAGAGAATAGTAATACACTTCCGCGGCGCCCAGCCGAAGGAGTCCTGTTCCGTTTTCAAAAAGCGGCGGTTTCTTGGATATAAATGACAAATCGAGCTGATTATTTTTAACGTGGTAGTGATTGGGCGCGACTGCCCTCATCTCGGATGCGGCATTTTTTGAGAGTTCGAATGGCGATGAATATCGGACAGACAATTTTTTATTTTCAAAACTGTCGCGAGAGACAATACACACGGGATCAATGGCGGGATAGCTTTTCTGTGTATCGATATCCGACACGATTGAGTGCGCGAAATACCATTCCGTTTTGTGCGCGGAGAGGCTGGGGAACGGCAGCTGTATCTTCAATGGATTAATTTTGAAGAGACAATTCATAAAAGCGTATTTTTTTCCTGCCGTGTCATGGAGGTGGCCGTTCCAATACCACCATTCGACATTCGCGCGGTGCGATCCCTCGTCGTCGGGAAATTTAATTTCAGGAGATTTTTTCATGGCATTTTCTATTGGGGCTGTAGTACGAGCGCCACGAAGGCGGCCCATACAATCAGTCTTTTTGTAATGTTTTATTTACCCCGAGCTTGTCGAATGGGCATATAGTTAGTATAACAAAGAAACTATACTTGAATTCGGGTTCAGTCTAGGTACTTGCCTCTTCAGAAATTGAAAAACATCAGGCCATTCGGCTCAGAGAGCCTTAGGCTCGAGGAAAGCGTCGCTTCGAACGATGAATACAGCCGGCCCAACAGCAAGGCCTGCGCATTCCGCCTTTAAGCTTCGAGAGCGCCTTCTCGATACGAATACTCCTCGTCTCCGCTTTTTTGCCGGAGACGACCCAACAAATCCACTCGTTCCGCGCGAGTGGCGTAATGTCTTTCCATACTGCTCGCGCCGCAGGCATTGAAGCAAGAGTCTTTCGTAAATCCTCCGGCAATTTATGCCTGCCCGTCCGTAGCCTTTTGGCGAAGGCGGGCGCCACGCCACCGGCGACCTTGTGGTGAGTTAGCTTGCGGTGAGCTTGTTGAACCCGTCGAACCATCTCTTTTTTGGTCATCCCAGTACTAATATTTTACCTTTATGCCCCGTAATCAAAAATTTAGTATGTGACAAGTAAAACTATTTTATCAAATCCTCCGAAACATCGTTGGAAACAGTATTTCTATTAGACCGGAAGATTCCGGCGATTCCTTAACATAACATTGACCAGCTTTCGTTTGTAAGTCTCGAAATTCCATGAAGCGAAAAATTTTTCCGCCGCCTCATATCCGGCGCTGTAGAGCGCGCCCTTTTTCTCCGAAGAGATATTGAAATCGGTTGTCTGAACGCCAAGAGTGGGAATGGGGATAGCCCGCATGAAATCGGCGTCTTCTATATAGCGCGCGTCATGAGCCTCCATCATCGTCGCGAAAAGCGCGCCAAAGAGCGATACCGGACCATCTATTTTGTGCGGTCGGCCTTCGTCCGGATCGACGAGCTTGTAACCGAAAGTCGGAACTTCGGGATACATCGGGTCCTCGTCGTAAATCCAAACCGGAAAATTACTTAAAATACCGCCATCGACAATAAAAGATTTACCGCCCGCGTAAGGCAAAGTAGCCGGTTCATAAAAATAAGGGATACTCATACTCATGCGAACGGCGCGCGCGACTTCGACATCATCCGGGTTTAGACCATAATCCCGAAAATCCCCGGGCAAAACCAGAAGTTTCCCTCTGCTCACATCGGACGCGATTACTTGCAAGCTATATGGGTAGCGCGCGTCTTTACGCAGATTTTTAACACGCAAGTCGCGGAAGGTTTTAACATTTTTTCGGGCAAGAAGATCGCGAAGCCATGACTCAAAATAATCGCCCTCATATATTCCTTTCTGGCTGATGATGCTGACAACTTTTCCAACAAGCGGAATTTTGTCTTCTGGTCCTTCATCCATGAATTTCAGATAATCAACTCCATCCAGAATATTTTTAAGTTCCGCGGCTTTGTAGCCGGCCGCTATGAGCGAGGCGACAATAGCGCCCGCCGATGTGCCGGCGACATACGAAAATGTATATCCCAGCTCAAAAGTCTTGGCGATAGCGCCAACAAGCGCCGTCCCTTTCACCCCGCCTCCCTCAAATACCGCATAGGCCTCTTTTCCCATAGTTTGTTCGATAATTGTATCCGACGCGAGATGCTCCATCAAGCTTTATAAGGTGCTACGCACTAAGATTTTCTATCGGTTGTGTTTCCTCTGGCTCGGATTTTTAAAAAACGTTGCCCTGCAAGGCTCCCAAGAGATATCATGATTTTACCAAATCGACTCATCTAGCCAGCTTTTCTAAGTGATAGAGAATGCCTTGGTTTTGAGTGACGAGATAAGCTGTTCCTCCTAATTCAGTGAAAACCTTATGCACGTTTTTTGAATCATCAAGAACGATGCAGCTTTCAATCGGGACGTCATACTTCTTTGCGTATTTAAGAAAAATTTCTCCCTTGTTGTCTGTCTTGTGCATGCCTTCATAAAAGGAATTGCTGATGTGATCAAAATAGTTTTCTAGAGCTAAGGCCGGATGTGTGAAGCGGCTGAAACTATCCATATTTCCTGTAATCAATATAACCGTATACCGCTCCCGCAAACCGCGCAGTGCTTCTAATACTTCTTTCGATACCTGCATAGTTTTGCAGTCCTCGATAAAAATATTCCACAATCTTTCGTATGGTATGCCGATTTTCTCCGAAACTATTCGATTTATCTCTTCGGCAGAATACTTGCCGCGCATCCAATCGTTTACAAGAGATGTGTCGTTTCTGAAAAGTAATTCTTGTAATTTTTCGTATTCATCGAGCGGCAGACTGCGCCAATATAGATCGTGGCACAGGACTCCGTCAAAATCGCAAAAAAGAATTGGTTTGGTTTTTTTCATGTGAAAGCACTTGTGTCTTCGTCGTAAAGCATCACAAAATATAGCCGAAGGCTCTGAGGAGTTTACGACGAAGAGCTGCGGGACTTGGAATCGAACCAAAATTTTCGCTTTCAGAGAGCGACGTCCTACCTTTAGACGATCCCGCAATTAAATCGCACATATTTTATATCACAAAATTGGAAAAAGCTAAATATTATTCCAAAATTTTGAATAATACCCGGGGCGGATAAAATTATGCATTTTGGAGTCATCCGGAGCGCGGCGGCGCGAGGCAGAGGAATTTTCTAGTAGAGAAAATATCCGACTCCAAAATGCATAATTTTATCCGCTATAACTACTGCCCAATCCCCGCCAGAAATATCGGCTCGTACGCGGCGATGACAGCCGTTCCGCCCAAAGCGTCCATGCGGTAATAGTACGAATCGCTCAAGGTGTAATCCACGAGACGGACGAAATCGCGAGTGGATGTGCTGGGGTTCACCTGCCGTAAAAGTTCCTTCCATGGCCCGCTTTGACCCGATGAGCGATAGACGACGATGCTTGTCGTGGGCGGCGGAAGATTTTGCCAGCTGATTTCGATGTTTTGGTTTACGTGTGTTACGTAAAACGGATCAAGCTGTGGAACAAAGTAGCCGGCGATCTGGCCGTCCGGAGTGTAGTACGCGACCGGCTGGCCGGAGGGCGGAGGCGTGGTTGGCGGGGGAGTTGTGGTTGTGCTCGTGCTTCCGGTCGTCGGTGGCGGTGTAGAAGTTGTGGAGGTTGTGCTCGGCGGCGGGGTCGTGGTGGTAGATGTGGGCGGCTGGCTCCCGCCGGTCGGCGGCGGCGTTCCTCCCGCAATCGGGCCGGTCGAGGTTGGGGTTGATGTCGAAGTTTCGCTTGGCGGCGGAGGCGGCGGGAGAGCTTGGGTGGTCTGCGATGCCCAGAGAGTATATCCGCTTGGAGAGAATGCCTGCGCATAATACGAATACGCCGTGGCGTTTTCTCCCGCCTTGAGCGTAACTTCCGCCGAACCGCCGGCGCTCGACGCGATGGCGATGGTCTTCCAGCGCACCCACACGCCATTTTTGCCCATTCTAAAAATAACAATCTGGTTTGTGCCGTCGGGCAGATTTTCCCATGACACGACAACTTTATTTTTCCCGGCCGTTGTGATCTGTATTTTTGCTCGAATAAGATCTTCGATGTCGTCCAAAAGCCCCTTTGGCATTTCTGAACTTGAAAGATATGTTCCGGCGTTACCGGAGTCCGACGGGCCGGAAGGCACAATCGACTCGGACGGAAAGTCGGGCACCGACTCGTTAAACACGTAATAAAAACCGACCCCCAAAACGATAACCAAAATAACTCCCAATACGATATATATTTTTAAAATTTCAGTTCCCATACCGCATTAATTATAAGCGAGCAGGAAGAAAAATGTAATGATACCTCGCCGCTAGAGCGGCTCGAGAGAAGGGGGAGTGCTGATCCGGCGTTGTTCGGCAACTGTCATTCCCGCAAAAGCGGGAATCTGGAAAACTCACTAAAAAGCCTGGATCCTCGGGTCAAGCCCGAGGATGACAGAGGATGACGAATGAAGCGGTATAGGGTTTTCCGAACAACGCTCGCAAATCTTGTCACAGGGCTTCCCGCGAGGTATACTTTCGGGTAATAAGGAGCATAAATACTTTCATGAGGGAAAAGCCTCTAATTCTCATAGCGGATGATGCGGAGGACTTCCGCGAGATAATATCGGCAAAAATTGCCGCGGCCGGCTTTGATTTCGCTCTGGCAAAAAATGCTGAAGAAGTGATTCAAAAGTCTGCTGAAATCCTGCCGGACCTGATTTTAATGGATATCAAAATGCCTCCCGGGCCGAGCGGCGTTGAAGCGGCGCTTTCGATACGGGGGAATCCAAAAACAAAAGATATAAATGTCGTTTTTTTGACGAATGCGGGCGATCCGTGGCCGGGAATCGCGGGCGACAAGCAAGCGATCAGCAGGGGGCTGGGCATGCAAGGCTATTTCGACAAAGGGGATGATCTCAATATGCTTGTGGAAAAAATAAAGGAGTCGTTTTCGGCTGCCCCTAAGCAGGAAGCGCCGCAAGAGCCCCGGCAGGAAGCACAGCAAGCGTCTCAATAAGAAACACGGCAGGCCCAGCAGGAACCTCAAAACGCGGAAGCTAGAAACGGCGGATAGAGCGGGTTTGATAGGCGCAGGAAATATCCTCCACGCGAGGCCAGATACCCATGGGATGGGGAAGTACTTCGTGCGGGTATGATACAATAGTACATACATATCCATGCGCGACGTTAACTCGCTTAAATTAATCATAGAGAAAGCGCTCGTTCAGCCGATTGAAAAAATTTCTTTAGTTGAGCTTGTGGATTTGTTTGTCGAATACGCGTACGTCACGCATGCGTCGGATATTCACATCCAGCCGGAAGATGAATTTGTTCGCATCCGTTTCCGGGTTGATGGGATGCTTCAGGATCTTTTCGGCGATATAGGAATCGGAAAGAGAATACATCATGAGATCATCAGCCGAATTAAAGTTATTTCGGGGCTTCGCATCGATGAACACCTTGTTCCGCAGGACGGAAGGTTTCGGACGAAAGTAGAAGGGGTTGGAGATATAAATATTCGGGTTTCGATCATGCCGACGTATTACGGAGAAAATGCCGTTCTTCGGATACTCGCGGAAACGCAGGAATGGAAGCTTGAAGATTTGGGTTTCACGCCGAACGAGCTCGAAAAGGTTCAGAAAGCAATCAAAAGGCCATATGGCATGATTCTCGCAAATGGCCCCACGGGCTCCGGAAAGACGACTACGCTCTATACGATATTAAAGAAACTGAATAATCCTGCAGCCTCCATTATGACGATCGAGGACCCTATCGAATATTCTTTGGACGGGACAACTCAGATTCAGGCCAACGCACAAGTCGGGCTCACGTTCGCGAACGGCTTGCGATCGGTTCTGCGGCAGGATCCAAACATCATCATGGTCGGCGAAATAAGGGATCAGGAAACGGCGGGCATCAGCGTAAATGCCGCCCTAACGGGCCACCTCGTGCTTTCAACGCTCCACACAAACGATGCCGCGACCACGTTTCCGCGCCTCATCGATATGGGCGTGCCTCCTTTCTTGGTTGCGTCGACGATCAATGTCGTCATGGGCCAGCGTCTGGTTCGAACGATTTGCGAGTCATGCAAGGGGAAGAGGATATTGGGACAAGAGGAGCTCAAAAGCTTGCGCGAAGTTATACCGGATCTCAAAGAAAATATGCGGACTTTTTATGAGGGCAAGGGATGCGAGGTGTGCAATAACACCGGCTACCACGGGAGAATCGGAATCCGGGAAGTTTTGGAAATTAACGACGATATGAGAAAGTTGATAATGAATCGCGCGACCTCCCAAGAAATCAAAGAGGCCGCGGTGAAAAACGGAATGGTAACGATGATTAAAGACGGAATCTCGAAGGCGATTGCCGGAGTCACAACTCTCGAGGAAGTATTACGGATTATTTATGAATAAAAGACCCCATCTTAAAAATACTTTTGCCATATCCCAAACAACCGCCCGCAACGCGGACTCGAAATATTTTTAAGATGGGGTCTTTATTTAGGGGAATTTTCGGCAAGGTTTCCATTCAGGAAAAAATTAATTTTGTCCGGCATCTTGCGATCGTGACGAAATCCGGCCTTCCGCTTCTGGAAAGTTTGAAAATTATCGAAGAGCAAACGGAATCGAAAGCGCTTCGGAAGATTATTCGACAGCTCACGGTGGAAGTAAACAATGGCCATTTGCTCTCCGACGGCTTAGCCAAACACAGGAAGACATTCGGCGATTTTTTTATCAGCATTGTCCGTATTGGAGAGCTGTCCGGCACTCTTACGACGAACCTGACATATCTCGCCGAGGAGTTGAAAAAATCAAAAGCTCTGCAGGGCAAAGTGCATTCGGCGATGGTGTATCCGGCGGTGATTTTTGTCGCGATGATCGCGGTGTCATTTTTCCTGACCTTCTTTATATTCCCGAAACTGCTTCCGGTGATCAGCGGTCTCAACGTTGAACTCCCTTTGCCGACGAAGATACTCATTGGATTTCTGGATATTTCAAAAAAGTACGGCGTTATGATTATTGTGGGCGCCGTGGCGTTTATCGTAGGTATCAAATTTCTCACAAGCAAGATGAAAAGAATTAAATATTTTTTCGACCGGTCGGTTTTCTATATTCCTGTTGTCGCGACTTTCGTTGAAAGCGTGAATATCGCGAATTTCGCGCGGATTCTCGCTCTGCTGCTCAAAAGCGGCATTACTATTGTCGATGCGATCGGGATCACGGGGGATACGTTCGAAAACAGCGCGTACAAATTGTCGTTTTCCGGCGCGCAGGATTTCGTCAGAAAGGGCGGCCAGTTATCCGACTTTCTAACGACGCGGAAAGATTTTTTTCCGAAACTTCTCACCGGCATCATCAAGATCGGAGAAAGTACGGGAAATCTCGAGGACAATCTTTTTTATCTCTCGGATTACTATACCGAAGAACTCGATAATCGGCTCCACAATATGACGACATTTCTAGAGCCGCTGCTTCTTCTTATCATGGGCCTGTTGGTCGGATTTCTCGCCATGGCTATTATCCTGCCCATCTATTCCATCTCAAAAGGAGTGAGATAGGGCGCGTATAAAGACAATGGATTCATCCCGCTAGAAGCCCGCCCGAATGAAAGAATTCATTCTGTCGGGCAGGCAGATCGCGATCCAGTATCTAAGTAGAATCGGTTAGCGCAAAAAACCTTTCCCCCGAAATTTTTTTAATGAACAATACCAAACGATCGCGACTTCTAACGGGATTCAGCCTTATAGATCTAGTCATCAGCATGGGCATCATTGTTTTGCTCTTCGGCGGGATATTTTTGGTGTATTCCGCGATTGTTGATTCAGCAAGAAACAACTCAACTCGGACAGCGGCACTCTCCGTCTTGGAGCAGCAATCGGAGATTATACGAAACCTTCCGTACGACAGCGTCGGGACGCAAAACGGAATTCCAACCGGTATTATTCCGCAAACGCAGACGGTAGCGGTGGCAGGCCAAAATTTTACGGTGCGCACCACTGTGCGGAATATAGACGATCCTTTTGATGGTACGCTGGGAGGAGTTCCGAACGACACCGCTCCCGCGGATTACAAGCTTGTATGGTTCGAAGCGCAGTGTACTCAATGCGTGCGCCCGCTTTCGTATTTTATGACAACCACGGTAGCGCCGATTAACTTGGAGTCCGCGAGCACGAACGGCTCCCTATTTATCAATATTATCAACGCGAGCGGAAAATCGGTTTCAAACGTTGACGTGCACGTTGTAAACGCGAGCGTAACTCCCGCGATAGATCTTACCGATACGACAAACGCAAGCGGGGTTTTACAGCTTGTCGGCGTTCCCACGAGCACGCAGTCGTACGCGGTCACTGCGATTAAATCCGGATATACGTCGGAAAAAACATATCCGCCCGGGGATCCGTCAAATCCAAATCCCATAAATCTCCACGCGACCGTTGCCGCCGGAACAGTTTCGGAAGTTACGCTTACAATAGATGAAACGAGCGATCTCAACGTGAAGACATCGGAGTCGACCTGCGTTCCCACTGGGAACAAAAATTTTTCCATAAGCGGAGGAGGGCTCATCGGACTGAACCCCGACGTGCCGAAATATTCCACGAGTTCAGCGACTAATGCGGAAGGACTGAAGACGTTTACCGATATCGATTTCGGTACGTACGCGCTCACGCTCGATAGTCCTTCATCCGATCTCATCGGCATGATTCCGCTGAGCCCGTTCACGGTAGATCCAAGTTCGACCTACGATTTTAGATTCGTTACTCGCCCCGCTAACCCATTATCGCTTCTCGTCGTCGTCAAGGATTCGGTAACCGGAGCGGGCGTAAACAGCAGTACGGTAAATCTTTCAAAAAGCGGTTTTTCGGAAACAGTGACTACCGGCCGTGACACATGGACCGATACCGATTGGTCAGGCGGGCAATATGGCAGTCAGGACGGAGGGATTGAAGCGGATTCTCCGGCTGGATCTCTTTCGCTCGTATCAAGCGGCGGGACATATAGCACGACTACCGTTCCGTGGCTTATTTCAAATACGATTGATGTTGGCTCGAGCACGGCTACCTACTACGACGTAATTAGTTGGAATCCTGCTTCGCAACCGGCACAAACCGGTTCGGAGAGCGTCCGGTTCCAGATTGCTTCAAACAACGATCAAACAACATGGAATTTTGTCGGACCGGATGGGACGGCGGGTACGTATTATGCGGCAACAGGCGATGCGATATACGCGGGGCACGAAAACAACCGCTATCTTCGCTACAAGGCTTTTTTGAAAACCGAGGACGAAAATTATACCCCCGAGGTGAATAATGTAAGCATTGATTTTTATTCGGTCTGCGTGCCGCTTGCCCAGGCGTTTTTTGCCGGCCTAAGTCCCGGAACATATTCGGTTGATGTCACCGCGCCCGGGTATCAGGAAGCGACAAGCACCGTCTCGGTAACGGCGAATTGGCAGCAAACTCAAGTAATACTGGCGCCATAAAATTTTTCACATGTGTATGAAGCGCTTACAACAAATTAGAATGAGAATATCCCCGGCGACAAGGGAAAGCGGTTTTTCGTTGCTCGAGATTATTTTCGCGCTCGCAATTTTTGCCGGCATTTCGTTGGTTGTGATGAGTTTGCGAAACTCCGTGGGTATCATGGAGAGTCTGGTGAGCCAGAAATTGCAGTCCCAGCAGGACACGGCGCAGGCGTTACAGATACTCACGACCGATATTCGCTCGGCGGGACCGTCAAGTATCGGCGCTTACCCGATTGACGCCGCGAGTACAAGCTCTTTTTCGTTTTACAGCGATATTGATAGGGATGGAGTGTTTGATCGCGTGAGATATTTTCTGGCAACAAGCACAATTAAAAGGGGCATCATAACGCCAGTCGGAAACCCGCTTGTCTATTCCACGAGCACCGAAAGAATAACTACCTCGATTGCGAATGTAGTGATTTCGACGAGTACGCCGATTTTTTCCTATTACGATCCGGCGTATACTGGATCGGAACAGTCGCTTCCTATTCCGATTAACCTGTCCCAGATACGAGCGGTGAAAGTGTCCGTGTACGTTGGCATAAAAGCAACCAGTACGCAGCAAACGCTTTTTTTTACACAAACCATGGTTATACGGAATTTGAAAGGAACATAAACCGACTTCCGGCAATCAACGTATGACAAGCAACAAAATAAAAAAGCAAATGCCATTAGTCGCAAGCCGCAGGCAGGGACAATTTTCATTGGAAGTTCTTATTTTTTCGGCGGTCGCGGTTGTTCTAATAAGCGGGTTTGTGTTTCTTTCCCTCTCTTTTACCCAATTTGCCGTGCGCGGCATAAACAAGCAGGTGGCGTTTTCCATTGCCGAAGCGGGAGTTGAATATTATCGGTGGCATCTGGCGCACGCGCCCTCCGATTTTCAGGATGGCACGGGGCAACCTGGACCCTACGCCCACAACTATTACGATAAAAATGGCGTATTGATTGGGCAGTTCATCTTGGACATTACGCCCCCGCCAACGGGCTCGACGGTAGTCAAGATTCGGAGCACGGGAAAAGTTACTGCCGATAGCACGATTCAAAAGATCGTCGAAGTGAAACTGGCGATTGCCTCGTTCGCGAAGTACGCCGTGGCGGCGAACGCGGCAATGCGGTTTGGCGCCGGAACGGAGGTTTTCGGAGAAATCATGTCGAATGGCGGGATTCGTTTTGACGGCGTTGCTCACAATTTCGTAAAAAGCGCGGTGCAAAGTTATACCGACACCGACTTCGACGCATGTACGGGGACTAATTCATGGGGGGTGCATACCTGCTCAAATCCGGACGATCCTCTGTGGCCGGCGGCGCTTCCCGATCGGCCGGATATTTTCAATTTGGGACGGGAGTCGGGAGTGCCCGCGGTCAATTTCGCGGGGATTACGCAGGACTTGGCCGATCTTAAGGATCAGGCGTCGTCGAGCGGAGCTTATTTCCCCAGCTCCACGTATCCGGGCTATGAGCTCGTTTTGAAAACAAACGACACCTACGACGTATATAGAGTGAATTCTCTGATTGCTGCTCCTTCCGGCTGTACTAATTCTCAAAATCAATCCGGGTGGGGAACATGGACCGTCAATACAAGCACGCTCATCGCGAGCGGTACGATACCTGCGAACGGAATTTTCTTTTTTGAGCACAACGCGTGGGTGAAAGGCAGTATTGATGGAGCACGAGTGACCGTCGCGTCCGCGCATTTTCCCGATAACTCCACTTCAAGCAGAACCAATATCACGGTAAATAGTAATTTAACATATACGAATTACGACGGGTCAGACGCTATTGCGCTCATTGCCCAAAATAATATCAATATCGGCCTTCAGGCGAGTACGACCCTTAGAATTGACGCGGCTCTTGTGGCGCAAAACGGCAGGATAGGCAGATATTATTACCGCCCCCCGGGCGGAGGATCCCAGCGCTGTTCTCCGTATCACACCCGGCAAGAAATTACTTCGTACGGGATGATTGCCACAAGCCAGCGGTATGGTTTTGCGTATACCGACGGAACCGGGTATCAACTGCGGAATTTGATATATGATACAAATTTGTTGTATGGCCCTCCGCCCGGGTTTCCGCTGGTGGGGAGCCAATATATTCAAGTTTCATGGACAGAGGTACAATGAAAATAACTTGTAGCCGATAACGTACAACATGGGAAAGTTGGAAACAAAAAGTGCGTGTGGGTTCACGCTTATCGAACTTACGATCGCGATTACTATTTTCGTCATCGTTGCGAGCGTTGCGATTGTTTCAATAAATCCAATCGGCCAACTTTCAAAAGCCCGGAATACGGAGCGGGAATTGCATCTACAGGCGCTCATGGCCGCGATCAAGCAAAATATTTCCGATTCCGCCGCGGGCGCGTTTACGTGCGCCGTGGGATCAATTCCAACGACGACAAAAAGAATGACGGTTGGAGCGAATAATTACGATATCGCGGGTTGTCTCGTTCCGACATATATTCAGACATTGCCGTTCGATCCGTCTACGTCAAGCGCGCACTATGCTTCGAATACCGATTACGATACAGGCTATTCCATTATTCAGGCCACGAGTACGGGCGCCATCACGCTTTCCGCGCCTGCGGCGGAACTCAAAAAAACAATTTCCATCACTCGGTAAAAAAAATTTGGAAAATCATATTCTGTCATTCCCGCGGAAGCGGGAATCCAGATTTTTTTATGATTTTTTTTGGATATCCGCTTTTCCGCCAGAGGCGGACCCGCCTCCGGCGGGCGAGGGGGCGACATCGAGATTTTCAATCAGCGCTATCTCAAGGGGAATCGTCATGAAAGGACTGTATCGCATTTCCGAATACGCGCGGATGAGCGATTGAATAAGCTGTATCAACCAGCCGGGGCTCGCGAGCGCGGCAAGTTTTTTGAGTTTTTGTATTTCATCTTCCGTCAGTTCGCCGTGAAACGATTTTTCGAGTTCGGGGCTGTATCCAAGCGAAAGCGCCTTTCGTAAATAATGGATCAAGTCGCGGGTGAGCTGGTTCAAATTATGCCCTTCATCGCTTAAGTCGGCGATGTAGCGAAGAGATTCGGCGAGTTTTTTCGAAACTACAAGCTGGGCAAGTTCCTCGACTTTCCTGGTCCCGACTCGGCCGGTGATTCGCTCAACCATTGCGACATCGATTTTTTCTTCAAGCGATGCTATTTGATCAAGAAGCGACTCCGCGTCCCGAAAGCTCCCCTCGGCTGCCGCGGCAATAAGCTCAAGCGCAGCGTCGTCTGCTTTTATTTTTTCCTGTTTAATAATCGAGACAAGTTTCTCAATAATTTTTGTTTTCGGCAATTTTTTGAAAAGGAATCGCTGGGTTCGCGAAGTGATTGTTGCCGGAACTTTTTCATATTCCGTGGTGGCGAGAATAAGCACCGCGTGCGCCGGCGGCTCTTCAAGAGTTTTGAGGAGCGCGTTCCACGCCGGAGTAGTCAACATATGCGCTTCATCGATGATATAGACTTTGTACTCTCCGGAAGTCGGCGACGTTTGTATGCCGTCTTTGAGATTGCGGATTTCATCAATGCCACGGTTCGAAGCGGCATCAATTTCTATAACATCGAAAGAGTTTTGCAGATCAATTCCTTCACAGTGCGCGCAGGCGTTGCAAGGCTCCCCAAGCGCGTGAAATTTTTTGTCATCTCGGCGTCTTTCGCAGTTTAAAAGCTTCGCGATAAGCCGCGCAGTTGTTGTCTTTCCGGTTCCGCGCGGACCGTAAAACAAATACGCGTGGCCAAACCGGTCGGTTTTCGCCGCGTTTTTCAAAATGAGCGCGTTGGTTTCCTGTCCCAGAAGCTCGTCAAACGTCTTTGGGCGGTATTTTCTATAGAGTGCGAGAGGCATATGTTAAAAAAATTTCTCCTCCGAAGGAGGATACACCTCCGGTGGACAATTGTTAATTTCTAAAACCCAAGTTAACCCAAGCCCAATCATTATATGGACAAACAACATAATGGGGAATCTTGACATAATAATCAAAATATGCTACCATTGCAACAGTAAATTTACATAAGGGATTGCGTATTTCCCTTCACATAACCCGCTCCAAAATTGGAGCACAATACGCTTATCTGATGAAGTGGAGGCCTTATGACTAACGATGGCAATAAGAAAACGCTTCTGGTTTTGCTCGCAATTTCAATCACAGGGAATCTCCTTGCATTCATGGTGGTTCTCGCAACCTTCATGCCGGAGAAGGATTCCCCAATTTTTGTCGCGGGTAAACTTGAAAGTTGGAACGGGAAGATGTACCTGAACAGGTATCGTATCATCCCTCGTGATCAATGGGGGAAGAAAATCGAGATGTACACATTCACTCCTCATTTCGGGGAAGCGGAGTGGGGGATTGTCAACATCCGTCCCTTGCCGGGCGAGCGCGAAATCTGGGAAAAGATCAAATCCCAGTATGAAATCGACGAAATTCCGAGCATGCTTCATGTGCCAGCCGGTACAGACATCCTCACGGCGAAGGGATTCGTCGACAGAGGAGGAAGTCGCGGTGAAGGAAAGCTGCGTGACTTCATCGTCGCAGTGCGACTGAAAAAGTAAGTTTGAAATCATCAAATTATCTCCGCCTAGGCAACTGGGCGGAGATTTTTGTTGCGACAAACCTATCTTTCTTTTATACTTTTCATATCGAATCAATGAAATTTTTAACTGGCGCAATGCTTTTAACACTTTTTAGCGCCGGATTTTTTTTGCTATTACCCGGAAGAACAATGCTCATACAAAATCCTGCGGGCGTGGCAAGCAACGAGCCGAATGTGCCGGCGGCTCAAAATCCAATTGTGCCGATTCCGGTTTCTTCCACGCCTCCCTCCGTCCCTTCTCCGGTTATTCTGCCCGGAACTGCCAAAGTTTCGTCCGGAGACATCGCAAATCAGCTTCCGCTCGCGAATCCGCCGGCCGTTGCGAAGGGAATTTATCTTACGGGATGGTCCGCCGGTTCCGCGTCGCGATTAAATTCCCTGATCGCGCTCATAAAACGGACAGAACTTAATGCCGTTGTCATAGACATAAAAGATTATTCGGGATATCTCTCATATATTGTCTCCTCGACAATCGCGCGGGATTCCGGAGCTTTTCGTGAGATCCGAATTCTCCATCCCAACTCCGTCATTAAACGCCTGCATGATGAAGGGATTTACGTGATCGGCAGAATTACCGCGTTTCAAGATCCGATTCTGGCGAAAGCGCATCCGGAATGGGCTCTCAAAAATAAAACAACCGGAGAGGTGTGGAAGGACAAAAGCGGCCTTGAATGGATGGATCCAGCGGCGGAGCCCGTATGGGAATATCTCACCTCGATCGCGAAAGACGGAATCGATCGGGGATTCGACGAAATAAACTTTGATTATATACGTTTCGCCTCGGACGGGGATTTATTGAATATCGGATTTCCGTTTTGGGACGGGAAAACACAGAGGCACAAAATTATCGGAAGTTTCTTCGATTTTCTCCGGAGCAATCTCGGGGAGGCAAAACTGTCCGTCGATCTCTTTGGTCTTTCCACGGTGAACCACGATGACTTGGGGATTGGGCAAGTTATTGAAGACGCGTACGAAAACTTCGATTATGTTTCTCCGATGATTTATCCGTCGCATTTCGCGACAGGATTTTTAGGATATAAAAGCCCCGCGAAAAATCCGTATGAGATAATAAAATACTCAATGGATCGCGCGCTTGAGCGGCTCACCCGGCTTACGACAACGACAATCGAAATGAACGGCACGTCAACGATTAAAAAAACAATTACGCGCGAAAGGGCGCCGGACGAACAATTTCGGGCGAAGCTCCGGCCGTGGCTGCAGGATTTCGACCTCGGGGCAATCTATAATGCGGCAATGGTGAAAAGCCAGATTAGCGCGGTCTATGATTCAAATGGCAGTTCGACAGAAAAATTCGGTGGCTGGCTTTTGTGGAATCCAGCGAACGTTTATACTGAAGCGGCCCTTCAAAAAGAATGAATCAATTTTCAAGTAGCAATTTTCAATTCAGAATTTTAATGGAATTTTCATTGAAAATTGAAAATTAATAATTGTAAATTATACCCATGCCCTACGAACTAAAGCTCCCACAATTTACAGGTCCTCTCCCGAAACTCCTAGAGCTTATCGAGGCGCGGAAAATGGAGGTGACGAACATAAGTCTCGCGCAAGTTACGGACGATTTTCTAAAATACTTAAAGACGCTTACGGAAGAGCGCGTGGATTTACGCCTTATCGCGGATTTTATTTCGGTCGCGAGCCGCCTTATTTTTATAAAATCGAAATTTCTTTTGCCGGAGTTGGATCTTGCTCCGGACGAAGAAGACGCAGCGAAGGACTTGGAATTTCGACTGCGGCTCTATCAGCAATTAAAGCCGCTTATTGCCGGAATGCTGCGTTTGTGGAAAACGAGCGGCAGGGAATGGAGCCGGCCATTTCTTTTGGATAAGGGCATTTTTCCTCTTCCTCCGGGCCAGACGGTGTTTTGCCCCGGACAAGGTATAAACCTCAATGTTTTAAGCGTAGCCCTCGACGGCATATTCGCAAGTTTCGCGGCAATTGCCCCGGAGACAGAGGCAATCAAGGAAAAAATTGTCTCGATCGAAGAAAAAATCCAGGAGATCATACAGCGTCTGGAAACAGAAGGTGGGTCAACATTTAAAAATTTATCCAGCGCTAGATCGCGCAAGGACGTGATTGTGATTTTTCTTGCCATTCTCCATCTTGCCCGCGAACAGCGGATATATCTGGAGCAGACGGAGCATCTTTCTGATATAATCATTGGAACTAAAACGTCGCCGCCCGCAAACGAAATGTAATGGAAAAAACACTCGACGAAAATTGCGCATCGCTCGAAGCTCTGCTTTTTATGTATGGAGAGCCGCTGTCGTTCAAAAAGGTCCAGGCGATTATGGGGCTTTCTTCCCTCGAAGAAGTTTCCGCCGTGGTATCGGAATTTAAGAATCGTCTTGATTTGGCGGGACGAGGGCTTACTCTGGTGCAAGATGACGAGAAAATCCAGCTTGTCACAAAGCCCGCGTTCGGCCCGATGATCGAAGGCTTTATTAAGGAAGAATTTTCCGAGGATCTCACGCCGGCGAGCATCGAAGCGCTTGCCATAATTTCTTATTTCGGGCCGATTTCGCGAAGCAGGATCGAATATCTCCGGGGGGTAAACTCAACTTTCATTTTACGGAGTCTTCTTATGCGCGGGCTTGTCGAGCGCGTTCCGGATCCGAAAAATCAAAATACATTTCTCTACCAGCCAAGTTTTGACATGCTCCGTCATGTGGGCCTGGAGAAAAAAGACGCGCTTCCGGACTACGCAAAGTTTCAGGAATTGCTCAAAAAATTTGAAGCGGGGGAGATCGGA